>ENA-UONX01000478-UONX01000478.1-human-gut-metagenome-genome-assembly--contig:-P74old-NODE-478-length-57436-cov-51.786445_pt1 | contig 57436 bp, 50 predicted proteins | sample MGYA00242466_ERZ724013 | MGnify/ENA metagenome assembly ERZ724013 | reverse complement strand
TCCACCGGGTCTTTATCCACCGGGTCTTTATCCACCGGGTCTTTATCCACCGGGTCTTCGTCCGCCGCCTGCTCTTCGTCCGGATCGGGTTCCGCAGGCTCTGTCTCCTCGTCAGAAGCATCTGGTGTTTCCGGCTCTGGAGTTTCCTCCGGTTCCGGCAGCTCGTCGTTCAGAAGCCGGCTCTGTGTGTCTGTTGTGTCCGGTGTCTGCGTCTGCTGCGGATATGTCGACTGCTTCGCAGCACAGGCAGACAGGAGCAGCAGGCATATCACGAGAAACGCTGCGGCCCATCGCTTCATTTGCATACCCTTTCTCCCCAGTTGAACTCCCGTCCGCAAAGCGGCACGAACAGCAGCTCCGTGCGGCCGATCTTGATCACATCATATGCGTGCAGCTCTGCCTCGCTGACCAGTCCTTCTCCGTTAATATAAATGGCGTTTCTCACATTCTGGCCCAGAACGATGAAATACTTCTTCGTTTCGCTGAAATACCGGATCACGCAGTTCGCGTCTCTGGAAACAGTATCGTCTCCGACCAGAACGATCACGTTATCTCTCCCGCGGCCGACCGTGGTGCTGAAGCCTCTGATCTTGTAATCCTCGCCCACGTTTTTCCCGTTTAACGCGACCAGCCAGCCCACAATGTAATCCGTCGGACGCTCCCGATCCTTGAACACGCCAACAGGCACTGTCACATCGCTCACGGGCGTATACGGCGGCACTGTCGGCTTCTGTACGGCGCCTGTATCATACGGCGGTCTGGTCCATCCGTCGTCGTTGTACGACTGCTGGCCGTTTACGAACTGCGGCGAAGCGTGATCCGGCGGCATGGTCTTTCCAAAGTCCGTTTCCGTTTCTACCTTTGGCTCCCGCACCGTCTCCGGCGTGTACAGCGGCAGTGTTCCCGAACCGTTCATATCAAATTCTCTTTCTGTCATGGCTTCCGTCTCTCCTTGTTTTTTTATGATTCCTGCGCAGACCGGACATTTGGGGTAGTCCTCCTGAAAGTACCGGTTTCCGCAAACTGGGCACGTTGTAATTTTGAGTTCCATGCTGTTTCCTCCGTTTTTTCTTTCCATGCTCTGATTATAGCTGAAATCAGGCGGGTTTTGTCGCTTATAAAGCAACATCCTTGCTTTTTGGTATACCATGTGCTACCATCTATCCATACAATATCAGGAGATGAATGTTATGGACCCGAATGAAATGACCCCCACGCAATACTTCGTCCAGAAGATCTTGAACAAACAGCCGATCGAGCCGATGGACGAGGTCCCGTTAGGCCCCAGTCTTTCCGATCTGCTCAACACCGCGCTCGGCCAGCGCGGCATTTCCGTCGCAGCCGCCGCAGAGCTTTCCGGCATCAACCGCACCAGCCTGTACAAGATCATGGACGGCACGGTCCAGCCGCAGCGGAACACGCTGCTCCGGCTCGCGCTGACGCTGGACATGGACTTTGAGCAGTGCCAGCAGCTGCTGAAGGCCGGGAGCGTTGCCCAGCTGACCAGCTCCCGCCTGCGCGACCGCATCATTATGATCGGGCTTCTGAATCAGGAGCCGCTGGACGAAATCTCCAGAACGCTGGACGAACAGGGCTTTGTCGACCTTTACGCAAAGTGCTGACCGACTGCCGCAAAGCATGGCTTTGCGGCAGTTTCTTGCCGTCACTGGAAGCTCACATACTGCATAAGTTCATTCAGATGATCTTCCCCATATGTGATCATCACAATTGCCGCAGCATAATCTCCACTCCGCGTAAGAAGTATTCTTACATATGCTTCCGTGCCATCAACCACCAGCCCCGTGGCATGAAGCGAGCGCAATGTACTCGTTCCGAGTTTTATGTATTCCTCCTCGACCTGTACATCCGAACCTCTTACTTTCAGGGCTCTCGTAACCGAGCCAACACAATAGTCCATACTATATTCTTCTTTTCCTACTATAACTTGAATCTTGTATGGCTTCTCCGAAGAAGTCTCACTCAAAAGATACAGCATATCTCCATAAACATCATAATTATCCAGTCTGTTGATTTCCTCTTCCAGCGGCTGATATACGCTGATTCCCCGCTCCGCGAGGCATTCGGCATTCAACTCCTGATATCCGGTATCTGACCAGGTATCGTCCAGCGTGATCCGGAACCCGAAAAAGTCATTCCGATATTCGTTCTCTTCATATGTACCGGCCTTTGACGCTTCGCCTGCCGTTGACGCCTCCGGCGTCTTTGGTGCTTCTGCCTGCTTTGTGCTTTCCGTCTGTGTGTGTTTGATGGTTGGCGCCGCAATCAGCTGCTGGGAGCTTTTCGTATTTCCGCTTTGCTCTCCCCTGCTGGTCAACAGCGCTGCGGGAATCAGGATCAGCGCCGCAATCGCAGCGATACAGCCCAGCACAGCCGGCAGCCACTTCAGTGTGCCCTTCTGGTTTTTTTGCTCCTGCTGAGGCTTCCGTTCCTGCCGGGGTATGCGCTCCTTTGTCTGCCCGCTCAGCGCCTGTATCAGCTCCTCCGCAGACGCGTACCGGCCATCCGGCTTTAAGGACATTCCCTTCAGAATGACCTTTTCCAGATTCCGGTCATGGCCGTTCAGTCCGGACGGCAGCTTCAGCGTGTCGTCAAACGCCCGGTCCATGGAAGACGGCGGCTCCGTGCCGGTCAGGCAGAAATACATGGTCGCGCAGAGCGAATAAATGTCTGACGACGGCTGCTTTTCCACGCTGGAGAACATTTCGAGCGGCGAGTAATTCATGCGCACCACAGACTGCGACACGCTGTAGCCCATGGTTTTCTCATTCACCCGCGTCAGATCCTTCGCCGTTCCGAAGTCGATCAGCTTCAGCTGTCCATAGTCCGTGGTCACCATGATATTGTCCGGACTGATGTCCCGGTGGAGCATTCCGGCCCGGTGAACCGCGTCAAGATCACGCAGCAGCGGCAGGAACAGCTCCCGCAGATAGGCCGCCGCCATCGGGCCGGTCCTTCGTACGTACCGGCTCAGCGTCTCGCCGTTGATGTATTCCATCACGATATAGCCGGTATTATTTTCCTCAAAGCTGTCATGCACTCGGACGATGTGGGAAAAGTCCAGCTTTGCCAGCAGCTGCGCCTCCTTCTGGAAGCGATGCTTCCCGTGCTGGAAGGTCTGCGCGTCCTGAATGCAGCGCACCTCCCGGCTCTGCCCGGCGTCCCGGTACGCAAAGCCGTCCGGGAAAAACTCCTTGATCGCGACGAACCGCTGCAGCCGGTAGTCCCATGCCTTATAGGTAATTCCAAAGCCGCCGTTCCCAAGCGTCGTGCGGATTTCGTACCGCCCGTTTTCCAGCGCCGTACCGTCCGGCAAAGCCGACCGGTCGCAGATCGCCTCGGTTTTGCTTTCTATTACCTCTGTTACGCCTTCTATTATCCCTGTTTCCATATCCTTCTCCCGTCTGTCCTGCGTTCTCTTTTTCTTCCATGGTAATTATAACGAATTATCTGTCATTCCGAAAGTCTTTTTTGCAAATTCTGCACTTTTTCGACATAATTTGTACGCGCCTGTTTTTTATTGAAGCAGCACCTTCATCAGGAAATTCGTCCGACCACGATTCCCAGAAGGTCAGCGCCATTCTGGATAGCCACAACCTGCATCAGTACTATGAGGCCCTCGTTATCCTTGGTGTACGCGATCTTTACCCCGCCATCGATTGCTGTGCTTCTGTAGTAAGTAAATCCCCGGCTTTCCAGATACGTCGTATATTGGTCGAGTTCAGCCTTATCATATACGTAAGCATACGTTTCACAGCAATCAACATATCCCTCCAGTCTCTCGTCGCCCTTGAGCGAAAACTCACACGCCCGGTTTGTAACAGCCTGATAGGTATTGACCATGGATTGCGTATACTTGTTTTTGTCATCCGATGCGCTGTAGGAGCGCGCGGCCTCGTCCGCATACCAGCTGCTGAACTCCTGCGCCGTCCAGTTCCTGCCGCGATTAAGCTTTTCCAGCGCTCCAATTTGAAGGGCCAATCCATACGAATCGCTGTCCGTAAACCCAATTACATTGATGCCGACCAGCTCGCCATATGCGTTTACAAACGGAGCGCCGCTGCTTTCATTGGAGACTATCGCATCCGTCAGCACATACACAATGTCCCCATTCTCTGCCGCTTCCGAATCTGAAAAGAGGGCAGGAAGCAGCATTCGCTGTTCCGGGTCGGCCATATAAATCGCATCGTCATCCTGCATGGCTTCGTCACTGAGCTTCAGACATTTGCTGCTGCGGATATCGATCTTCAAAATCGCCAGATTCAAAGCCTGACTGAAATCAACGATCTGCGACACGCTGAATTTGCCGCCGTTATCGACGATAGCCGTGATCTCCGACGCACCCTCGATGGCGTTCCATGTCGTCGCAATTGTCCCGTCCTCGTCAATGAAAAAGCCCGCTTCGACAGTTTCGCTTCCGTCGACTGTCCTGACATGGAGGCTGACCGTGCGTTCCTGCACATATTGGGTCATTTCCTCCATGTTCTTGTCCATTTTCAGCTTTTCCCACCGGGCCGTGACCACGGTGTCGCCGGTGATCTTGCTGAAATCCTTATCCCAGCTCAGCTGCAGATCGCCGTTCACTGCCTCCGGCGCTTCCGCCGCGCTCCCCGCAGCTACGACCTGCTCCGTCTTGCCGGAGATCAGCTCGCCGCCATTCAGGTCGAAGCTGACCTTATAGCGGATCGGGATCCACTTGGCCGTAACGACTGTGTCTCCAGTGATGGCCGAGAAATTCCGGTCCCAGCTCAGTCTGTAATTGTCCAGCTCGGCCTGCGGCGCGGCAGCGCTCTGCCCTTCCTCTACCGTCTGCACCAGCTCTCCGGAAAGCAGGGTGCCGCCGTTCAGATCAAACGTGACCGTGTACTTCCTGCCGCACGCCGTAAGCAGCACGCACAGACAGCACAGCAGCACAGCCAGCCCATAATTGCGAATCGTTTTTCTCATAGCTCTTTCCTCCGGTCATGCATATGTCTATATATATTATAGCATAGTCACAATTTTCCTATTTGTAATTTTGCATAACTCACAGCTTTTTCGACATAATTCGCATAAAATTTACAGCATTTTCCTCTACATATCCATAAAAATCGCCCCTTCCGTGCGGAGCATGGCAGGGGCGATATGCTGTTACAGTGTTTTGAACGTTCCGGTTCTGCACTGGATGGTGCGCAGGGCGGTGTGTTTCAGGCCGAGCATCGCGTCCATGCCCAGCGCCCGGCCGCTCGGGTCGAGCAGCATCCCGGCCGCGCCTGCGACCGCGCCGACGCCGATAAACAGCGTCCAGAACAGCAGGATGCGCCGGACCGTCCGGTATCTTGAATGTGTCTGCATATGCGTTTTGTCCATAGCGGCTTACAGCTCCGAGAGCATATAGAGCATCTTTGCGACCTCTGCACGCGTGACCTTGCCGGTGGGGTTCAGCTTGCCCTTTGAACCGCTGATGATCTTCTGCTGGGCCATCTGCGCAAGCGCGGTTTTCGCCCAGTCGGCGATCTTGCCGCTGTCAGAGAAGGCGGAGAGCGTGTTGAGGTCGGCCTCGGGGAAGTCCTTTGTGCGTGAGAGGATCGTCATGGCCTCCTGCCGGGAGATCGTCGCGCCGGGCTTGGCCAGAAGCTGGCCGTTTGTCTTCGAGCCTGTGAGATAGCCGAGCGAGTACGCCGCCTGCATCGCGGATTTTGCCCAATCGGCAATCGAGCTGCTGTCGGCAAACGGGAGCGAAACGGTCTGATACGCGCTCAGATCCGTGCCGAGATAGCGCATCATGGCAACGATGAACTCCTGCCGCGTCATGCTGGCGTCGGGGCGGTAATAGAGCTTGCCGTCCTTCGTGGAGCCCTGCAGCGTGCCCGCGTAATAGAGATCGGTGATATAGCTCTCGGCCCAGTGGCCCTTCGTGTCCGCGAACGGCTGCGAGGAGCCGACCGTGACCTTGAGCGTGAACGACGTTTCGCCGTAGGAGGCGGTAATCGTGCCGGTCAGATCCGTGCCGGTTTTTGCGGCGGTGAAAACGCCGCTTTCGTCGATTGCACCGATCTCGCCCGTCACGGCCCATTCAAAGCTTTCATCGGCGGAATAGACCTGATTGCCGTAGTACCAGGCCGTAGCCGTCAGGTCTGTTTTGCTGCCGCCCGCAATATGCAGCGCGGTCAGCGGGGTGTTTTTGCCCTCCTGCTTGATGGTGATGGAGGTCGGCGCGGCGGGGATCTCAAACGTCGCGCTTGCGCGCAGACTGCCCGCCGCCGCGGTGACGGTCGCCGCACCTCTCGCGCCGGGCTCGACCGTGACGGTGCTGCCGGAGGTCTGCGTGACGTTCGTGCCGCCGAAGGTCACGCTCGTCGGGACTGCCGCCGCCATATAGCTGCTGTCAGCGGCCTTGATCGTCATGGTGAGCTTCGCGCCGGGCAGCGCGTAGCCGCCGAAGGGATACAGATACAGCTTCGAGGCCGCGCCCGCGTCCTGCTTCTGGCGGACAAGGAAGATGAAGTTCGCGCATTCGCGCAGCTTTCCGTCCGACGGCACATTCGCCGTCGCGCCAGAGGCATAGCCGGGATAGGTAACGCCTGCGGCGGTCGAGCCGCCGCCGTCGAGATTCAGGGCCGTCCGGCAGCCGAGCGCAAACATCCGCTCGGCCAGCTGCGCAAGCGTCAGACCGTCGGAATTGCCCGCCTCGTCGCAGGTATACAGAATGAGCGAGCCGTCGTTTGTCACGCCGATGGCCGTGCGGGCGGCCATTTTCTTCGCGGAATCGAGTGTAAAGTCCGTGCAGACCTGCCCGTTTTCAACCAGCATATCACCGCCGCCTGCGGCGGAGGTCACATTCTCCCAGCCGGAGGCGCAGGTGACCTGAAGCGTCATCTGCTGGCCCATGACCATGCTTCTGAGCGCGGTGAGCGCGCTTTTATAGGCGGTGTCGTTCGCAATGGCAAGCAGGAAGCCGTCTTCCGGGATGGAACAGGACTTCGTATCCTCCACCATGCCGACGACCTCGACGGTCAGCGACTGCCCCAGACGCAGCTCCGCCGCACGGGAGCCGACCGGGCGGACGATGACATGATAGCCCTCAATGGTATTCTTGGTGCGGGTGTCGTAGTCCTGCGAATACAGGAGCACGCCGTTCTGCACCGTCATGGCCTTGTTATAGTTGAGCACCAGCGGCGCATCCGCGCCGTAGTCCAGCGTGACGGCGACGGTCGGGTCGCCGATGAGCGCGGAGCCATCGGCCAGAAAGCCCACCGCGTTGGCAGCGCCGCCGGAGCGCAGGATGCTGTTCGTGACGACGATGCCGTAGGGAATGCCGGTCGCCCGGTCAAAGAACGAACCGTTGATCCCCGCGACCATGCTGTAGCCCTGCTCCTCAAGCGTCTTGATGGTCTTGTTCATGGGGCTGGTGCCGTAGAGCGTCGAGCCGAAGGCGACGACGGGCCGCACCTGCGCCTCTTTTTTATAGGTAAAGATATTCTCATGCAGATTCGTCTGCTTGCCGGAATCGGAGGTAACGGCCTGCGTGCTGTATGTATAGACGGTCCCGTCCGCAACGTTCAAAGAGCGGCTCCCGACAGGCTCCGCCGCAGCCAGCACCGGCACGGCCAGCAGCGCCAGCGTCAGCACCGACGCGGCGATCCGCTTCAGCTTGTTTTTCATGATCTGTGGCTCCTTTCGAGGGAAAATGAGAGTAAAAAGGGGATACGCATTATGTTAACATGAAGCGCGAAAAAAGTAAAGAGCGCGCGCGGAAGAAATATTTTCTGCGCTGCGCATGATCAGCTCCATAGTCACAGCCGTTCCCGGCGAAGGAGTGCAAACCCCTTGCGCCGCAGGCACTCTACCGCGGGTAGACCGGGCGTTCGGACTTGTAGAGCGAAAATGGCGATTTTTGAATAGCATTTTGCGGCGCGGCGCGGTATAATATGCAGCAGAAATCAAGAACCGGAGGTCACACATGGAAAAACGTTTTCAAATCGTCACCGACTCCTCCTGCGATCTGCCGCAGGCACTGGCGGACGAGCTCGATCTTGCCGTCCTGCCGCTGCACGTTCTGATCGGGGAACATACATACGCCAACTATCTCGACGGCCGTGAGATCGGCTTCAGGGAATTTTACGACAAGCTCCGCGACGGCGAACGCGCCACCACGAGCGCCGTCAACGTCTCGGAGTTCACTGCCGTCATGGAGGAAAAGCTGAAGGCGGGCCTTGATATCCTCTTCATCGGCTTCTCCTCCGGTCTGAGCACGACGTACCAGTCCGGCGCGATCGCCTGCGGCGAGCTGCGGGAAAAATACCCGGAGCGGAAGCTCATCGCCATCGACTCGCTCTGCGCGTCTCTGGGCGAGGGCCTGCTTTTGTATCTGGCCGCGAAGAAGCAGCAGTCCGGCGCGTCCATGGACGAGGTTGCAGACTACGTCCGCGAGACGATCCCGCATCTTTGCCACTGGTTCACAGTCAACGACCTGATGTTCTTAAAGCGCGGTGGACGCGTCGACGCGGCGACGGCCCTTGTCGGCACGGTTCTGCAGATCAAGCCCGTCATGCACACCGACGACGCCGGAACGCTCAAGAACGTCACCAAGGCCAGAGGCCGCAAGGCTGCGCTCAAGGCCCTTGCGCAGAAGCTGGCCGACACGGCCATCAACCCGGCAGAGCAGACCGTCTTCATCTGCCACGGCGACTGCATTGAGGACGCAGAGTACACTGCCGAACAGATCCGCGCCCTGACCCCGGTCAAGGATATCATCATCAACTATGTCGGCCCCGTCATCGGCGCCCACACCGGCCCCGGCGTCATTTCCGTCTTCTTCGTCGGCACCCACCGGTAACGATACAGACGCATTGCGGCTCCCCGGACACATCCGGGGAGCCGCGTTTTTCATATCAATGAAGCTTCTATGGATCAGTCCTTCAGCGCCTCTAATGCGCCGAGCAGGAAGCGCCAGGTGCGCTGGACGGAGGAAATGGACATTTTTTCGCGCGTGGTATGGATATCGGCCAGATCCGGGCCGAAGGATACGCAGTCAAGGCCGGGGAGCTGGCCCGCGAATAGGCCGCATTCCAGCCCCGCGTGGATGGCTTCGATCTTCGGGGTCTTGCCGGTCTGCTGCGTGTAGACGGCGGCGAGCTTATCGCGCAGCGGGGATTCGCGCCGGTATTCCCACGCGGGATAGGCCCCCGTCACATGAAGCGAACCGCCCAGCAGCTGTGACAGCGCGTCGATGCGGGCAAGCAGCATCTGCTTCTGCGACGAAACCGAGCTTCTGACCGAGCTGACCGCCGTCAGAACGCTGTCCGTCACATGGAAAATGCCGAGATTGCAGGACGTCTGCACCAGCCCCGGGATGTCCATGCTCATGGCCGCGATGCCGTTCGGCACAAGCAGCAGGAAGCGGACAACACGCAGCGTCGCTTCCTCCGTCAACGCCTGATCGCAGGCGGGGGCAGGCTCCAGCGAGACGGTCACACCGGGGTCGGCTGCGGCGTATTCCTTTCGGAAGTCCGCTTCGCAGGCCGCCGCGATCTCACGCGCGGCAGGCATATCCTCCTCCCGCAGGGCCAGAACGGCCTCGGCCGCATTCGGAATGGCGTTGTCCTTCAGACCGCCCGCGGCGGAAACGAGCCGGAAGGAAAGCTTGCACTGCACCGCGTTCAGCACGCGGCCCAGCAGGAGATTCGCGTTTGCGCGGCCCTTGTCGATCTCCTGGCCGGAATGACCGCCGATGAGACCGGAGACGGTCAGCCGCGCGCAGGCCAGCGCGCAGGGGGCGCTCGTCAGGCCAATGGAGACGTTGGCGCTTGCGCCGCCGGCACAGCTGACGGTGAAGATGCCCTCGTCCTCGGAGTCGACGTTCAGCATACGGCGGGCGGAGAGCTGCGAAAAATCAAGGCCCTGCGCGCCCTCCATGCCGATCTCCTCGTCGACGGTAAACACGACCTCAAGCGCCGGGTGCGCAATTTCGCTGCTGTCCAGCACGGCCAGCGCCATGGCGACGGCAATGCCGTCGTCGCCGCCGAGCGTCGTGCCGTTCGCCGAGACATAGTCGCCCTCGACGCGCAGGTCGAGCGCGTCCTTTGTGAAGTCGATGGGGCTTTCCGGCGTTTTTTCCGCAACCATGTCGAGATGGCCCTGTAAAATGACGGCGGGCGCAGCTTCGTAGCCTGCTGTGGCGGGCTTTTTGATGATGACGTTGTTGAGCGCGTCCTGATACACCCACAGACCGCGTTCCTTTGCAAAGGCGACGCAGTAGTCGCTGATGGCCTTCGTGTTGCGCGAGCCGTGCGGGATACGGGTCAGATCCTCAAAGAAATGAAAGACCGCTTTCGGTTCCAGAGTTTCCAGTACACGGGACATGATGATCGTTCCTTTCCGTTTATAAGCTTGATATGGTTATTCCGGCAGCTTTTCAAAGTCCTCCGCGCCGTGCTTGCACAGCGGGCAGATAAAATCGGCGGGGAGCGTTTCGCCCTCGTAGACATAGCCGCAGATCTTGCAGACCCAGCCGGTCTGCTTTTTGAGCGCCGACGGCTTGGGCTTGACGTTTGCAAAGTAGAAGCTGTAGGTCATGGACGGCGCGTTGGAGAGCACGCGGGCCTCGGTCACGTCGGCAATGAACAGCGTGTGCGTGCCGAGATCGATCTCCTGCGTGACCTTGCCGCTGACAAAGGCGTTGGTGGAGTACGGCAGGTAATACACGCCGTTCGTCGCGCGGGCCATACCCTTTACGTCCGCGAACTTGTCCACGTCGCGGCCGGACTGGAAGCCGTAGTGCTGGAACAGGCCGAACGGCGCGTCGGTCGAGAGCATGGACAGATTGAACACGCCCGTCTTGCGGATCATGTCATGCGTGAAATTCGCCTTGTTGACGGCGATGGAGATGCGCTTGGGTGTGTCGGTGAGCTGCGCGGCGGTGTTGATGATGCAGCCGTTGTCCTTTTTCCCGTCGCGGGCCGTCAGGACGAACAGGCCGTAGGAGAACGAGAAGAACGCGTTCTTTTCAACCGGCGCGTCGGCCTTGTGCTCTGCCGGGACGGGCTTCGGCATGGAATCGAAGATAGCCTGCGCCATGGTCTCGACGTCCGCCAGCTGGGACTCCTTGAGCGTGGACTTGATTGTGACTGTCTCATCGAGAATCGTGCAGTTCTTGAGCTTCTGGAACTCCGCGCGCATCAGCCCTGCCGCCGTCGGGGCCCAGGAGCCGTTTTCCATGAGGGCGATGGTGCGGTTCTGGAGATTGTGATGGACGATATCGTGCACCAGATTTTCCATCGTCACAAACATCCCCGCGTTGTACGTCGTGGAGATAAAGACCAGATGGCTGGCCCGGAAGCATTCGGAGAGGATATCGCTTGGATGCGTGACGGACACGTCGTACATCTGCACATTGCGCACGCCGAGGTCGGACAGCTTCGCGGCCAACACATTCGCCGCGTTTTCCGTGCCGCCGTAGACGGAGGCGTAGGCGATGACGACCGCGTCGTCCTCCGGGGTATAGGTCGCCCAGTGGATATATTTGTCGAGGAACCACGCGATATCTTTGCGCCAGACCGGGCCGTGCAGCGGGCAGATCATCTCGATCTCAAGTCCCGCGGCCTTTTTCAGCAGCGCCTGCACCTGCGTGCCGTATTTGCCGACGATGTTGGTATAGTACCGGCGGGCGTCGGCGAGCCATTCCGTGCGGAAATTCACCTCATCCGCATACAGATTGCCGTTCAGCGCGCCGAAGGTGCCGAAGGCATCGGCAGAGTAGAGCGTTTTCGTGGCCGTGTCATAGGACACCATGACCTCCGGCCAGTGCACCATCGGGGCCATGACGAAGGCAAAGGTGTGTCTGCCGGTCGTGAGCGTGTCCATCTCCTTGACGAGCTGCACGCAGCTGTCCAGATCGAACGTGAAGAAGTTCTGCATCATCGTGCGCGTCTTGGCGTTGCAGACGATGGTTACTTCCGGGTGACGCAGGACAAGCTCGCCGATGGTCGCGGCGTGGTCCGGCTCCATATGCTGCACGATGAGGTAGTCGAGCTTCCGGCCCGCGAGCACATGGTCGACGTTTTCAAAGAACAGGCCGCTGACAGACTTATCCACAGTGTCGATCAGGACGGTCTTCTCGTCAAGCAGCAGATAGGAGTTGTAGCTCACGCCGTTCGTGAGCGGGTAGGCGTTTTCAAACAGATTCAGCCGCCGCTCGCTTGCGCCGACCCAGTAGAGATCCTCGGTCATTTTCTTGACACAGTACATAAATCGGATTCCTTTCAAATATAATAATAATTTCTATTATCACAGTAACACAGGACGCGCAAAAAATCCAGCGGAATTTGCGAGGTTTCCGCGATTATTTTCCCTTATTCTGCCGCCGCAGACGGTTCAGGTGGCGCTCAAAATAGCCCTGCGAGATAAAGCGGGCCAGAACGTACTGGTCGAACAGCGGTACAGAGCAGGAATAAAAGCCGAGCGTCTGCCGGTACTGCTCCATCAGGCGCTCCGGCAGCACCATATAACCCATACGCATGGATGGGGCCAGCGAATGCGAAAACGTGTTCACGTAGATCACGCATCCGCGCCGGTCCATGGAATAGAGCGTCTGCAGCGGCTTTTTGTTTTCGGAAAACTCCGAATCGAAATCGTCCTCGATCAAAATCGCGTTCCGCTCCGCCGCCCAGGAAAGATAGTCGCTGCGCTTGGCCGCTGACGTGGTGATGCCGGTGGGGAAGCTGTGAAACGGCGTGATGTGCAGGACAGACGCGCGTGCGTTTTGCAGCGCGCCGGTGCGGATGCCGTCTTCGCCCATGGGCAGCAGCTCACAGACCGCGCCGTTGGCCGCGTAGACCTGCCGGACCTTTTCATAGCCGGGGTCTTCCAGCCCATATACGCGCTCCCGGCCCAGCAGCTGCACGATCAGACCATAGAGATATTCCGCGCCGGAGCCGATGACGATGCAGTCCGGCTGGGCCAGCATCCCGCGGTAGCGCAGCAGATATTCCGCGATCGCGTTGCGCAGTTCCGCACAGCCGTAATGCGGCGGCTTTTCCAGTAGCCGCGTACCGCAGTCGGCGATGACCTCGCGCATGAGCCGGGTCAGCGCGGAATACCGGAAGCCGTAGCCCGCAGGCTCCTGCGCGGCGGGTGCGTCGGCAGGCAGCATATGCAGCCGCGCCTGCGGCTGCGTGTTCTGCGGCAGGCGGGAGATGGCGCTGACATAATAGCCGCTGCGCGGCTTCGCTGTGAGATAGCCCTCGTCCACGAGCTGCTCATACGCGCCGGAGACGGTCGCGAGGCTGATATGCAGATGCTCCGCCAGCGCCCGCTTCGACGGCAGCTTCTGCCCCGGCGGAAGCTCGGCTCGCAGGATATCCTCGCGGATGCAGGTATAGAGCCGGTAATATTTCGGCTGATCGCCCGCTTGCAGATCGTAGGTCAGCATACGCTTACCATTTGTTTTCGACCTTCTCGGCAAAGCCGAAGAAGTCGCGCACGGGCAGGACCGTTCCGTCGTCAAGCGTGATGCGGCCCGTGAAATGACCAAAGACCTGATGCTGATCGGACAGCACAACGCCTGCGCTCATGAACGCGCTGCGGTCGAGCACCGGTGTAAAATTCATATAGAACCGGTTGTCGTCGCTCGTGAAGACCCAGGGCTTCATGAAGTCCTCAAAGCCGTCTTCATCCATGGGAATTTCAAACTTGACCTCGCCCAGCTTGTGGATTTTTCCGTCGTAGAACAGCACGTTCTCCGTCGCGGCGCTGGTGTTGCCGAAGCCGTAGCCGATGTTCCAGCCGAAGGGTACGCCGTCGAGCTCACCGGAGGCGCTGCCCCAGTACCACGTGTTGTGATACGTCCACACGCCGCGGCCCCAGTCGAGCACAGCGAAGAATTTGTCCTTCGTCAGCTCGTACCGGCGGCTGCCCAGCTCGATCCAGCCCTCGGCGCGCATACAGTTGATCTTCTGGTTGTAATAGAAATGTCCGGGCTTGTCAAAGGGCGTGGCGATGACCATGCTCTCGGCCGGCTCATCCGTGAGCTTGACAATGCCCTCGATCGGCTCCTTGTCCAGAAATTTGTCCATGTGGAACGAGAGCATCCGCGCCCCGTCCTCGTGGTAAAAGGCCAGGGCATAGCCGCTCCTTGAAATTTCCGACGCGCCCTCCGCGCTCGATTCCGGCAGCTGCGTCCGGCCCAGCGGCAGCGCACGCATCCGGCTGGTCGTTTTTTCCCATTTGCCGTCAAAGTCGAGGAAGGAAACGGAGTCGAGGCCCATATAGCCGTTGTCCGCGATGGTCAGCGCCAGACCGATATGGCCGTCGGTGATGAGATAGTAATCCCATTCCTTGATGCGCATCGCGCCGGCTTTGATGTCCGCGCGCCGGTAGACCGGGAGCAGGGAACGCGCCCAGCCGGGTTCGAGCAGATTGCCGTCGCTGCCGAGCAGCGGGCCGGAAGTGGTGATCTCATGCTGCTGTCTCATTGGATAGCCTCCTGTGATGTATATTTTCCCAGAAACGCTGCCAGCGCCGCCTGCACGCGCGGGCGGTCGACCAGATAGCTGTAGCCGTGCCTTGCCCCGTCGACGAGGATTAGTCGCTTTTCAGACGCACAGACGTCATAGGCGGCCTGCGACATGGCGCAGGGGACGAAGGTGTCCGCCGTGCCGTGGATGAACAGAATAGGGCGCTTCGTTTTCGATACCGCGTCCAGCGTGGACGCTTCTTTGATGGAAAAGCCCGCGAAGGCACGCGTGCAGACATCCATCAGTCCCAGCAGCGGCCCCGCCGGGAGCCATTTTACGTGCGCCCGCAGAACGCTTCGCATGATCGCCTCCGGCGAGGAGAAGCCGCAGTCGGCGATCACGCCCCGCACAGACGGCGGAAGCTCCAGCGCGGAGGCCAGCAGAACGGTCGTCGCGCCCATGGAAAGCCCGCCCAGAAACAGCGGGTGCTCCGGGCCAAAGTGCTTTTCCGCGTACTGCGCCCACGTCACGGCGTCACGGCGCTCGTGGACGCCGAAGGTGATATACGCGCCCTCCGACTGCCCGTGTGCACGCTCGTCGACGGCGAGTAAATTATATCCGAGCGAATAGTAATAGGGAAGGACAATGGAAAAATCGATGATCCAGCTCGACCGGTAGCCGTGGAACAGAAGGATTGTGCCCTTCGCGCCGGGCTGCTGCAGCAGCTGCCCGTGCAGACGCAGGCCGTCATGGGATGGCAGAAAGATATCCTCCGCGTCCTGCATCAGCGTGATACCCGCGAGAATTTCCTCCGTCTGGTCTTCCCTGCCCCATTGGGCGATGACCGCGGGCTTTGTAAAATCCGGGACGGGGCTGCGGCGGCAGGCAAACAGGAACAGGCCCAGCGCCAGCAGAACGACCGCCAGCAAAAAGGCCAGAACGATCATAGCCGCTGTCATGCCGCGTTCCCCTTCCTTCCGAGCTTTGCGAAGAACGGGAACGTAAGCGGCCAGACAATGCCCGCAAACAGGACAAGCAGGAAATACCGCACAAAGCTTTCCGCCTGCGACCCGGCAAAGAGGGACACCAGCAGCGGCTTCAGCCCCGCCTTGATGCCGAGCATCAGCGCAAGGCCCAGCACCAGCTTCAAGACCTGTCCCCAAAACGGCGCGCGCACGTCAAAATGCAGCTTTTTCTCGTCGGCAATGTACACGATCAGAAAGCCCAGCAGCGCGCCCAGCATGGTGTACGCGTTTTTGAGGCCGTGCGTGATATTGGAAAGGTCTTCGCTGCCCTCCGGCCAGTCGCACCGGGCGAGGGACGAGGCGTAGATCAGATATCCGCCGCACAGCACCGCCACGCCAAGTAAAAGCCACGGCACTGTCTTTTTTGCGGCAGATTCTGTCCGGAACGCCGGATAGAGTGCCGCAGCCAGCGCCAGCGCCGTCAGGAAGGCCACGCCGACGTCCAGCGGCGTGTGAACGCCCAGGTACATCCGCGAAAACGGCACCAGAACCATCAACACGATACAGACAATACGCACCCACGTTTCCTTCCGGCTCGCGAAGATCGAGGCCGACGTGCCGACGATATTCTGCGTGTGGCCGGAGGGGAAGGAATAGCCCGTCGCGTCCGCGCGGGCGGCTTCGACGATCTGAAAGTCCGGATCGAGCACCCACGGGCGCGGAATGCGGAAGGCCAGCTTCAGAAACTGGTTGCAGACCGTGCCGAGCGCACCGACCAGAAAGACATAATAGCCCTGCCGCTTGTCAACGCACCAGAAGATCAGCAGTGCCGCCGCCATAAACGCGATCTCCGAGCCGAAATAGGTCAGACCCGAGAAAAACGTGTCCAGCGCTCCGCAGCGTCCCGCCGCGAGAAGCCGCAAAAAATCCATACCGGAACCTCCTGAATTGAGATACAGAATCAGTATACCACCAAACGCCGGATTTGCCAAGCATCTTGCATTTTCAGATAAATATAGTATGATATAAGAAAAGCAACGAAAGGTGTGCGAACCATGTTTTCCAATGAAGAACGAATGATCTACGCCAAGCGCCAGCTGGTCGAGGTGATCTGTCAGCTTCGTTTCCCGGAGATCCTGTCCATCGACGCAAGCGAGCCTGCCGCGTTTCAGGACCGCATCCGCCGGGAATATCCGCAGTATGAGAAGAAGATCGAGCAGCTGCCGCCGCAGATGGTGAACGGCAAGCCCGTCCCGCAGGGAACGGTCAACAACTACCAGTTCGTTTCCGCCGAGGGGCAGTGGAAAATCAGTCTCACCAAGGGCTTTATCGCCCTTTCCACCTACGGCTATACCCGCTGGGAGGAATTTGCCCAGCGGCTCGACCGCATTCTCGCCGTGTTTATCGAGACATATCATCCCTCGTGGTTCACCCGCGTGGGCCTGCGGTATGTCAACGCCTTCCGCCGAGCGCCGCTCGGACTGGAGGACTGCCTCTGGAAGGAACTCATCACGCCGGGCTTTTTGGGCCTGATGGGCGATGAGGACGCGCAGGAGCAGGCGTTCATGAAGAACGAACTGACCGCGACCGTCCAGATGCCCGGCGGCGCGAAGGCCAACGTCAAATCCGGCCCGGGCCTGCTGCGCAAGGTCAACAACCGCACCCGCGAGACGACGGAGGAGCGCGTGTTCATGCTCGACCTCGATCTCTACATGGACAGCAAGATCGAGCTGAACCATACGGCCCCCGCCCTGAACATCGTCCACGACAACGCAGGCAGCCTCTTCCGCGCCGCCATCACCGACACCCTCGCAGACGCAATGGAGCCGCAGAAGGCGTAAACTGAAAAATCCCTCTGCCGCTAATGCGGCAGGCGGGGCAGCTTTTTCAAACGGCAGGCAGTCTTGAAATTGACTGCGATTTGGGTATAATGGAACCAGAAGGGGGCGTCTGTATGAGCACATTATCCTTCAAGGCATTCTGCATTGAATACTATGCCGCACACATCGGGCGGCCCGGCAATGAGATCTATGCGCTGTTTGACCGAACCGGCCTTCTGAAGCTGCTCGATGAGGACTACGAGGATCTGCACGGCATGAGTATGGAATATCTGATGCAGTTTTTTGACCGGTATCTGGAGGGCGCAGCATGATTTTGTACCACGGAAGCACAGTAGAGGTGCAGCAGCCGCGCATTCTCAAATCTGAAATCGGCCGCGACTTTGGCTTTGCGTTCTATACCACCGATATTCGGACGCAGGCTGAGCGTTGGGCCAGACGCCGCGCCATGATCGAGAGCCGCCGCACAAAAATCGAAGTTCAGCCTGTCGTCAGCGTCTATGAATGGGACGAGGATGCCTCAAAGCAGCTCCGCCTTTTGCGGTTCGACGGCGCAGGCATGGATTGGCTGGAGCTTGTCGTTGCCTGCCGCAGCCGGACAGACTATTCTCACGATTATGATATTGTCGAAGGCAAAATCGCAGATGACAACGTCGGCGAAACCGTTTCCTATGTCATGCAGGGGATCATGCGCAGGGAGGACGCGATTGAGCGTCTGCGGTTTGAACAAATCAATAATCAAATCGCGTTCTGCACGGAAGCTTCCCTGTACACACTTCATTTTCAGAACAGCTATATTTGCGGGAGTGTAAAACCATGAATCACAGCACAACACGCGCGACGATTCTGCCCGAAATCATCCATAAAATCATGGCGCATGACCATCTGAACGAGGATGAGGCGCTGAAAGCATTTTATTCCTCCGCAGCCGGCGCGTCCTTTGCCGATGATGAAACAGGCCTTTACGGACAATCGCCGAACTATATTTTTGGCTTATATCTGGAAGAGACGCACGGGATCGGCCGTTGATGGTATCCCGTATCGGACGGCTCAGGCCGGTTCCTCCGGCTGCCAGAAGATGCGGAAGGCGCTGGGAAGCGCGATGTCCTGCCGGAACCGTTCGCCGCTGACCCATGTGAAGCTGCCGACCGGGGCCGAGACGCGGATGTCATAGCAGCGCATATGCCACTCGACGTGCGTAAAGATGTGCGTCCGTTCGCGCGTGCGCGTCAGCTCCTCCGGGACGAGGCCCCAGCTGTCGAGCAGCGCAAGCGCCTGCTGCGCGTCCAGTGTTCCTTCCACATTCGGAAGTTCCCAGAGCCCGGCAAGCAGACCCGTCTCCGGCCGCCTGCGCACGGCGTACTGCCCGCCGCATTGAAGAAAGAACACCGTCTTCTCCTCAACGCGGCGGGGCTTTTTTGCCTCCTTAACGGGAAGACGCGACCATGCGCCGCTTTCTCCGGCGCAGCAGATCTCCCGCAGCGGACAGGCAGCGCACTTCGGCGCGCCGTTCGGGACGCACACGCAGGCCCCAAGCTCCATGAGCGATTGCGTCAGCTCGCTTCTTTTTCCCGGATTTTTCTCATAAGCTGGCCGCAGCGCGGCTTCATACTCCTTTTTGACGGCAGGCCGCGTGACCGGTGCTTCGTCCTGCGTTACGCGAGAGAGCACGCGCAGCACGTTCCCGTCGACCGCAGGCTCCGGCGCGTCAAAGCAGATGGACGCGACCGCGCCCGCCGTATAATCCCCCACGCCGGGCAGCGCCCGGATGGCAGCGTAGTCCCGCGGGAACTCGCCGCCGTGCTGCGTCATAATGACGCGGGCGGCCTTCTGCAGATTGCGCACGCGGGAATAATAGCCCAGGCCCTCCCAAAGCTTCGTCAGGCGGTTTTCTTCGCAGTCTGCAAGCGCGGCGATATCGGGCAGCTCCGATAAAAAGCGCTCGTAATAGCCCTTTACGGCCTCCACGCGCGTCTGCTGGAGCATGATCTCCGACAGCCAGACGTGATACGGCTCATGGTCCTCCCGCCACGGCAGCGCGCGGTGTCCCGCCGCGTACCACCCGAGCAGCCGCCCGGCAAGCGAATCCGGAAGCTGCATTACAATCCCCCTCTCTAATATAGAAAAAACGCCGGAGGGAAATCCTCCGGCGTTTTGGGTTTATTAATAGCCGGGCTTGCCGAGCAGGTGGAACATATTCTTCTTATAGGCCTCAACGCCGGGCTGGTTGAAGGGGTTGACGCCCTCCATATAGCCGGACACGCCGCAGGCGAACTCAAAGAAATAGATCAGCGCGCCCAGCGCTTCCTCGCCGATCTCCGGCAGGCGGATCTCGGTGACGGGCACGCCGCCGGAAATGTGCGCGGCCTTGGTCGCCTGCATGGCCTTTTCATTGATATAGCTCATCTCGCGGCCCGCCAGATAGTTCAGGCCGTCCAGATTTTCTTCGTCGGACGGAACAGTAACAGATGTTCTGGAGTTGTCGAAGAAGACAACCGTTTCCTGCAGCATGCGGATGCCATCCTGGATATACTGGCCCATGGAGTGCAGATCGGGAGTCAGATCGACGGAGGCCGGGAAAATGCCCTTGCCATCCTTGCCCTCAGACTCGCCGTAGAGCTGCTTCCACCATTCGGCCATGAAGCGGAACGCGGGCTCGTAGGTAGCCAGGATTTCAATATTCTTACCGTCCGCGTACAGCGCCTGACGGCTCATGGCGTACTGCACGGCGGCGCTTTCCACACCGCGCTTCAGCGTATCCTCACGCTCGGCCTGTGCACCGTGCATGAGCGCTTCAATGTCGATGCCGCAGCAGGCGATGGGAAGCAGGCCCACAGCCGTCAGAACGGAATAGCGGCCGCCGACATTATCGGGCACAACAAAGCTTTCATAGCCCTCGCGGGACGCAAGCGTCTTCAGCGCGCCGCGCGCCTTGTCTGTCGTGGCGTAAATGCGGCTCTTCGCGCCGTCCACGCCGTATTTCTTCTCAAGGGCCGCCTTGAAGATGCGGAACGCGATGGCAGGCTCGGTCGTCGTGCCGGATTTGGAAATGACGTTCACGGAAAAATCGCGGTCGCCGATCATGGCGAGGATCTCCGTCACAGCGTCGGAGGAAATGCCGTTGCCGGCGAAATAAATGTCCGGGGTGTTCTTGGGCAGAGCGTTGTAGTTCGGGCTTTTCAGAAGCTCGACCACGGCGCGCGCGCCGAGATAGCTGCCGCCGATGCCAATGACGACAAGCGCCTTGGAGTCAGACTGGATCTTCTTTGCCGCAGCCTGAATGCGGGCGAACTCTTCCCTGTCGTAATTTACCGGCAGGTCGACCCAGCCGATGAAGTCATTGCCTGCGCCGGTGCCGTTTACCAGTGTGTCAAACGCAGCCTGTGCCGCGGCCTTGTCCGGCTGGCTGGCATAAAACTGCTTCACGCCTTCAAAATTGATGCTTACCATATTGATCGCTCCTTTTATTGATGAGAAAATAACAAAAACCGATGCGCGGCGTTAAGCTTCCGCGTCGCGCGCGAGAAGCGCTGCACCGATCATTCCGGCCTCGTTGCCGAGCACGGCGGGGACGAGCTTGCCGCGCGTGGAATAGAAGCACTTTTTGCTGACCTTGTCCTGCAGGGGGTCAAACAGGAACGGGCCTGCCGCGCTGAGGCCCCCGCCGAGGGCAAGTACCTCCGGGTCGAGAATATTATAGATCGACGCGCAGGCGGAGCTCAGGTGCTCGATATAGTCGTCGAAAACGCCGGTCGCGGCGGGGTCGCCTGCCTTGGCGCAGTCGGTGACGAGCTTGGGCGTGATCTTCGCCGGGTCGCTGCCGGTCTTCTCGGCCAGCATACTCTCCGGATGGGCCTGCATGGCTCGGCGGCCCTCCCGCGTGAGCGCGGACGCGGCGCAGTAGGCCTCCATGCAGCCGTGATTGCCGCAGGTACACGGCTCGCCGCCGTCGACCAGATACGCGTGGCCCAGCTCAACGCCGTGGTTCATGCCGCCGTTGAACATTTTGCCGTTCAGAATGATGCCGCCGCCAAGCCCCGTGCCGAGCGTCAGCAGAACGCCCGTTTTGCAGCCGGTGAACGCGCCCTTATAAAGCTCGGCCAGCGCCGCGCCGTTTGCGTCGTTCGCAATATAGACGGGAATGCCGGGGAACTGCTCCTGCAGCAGCTTCCGCAGGGGTACATTGTGGAAATCCAGATTGTGCGCGTCAAGAACCGTCTCGCCGCTCGCGTCGATGCTGCCGGGGACGACCGCGCCGAGCGAGCCGACGTCGCAAAGCGCCGCGTTCTTCTCTTCCAGCAGCGCAAGGACTGCCGCGCGGATCTTTTTCGCCAGATCCGCCGCCGTCGTGTGCGGAAACGGGACAGACGTCTCGGCGGTCAGCTCCAGCGCCTCGTCCAGCAGGCCGATCTTGACGTTGGTTCCGCCGATGTCAATGCCGATCTGATACATATGCAGTGCCTCTTTTCCTTTCAAACTCATCCATGGACACTCCGGGTGTCAGGCCATTTCTTACTGAAAATAATACGACGGTCCAGTCAAAAAAGCAAGGAGTGCTGCAATTATTTTTTCTCCGGCTCCATAAGTCCGCGCTTCTCCGTCATATCCGCAGGAGAAAGTGGCTCTTGCGATACTCGAGGACGCCGTCCTTTTTCATCCGTCCAAGCTCCAGCGACAGGCCGCTGCGCTCGACGCCAAGATAATCCGCAAGCTGCTGTCTTGAAAACGGAATGTCAAATTCGCAGGTCCCAAGCCGCTGCGCCTCTGCGGAAAGGTAGGACATGATCTTTGCGCGCGTGGTGCGCTGGCCCATGTGTGTGAGCTTTTCACCGAACCGCAGGTTCTTTTCGGCAAGCTCGCCGAGAAGATTGCGGATGATGCGGCTGTGCCGGGCGCAGGCGGACGGGCACATGGTCAGCACGCGTTTGACGTTCAGAAACAGCACAGTCGCGGGTGTTTCCGCCGCGACGCTCACCTTCAGCACCGAACCGGGTGCGCAGGCATAGGCGGCGGCGAAGGTCTGTCCCGGCCCTGCCTTGGACAGAATATTGCGGTTGCCCCAGACGTCCTCCTGCTCGACCAGAACGCTCCCGGACAGCACCAGACCGATCGATTCCGCCGTATCGCCGGCACGCAGCAGCAGCGCATCCTTCGGGAAACGCGATGCTTTCGTGCCAAGACAGGCGAGCATGGCCGTAAGCTCCTGTTCGGAAATACCGGAGAAGAGCGTGGAAGACCGGATCACGGATAAAAATTCCTGCATATTTTCCTCTTTCGTTGAAAATTCAACCGACCTGTTGATTTTATTCTATTATAATATAGCCACAAACGCAAGAACCCGAATCATGAAAGTGAGGATCTCAAAATGGAACACACGATGTTTTGTTTTCAGTGCGAACAGACGGCGGGCTGCACCGGCTGCACGGGAAAGGCGGGCGCGTGCGGCAAATCAGCCGGTACGGCGAAGCTGCAGGACGAGCTGACGGGCGCGCTCATTGGCCTTGCCCGCGCGACGGACCATGCGCCCGGCGTGAATGCAGGCACATGGCAGCTTCTCATCGAGGGTCTGTTCACGACCGTTACGAACGTGAGCTTTCACGATGAGACCATCCGCGCGATGATCAGCCGCGTGCACGCAGAAAAATCGCGGCTCGTGCCGGGCTGCGCGGCCTGCGCTGCCGCGTGCGGACGAACCGGCGATTATGACATGGCGCAGCTCTGGGACGCGCAGGAGGATATCCGCAGTCTCAAATCGCTCATTCTCTTCGGCGTGCGCGGCATGGCCGCGTATGCGCACCACGCCATGGTGCTGGGCTATGCCGATGAGACGGTAAACCGGTTCTTTGCCAAGGCGCTCTTTGCCGTGGGCGAGGATTGGGACATGGAGCAGCTGCTGCCCATTGTGATGGAGGTCGGCGAGAAGAACCTCCGGTGCATGGCGCTTCTGGACAGGGCCAACACCGAAAGCTATGGCACGCCCACGCCGGTCACGGTTCCGCTGACCGTGGAAAAAGGTCCGTTCATCGTCATCTCCGGCCACGATCTGCACGATCTGAAGCTGCTGCTGGAGCAGACCGAGGGCAGGGGCATCAACATCTACACCCACGGTGAAATGCTCCCCGCGCACGGCTATCCGGCACTTAAAAAGTATGCCCACCTCAAGGGCAATTTCGGCACGGCATGGCAGAACCAGCAGAAGGAATTCGCGGCGCTTCCTGCGCCGGTGCTCTTCACCACCAACTGTCTGATGCCGCCGAAGGCCAGCTACGCGGACCGCGTATTTACCACGTCAGTCGTATCTTACCCGGAACTCGTCCACATCGGCGAAGAAAAGGACTTCACGCCTGTCATTGAAAAGGCGCTGGAGCTGGGCGGCTACGCCGTGGACAGGCCCTTCACCGGCATCAACGGCGGCAGCACGGTCATGACTGGCTTTGCACGCGGCGCGGTGCTCAGTGCGGCAGACACGGTCATCGAGGCCGTCAAGTCCGGGGCCATCCGGCACTTCTTCCTTGTCGCAGGCTGCGACGGAGCACGCCCCGGCCGTAACTACTATACGGAATTTGTCAAGCAGACGCCTGCCGACACCGTCGTTCTGACGCTTGCCTGCGGCAAGTACCGCTTCAACGACCTCGATCTCGGCACGATCGGCGGACTGCCGCGCCTGATGGACGTCGGCCAGTGCAACGACGCCTACAGTGCCATTCAGATCGCGCTTGCGCTTGCGAACGCGTTCGGCTGCGGCGTGAACGAGCTGCCGCTTTCCATGGTGCTTTCGTGGTATGAGCAGAAGGCGGTCTGCATCCTGCTGACGCTGCTGCATCTGGGCATCCGGAACATTCGTCTCGGCCCCACGCTCCCGGCGTTCCTTTCGCCCAACGTACTGAACTATCTTGTAGACAACTTCGGTATTGCGCCCATCACCACGCCGGAGGCAGATCTGAAGCAGCTTCTCAAATAACAGCGGCTCACGCGGCGTATGCGTTCCCCTTTTTCGCCCCGCAGCGCAAAACGGCGGTCTTGAACTGTTTTACATTCAAGCCGCCGTTTTCTTTTTTGACAGGAACCGCTCAGTTCAGACTGACCTCCTGACGGGTGAACAGAGCCTCGACTCTTGCCTTGAGTGGGGCAAGCTCCGGGGCGTTCAGGCTGTCTGCGGTTTGAATCACAGCGGCTGCGGCCTGCTGTGCGTCCTGTAGCGTCTCCAAATCCATCTGCAGGCTTGCGACCTTTAAAAGCGGAAGTCCGTGCTGGCGGTTGCCGAAGAAATCGCCCGGCCCGCGCAGGGCCAGATCCTGCTCGGCGATCTTAAAGCCGTCCGTCGTCTTGCAGAGCGCCTGCAAGCGCTTTTTTGTCTCCTCGTTTTTCGTCCCGCTGACCAGCACGCAGTAGGACTGCGCACTGCCGCGCCCGACGCGTCCGCGCAGCTGATGCAGCTGACTGAGGCCGAAGCGCTCGGCATTCTCAATGACCATCAGCGTCGCGTTCGGCACATCCACGCCGACCTCCACGACCGTTGTGGCGACGAGAATATCGTAGTCTCCCGCGCGGAACGCGCTCAGCGCCGCGTCCTTTTCCGCGCTTTTCATCCGTCCGTGCACCAATCCGACGCGAAGCTCCGGGAACGTCTCGTCCCGCAGCGTCTGCGCCCAGCCCTCGGCGGATTTCATGGTGTTCTCCTCGCCGTCCTCCACAGCCGGGCAGACGACATAGACCTGATGGCCTCCGGCGCACTGCTTCCGGATAAAGCCGTTCAGGCGCTCACGCAGAGCCTCGCTGACCAGAAATGTCTCGACCGGCCGCCTGCCCGGCGGCAGCTCGGCGATCACGGACACGTCCAGATCGCCGTAGGCGATGAGGGCCAGCGTGCGCGGGATGGGCGTGGCGGACATGACGAGCAGATGCGGCGCATCGCCCTTTTCCGTGAGTCTCGTGCGCTGCGCGACGCCGAAGCGGTGCTGCTCGTCGGCCACAACGAGGCCGAGCGCGTGGAACTCCACGCCGGTACTGATCAGCGCGTGCGTGCCGACGATCAGCTGCGCCTCGCCGGAGGCGATTTTCTCCCGCGCAGCACGCTTCTGCGCCGGGGTCTTTGCGCCTGTCAGCAGCAGGACATGGACGCCAAGCGGCCCCAGCAGCGCGGACAGCGTCTTTTCATGCTGCTCGGCCAGAATTTCCGTCGGCGCCATGAACGCCGCCTGCTTCCCGTTTTTGACCGCGCAGAAGCAGGCCGCCGCCGCAACCATCGTCTTGCCGCTGCCGACATCGCCCTGCACGAGCCGGTTCATCACATGGCCGGAGGACAGATCGCGCAGGATCTGGTCAATTGCGCCGCTCTGCGCACCCGTCAGCCGGAAGGGCAGCGCGCGGAAAAACGCGTCCATGCAGGCGGTGTCATACGGGATGGTATGCAGATCCGTTCTCGATGCGCGCAGGACGGCCAGACCCGCCGAGAAAATGAAAAATTCCTCAAAGACGAGCCGCTTCCGCGCCCGCTGCAGCGCGTCCCAGCTCTCCGGCGCATGGACAGACGTATACGCCTCCGTCACGCCGCACAGGCCGTACTGCTCCCGCACCGTCTCCGGCAGAAGCTCCGGCAGCGCGCCCGCCGCCGAAAACGCCTGCCGGATGCAGGCGCAGAGCGTCCGGTTGGACAGCCCCGCCGTCAGCGGGTACACAGGCAGCAGCCGGTTCGTAACGGTGCCGGGCCTGCCCACCTCCTCAAAGGCAGGATTCGCCATCTGCATCCCGTGCTCCAGCAGCGTCCCGTAAAAATAATAGCTTTGCCCGTAATGCAGCTGGGTTTTGATATAAGGCTGGTTAAAGTAGTGCAGCGTCAGCTTGCCTGTCTCGTCCGCGACGGTGAGGTTCGTCACATCGCGGCCCTTTCCGATCCGCCGCAGGACCGGCTGCGAGACGACCAGCGCCTCAAAGCACGCCGGGACCCCCGGCTGCAGCTGCGCGATCTCGACCGGATTCGTCCGGTCCTCATAATCGCGCGGAAAATAGGCCAGCAGATCATAGAGCGTGAAAATCCCAAGCCTCTGCAAAGCCGCCGCCCGCGCCGGCCCTACGCCGCGCAGATCGGTCACGGGAGAAAATAAGTCCATGGGTTCGCGCTCCTTACCGACATATTGCTGCAGATCCTGTAGGGGCCGATGCCCACATCGGCCCGCTGGGCAGTCGCAAATTCGCCGAAGAGTTCCGTAAAAAACCGGCGCATCCTGCGGGCGGACAGAGTCGTCCGCCCCTGCATGATGCAGCGCCCGAATATGCGCCGTAGGGGGCGAGGACTCTGTCGGCCTAAAAAATGTTGCGAATTCGCCGAAGATTACCGTAAAAACAGTGCATCCTGCGCGGTCCGATGTGGGCATCGGACCCTACAGAAACTCCCGCACCGGTATATTATATAGTATTCCCGCGTGTTTCCGCAAGGCATTCCCTAAAAAAGTGCGCGAAAAATCCCCCCGAAGAGAAACTCCCGAGGGGCATTTATTTCGCAGCATTCGGCATCAGGCCAGCTTGTTCATCTTCAGTGTGATCTGGCTCTTCTTGCGGGCGGCAGCATTCTTATGAAGAATACCCTTGCCGGCAGCCTTGTCGATGGACTGAACCGCAGCCTGGTAAGCGCTATCGGCCTGCTCACGATTGCCTTCCGTGACGGCAGCTTCAAACTTCTTCAGGGTGGTCTTCAGGGCGGACTTGTCAGCCTTGTTGCGCTCGTTGTTGACCTTGGCAATCAGAACTCTCTTCTTTGCAGACTTAATGTTGGGCATAACTACACCTCCTCCAATAGCGTGAATATAGAAACAGATACCGTTTCATGCAGAAATACATTATAGCGGCATGGTCCGATAAAATCAATCTTTTTTTCGGATTTTTTCAAAAAAATTTTTCACATATTCCCCGACTTTCCGGAAAAACTAGCCGGGAGGTGAGTCTATGCAGCCAAGAACGGATCTGGCGATGGAGGCCAAGGCGCTGTATGAGCGCTCCGCGCAGGAACAGACGCAGCTTTCCGGCGTCGCCGCGCGCGAACAGGAGCGGCACGGTGTACGCATGACAGTCGTGAAAATCACAAGCGCCGAGGGCGAGCAGGCGCTCGGCAAGCCGCGCGGCACGTATATCACAGCGGAGCTTGAAGCGCTCTCGCGCCGGGAGCCGGGGAGCTTTTCAAATGCCGTGCGCACCGTGAGCCGGGCGCTGCGCGAGCTGCTGGGGCCGTGCAGGCAGGCGCTCGTCGTCGGGCTGGGCAACCGGGACATCACGCCCGACGCCATCGGCCCGGAGGCCGTGAAAAACCTGATCGTCACGCGCCATCTGCAGACGGGCCCGGATGAAGCGCTGCCGGGCCTCATGCGCGTCGCGGCCTGTCAGCCGGGCGTACTGGGCCAGACGGGCATTGAAAGTCTGGAGCTTGTCAAATGCGCCATGCAGACCGCGCAGCCGGACGTTGTGATCGTGATCGACGCGCTGGCGGCGGCAGAGCCGGGGCGGCTGTTCCGCACTGTCCAGCTTTCGGACAGCGGCATCGTGCCGGGCTCCGGCGTAGGCAACAGCCGGCAGGAATTTTCCCGGCGGACGCTGGGCGTGCCGGTCATCGCCGTGGGCGTGCCGACGGTCGTGGACGCGATCTCCCTGTTCCGGCAGGCGGAGCTGGAGCTGGACGTGCCGCGGGGCGTGCTGGTCACGATGCAGGATGTGGACACACGGGTGCGCGAGATGGGCAGGCTCGTCGGCTACAGCTGCGATCTGGCGCTGCACCGGGGATTGTCGCTGGGTGAAATTCCGGCTTTTTTGTCATAAAAGGTCGAATTATCGTTATGTAAACTGCATTATGTCCCCACCGGAACAAATCGCTGCAAACAGGCGGGTGTTGATAACGATGTGGAAATGTGGAAAAGCGATTGGTGTTCAAAAGTTTTTCACACTGTCAACAGAGTTGTCAACACCCGTATTTTATGAACTTTTCCTGACCAATTTCGGTTCCCAATAACAGGCCTTCGCTTTTTACGTCGACGGGACGGAAGGGATTATCGTCAACTGCGCACGGACAAAATCCGCGAAAAAGTTCGGAATCTGCCCGGAAGTTTTCCGTATCAAATGGGAAAGCCGGGAAATACTGACGATATATCCAGAAACAGAAGATGGAGGTAGCAGATATGCAGGGAAAGGTCGAGATCTGCGGCGTCAACACATCGAAGCTGCAGACGCTCTCGAACGCGGAGATGATGCGGCTGATCGAGCGCTCGCAGCAGGGGGATATGGACGCGCGCAGCCGTCTGGTGGAGGGAAATCTCAAGCTGGTCCTGTCTGTGGTGCAGCGGTTTCTGAGCCGGGGCGAAAATCCGGACGATCTGTTTCAGGTCGGCTGCATCGGGCTTTTGAAGGCCATCGCCAACTTTGACACCACGAAAAACGTCCGCTTTTCGACCTACGGTGTGCCGATGATTGCCGGGGAGCTGCGGCGGTATCTGCGCGACTACAGCCCCATCCGCGTCAGCCGGTCGCTGCGCGACACGGCCTACCGCGTTCTGCAGTGCAGACAGCAGCTGACCGACCAGAACGGCCGCGAGCCGTCCATCGACGAGATCGCGCAGGCGCTCGATCTGCCGCCCGCGCAGATCACCGCCGCGCTCGACGCCATCACCGCGCCCGTCTCGCTCTACGAGCCGGTCTATTCCGAGGGCGGCGACGCGCTGACGGTCATGGACCAGGTGCGCGACCGGAAAAATACCGACGAGCAGTGGATTGAATCCATCACGCTGCGCGAGGCCATCTCCCATCTGTCGGAGCGCGAAAAGCGCATTCTGGCCCTGCGCTTCGAGGCAGGCCGCACGCAGATGGAGGTCGCGGGCCAGATCGGCATCTCGCAGGCGCAGGTGTCCCGTCTTGAAAAAAGCGCCATCCGCTCCATCCGCAAGGCGATCCTCCCGTCATAACGGGGATACCCGCCGCATATACTTCCTGCAAAGGGGGCTTGTGCGATGACGAACCGGTTCCAGGAGCTGCGGGACAAGGAAGTGATCCATGTGTGCGAGGGGGCGCGGCTGGGGTATGTGAACGATCTGGTGGTCGATATCTGTTGCGGACGCGTGACGGCGCTGATTGTACCGGGGCCGTGCCGGTTTCTGGGGCTGTTCGGCCGGGAGGACGACTATGTGATCCCGTGGCTGTGCATCAAGCGCATCGGAGACGACCTGATTCTGGTCGACGGGCCGCTTTCCGAGTGGCGCACGCCGCGCAAGAAGCGGAGCCTGTTCTGACTTTGGCGGAAAGCGCAAAAAATGCAGGGGGTTTCGCGAAAAAACACTTGCATTTGGAGCGCTTTTCCGCTATAATGTCAAGGCGCTGTGCGAAAACGGCGACAATACTACACCACACACCGGGCGGTGGCGCTTTCTCGTGTCCTTCGGGATGGAAGCGGTCAGCCCTGTGGAGGTCAAAAACAAAAGGAGAACACACAATGGCAGTCGTATCCATGAAGCAGCTTCTCGAAGCTGGCGTCCACTTCGGTCATCAGACCCGTCGCTGGAACCCGAAAATGGCCCCGTATATCTACACGGAGCGCAACGGCATCTACATCATTGACCTGCAGAAGACGGTCAAGAAGCTGGAAGAGGCCTATAACTTTGTCCGTGATCTGGCAGCAAACGGCCAGTCCATCCTGTTCGTCGGCACCAAGAAGCAGGCGCAGGACGCCATTAAGGAAGAGGCTGAGCGTGTCGGCCAGTACTACGTCAACGCCCGCTGGCTCGGCGGTATGCTGACGAACTTCCGCACCATGCGCACCCGTATCGACCGTCTGGCCCAGCTGAAGAAGATGGAAGCTGACGGCACGTTCGCAATGCTTCCCAAGAAGGAAGTCATCAAGCATCAGGGCGAGATCGCCAAGCTCGAGAAGTATCTCGGCGGCGTCAAGGAAATGAAGAAGCTGCCCGGCGCGCTGTTCATCGTTGACCCGCGCAAGGAGCGCAACGCCATCGCCGAAGCCCGCAAGCTGCACATTCCCATCGTCGCCATCGTCGACACCAACTGCGACCCGGACGAGGTCGACTATGTCATCCCCGGCAACGATGACGCCATCCGCGCCATCCGCCTGATTGCCGCCACCATGGCCAACGCCGTGACCGAGGGCCGTCAGGGTGAAGAGAACACCGAGGCTCCCGCAGCCGAGGAAGCTCCCGCCGCTGAATAATCCGTACTATTTATAGCGCCCGCCGCACGACGGGCGCTTTTCAAAAGATAAAAACAGGAGGAATTTACAATGGCATTTACTGCTGCTGATGTGAAAAAACTGCGTGAAATGACCAATGTCGGCATGATGGACTGCAAGAAGGCACTGTCTGAGACCGACGGCGATATGGACAAGGCTGTCGAATGGCTGCGCGAAAAGGGTCTGGCCAAGGCCGCCAAGAAGGCCGGCCGCATCGCGGCTGAGGGCATGGCTTACGCGACTGTCTGCGAAAAGTGCGGCGTCGGCGCCATGGTCGAGGTCAACTGCGAGACTGACTTCTGCGCGAAGTCCGCTCCGTTCGTTCAGTTTGTCAAGGATATCTGCCAGGTCGTTCTCGAGAACAACCCCGCTGACGTCGAGGCCATCAAGGACTGCACCTACCCCGGCACCGAGCTGAAGGTCTCCGAGGTTCTGCCTGAGAAGGTCATGTCCATCGGCGAAAACCTGCAGATCCGCCGTTTCGCCCGCTTCGACAAGAACACCACCGTGTCCTATGTCCATGCCGGCGGCAAGATCGGCGTTCTGGTCAACCTCGCGGTTGAGGGCGGCATCGACGCCACCACCATCGGCAAGGACGTTGCCATGCAGATCGCTGCGCTGAATCCCCGCTTCTGGGACAAGAGCCTCGTCACCGAGGACGTCATCGCCGAGGAGAAGAAGGTTCTCGTCGCGCAGATGGACAACGACCCGAAGATGGCCACCAAGCCCCAGCAGGTCAAGGAAAAGATCGCTGCCGGCAAGCTGAACAAGTTCTACGAGGAGAACTGCCTGCTGCAGCAGGCCTTCGTCAAGGACGGCTCCATGTCTGTTGAGCAGTACATGGCCTCCGCAGCCAAGGCTCTGGGCGGCAAGGTCACGTTCGTCGACGCCGTTCGCTTCGAAAAGGGCGAGGGCATCGAGAAGAAGCAGGAAGACTTCGCTGCCGAAGTCGCTGCGCAGATGAACGCCGGTCACTAAGCTTCAATATTTCAAAGCGCCCGCTGCCGGATGGCAGCGGGCGCTTCGCCTTATTTACCGGAATCAAAGTCCGACTCGGTCCTTGTGCGCAGGCGGCTGATGGCGTTTGTCAGGCGTTCTGTTTCCTTCGGGAACAGGCCGGAGGCGATGGCTGTGCGGATGGGGAGGATCTCGTAGCGGCTGCCGTCGGCGTCCTTGCCGCTGTCGAGCAGGTACAGGGGCGTATAGCTCACATTCGTCAGCGTTGTCTCGCCCGTCTCGCCGTTTTTGGTGAATTGCAGGTTCAGAATGACCGATTCCTCGCAGCCGCTGGCATAGCTGCTGCTCTGGCTGGAAAAGAAATTGCCGAGGCTGTAGGCCACAAAGCAGGTCTTTTCCTTTCCGTCGTCCGTCGTGATGTCCATCGTCTCCATTCTGCCGACCAGATGGCTGTGCGTGCCGATGATCGCGTCCGCGCCGCGCTCGAACAGCTGCTTTGCGATGGACTCCTGCGTTCTGGTAGGCTCCAGCGTCGCCTCACTGCCCCAATGGAGCATGACGAGGATGATGTCGGGCTTCAGCGCCCTCGCCGCGTCTACCGAGTCCAGAAGGGCGCTCATGTCGAGCTTTTCATAGTCCGTGCTGTAATCCTTGTACAGGAGATTCACCGCGTACTCTGCGCCCTCCGGCAGCTGCAGGCCGCCGAGGCCCTTCGTATAGGCGATGATCGCGATCTTCATGCCGCTGACGGTCTTGAGCACGACGCCGCCATTATTGGAGCGCTCGGCCTCGCTTGCGTAGGTGCCCGCATGGTCGATGCCCGCGTTTGTAAGCGCGTCGATGGTGCTCTGCAAACCGGACAGGCCGTTCTGGATGGAGCAGGTGTTGGCCGTCTGCAAAAGATCAAAGCCGATGGTCGACAGCGTCATGGCAAGTGAATCCGGCGCGCGGTAATCCGGCTTTCCGGCATACGGCTCACCGCAGAAATTGCATTCCAGATTGCCGATGGCGAGATCCGCCGAGAGCGTATAGCCGGACACGGCGGCAAAGCTTTCGGCAAACTGATAGCTGCCGTCCGGCTGCCTGGCGTCGGCAAGCAGATCGTCGGTGATCATGATATCGCCGACAGCGGCAATGTTGACGGTCGCGTCCGGCTCCGTCTGCAGCTCCAGCGCATTGTCCTTTTTGACGTAAAGCTCCGGGTGCTCGCGCCGGTTGCGGCAGCCGCGCAGAATGAGGATCAGAGACAAAATCACGATCACAAGCAAAACAATGACCAGCACCCGCTGGCGCATCAGAAGCCTGCGCTTCTGCTCCTGCCGGCGCAGCCTGCGCGCCTCCAGCAGCTCCTCGTTCTGCCTGCGTTCCATGTTATCCACGCGTTCGCCTCCTTTGGGTCGTGTAATTTATATATTATAACATATCCTTCGAAAAAAGACAAGCCGCTTGGCTTTTGCCGCAGAATATGCTATAATTCTACATCATTTATTTACAGAGGATCAGTTCATGCGTCAAACAAGCAAACGTGCGCGGCGCTCCCGGGCGCTGATGATCGTGATTTTTGTGCTGCTGGCAGCGCTTGTGATCTGGGGGCTGACGGCCCTGCTGGGCCGATTGCTCCACTACGGCACGAACGCGACCGTCAGCGCGAAGGATCACGAGCAGCTCACGCCGATCGAGCCGAGCGCCGTGGACAAGACGGAGGAAATTCCGGAAAATACATATGATCCGTCCTGCTTTTATATGGACGGCGGCTTCCTGCGCTATGAAAGCGACACCATAACCAGCCAGGTCGGCATCGACGTCTCCGCGCACCAGCAGGAGATCGACTGGCAGCGCGTCGCGGAAAGCGGCGTGCAGTTTGCCATTCTCCGCGTCGGCTACCGCGGGTATACGGAGGGAGCAATTCAGGAGGACACGTATTTCGAGCAGAATCTGGAGGGGGCCATTGACGCCGGGCTTGACGTGGGCGTGTATTTCTTCTCGCAGGCCATCGACGAGCAGGAGGCGCGGGAGGAGGCCCGGTTCGTGCTGGACAAGATCTCCGGGTACCTGCTCGCCTTCCCCGTCTTCTTCGACTGGGAAAAGATCGGCTCGGAGGCGCGCAGCGACACCATGGATCTGGCGTCGCTGACCATCGTGACCGATACGTTCTGCACCGAGATCCGGAACGCGGGCTATCAGGCCGGGCTTTACTTCAATCAGCAGCTCGGCTATGAGGAGCTGCATCTGCCAAGCCTGCAGACGTACACGTTCTGGCTGGCTGAATACAACGATACGCCGTCGTTTGCCTATCACTTTGACCTCTGGCAGTATTCTGCCTCCGGCACGGTCGACGGCATTGAGGGCGACGTCGATCTGAATCTTGCATTTTTCAGGAAGTAACCTATGAGAAAAGAAAAAACAGAGCACTCGGCCCGCCTGCCGTTCGCAGCCAGTATGCTCATTTTCGGCACCATCGGCCTGCTGCGCCGGTTCATCGACCTGCCGAGCGGCGTGATCGCCTGCTTCCGCGGGCTGCTGGGCTGCGTTCTGCTGCTGCTTTTGCAGCGGCTGGGCGGGAAAAAGCCGGGCCTGGCTGCCATCCGGAAGTCTCTTCTGCCGCTGCTCATTTCCGGCGGCATGATCGGCTTTAACTGGATGCTGCTGTTTGAGGCGTACCGCTACACCAGCATCGCCGTCGCGACGCTCTGCTATTACACGGCCCCGGTCATGCTGATCCTGGCCTCGCCGTTCGTCTTCCACGAGCGGCTCACGTGGCGGCAGCTCGTCTGTGTGGGGCTGGCTGCGTGCGGCATGGTGCTCGTCTCGGGCGTGCTGGACGGCGGCACGCTGCCGGACAGAACACTGACGGGCATTGCGCTTGCTGTCGGCTCGGCGGTCCTATATGCCGCCATCACCGCCGTGAACCGCAAGGCGCTCACCTCGCTGGACGCATACGACAAGACCATCGTGCAGCTTGGCGCGGCGGGACTGGTCATGGCACCGTATCTGGCGCTGACGGGCGGCTTCTCCGGTCTGCATCTGACGGCGCTGTCCGCCGGACTGATGCTTCTGGTGTCGCTGACGCATACGGCGATCCCCTATGCGATGTATTTCGGGGCCATGGTGCGCCTGCCGACGCAAACCGTCGCGCTCATGAGCTATCTCGACCCTATCACGGCCCTGATCCTCTCGGCCCTCGTTCTGCACGAGCCGCTCTCCCCTGCCGGTCTGGCCGGAGCCGTCTTGGTTCTCGGCTCTACGATCCTCAGCGAGCTCTGGGCCGGAAAGAAGCAATAAAATCACGAAATGACCCCCGGACATACCTGACACGGTACGTCCGGGGGTCGTTGTATTTACGGTTCCAGCAGGACGCCGGAGAGATAGACGGCTTTCCGGTTCAGCGCTTCGTCACAGATGACGAAGTCGGCCAGCTTGCCGGGCGTGATCGAGCCGGTCTCGGCCTCGCGGCCAAGCTCCCTTGCGGGGACGAGCGTTGCGGAGAGGATGGCCTGCTCCTTCGGGATGCCGAATTCCACAGCCTTGCGCATACAGTCGTACAGATTCGTGGCCGAGCCTGCAATTGTGCCGTCGGCAAGACGTGCGACGCTGTTTTTCAGGAACACATCCTGTCCGCCGAGCGTATACTGCCCATCCGGCATACCGCAGCAGCGCAGCGCGTCGGAAATGAGGCAAATCCTGCCCGGGAAGAGCCTGAAGGCCATGCGCACGGCGCTGGGGTGGACGTGCTGGCCGTCACAGATCAGCTCGGCAGCCACAGCTTCGCGTTCGCTGCCCGCGCCGATGGGGCCGGGCTTGCGGTGGTGGATGCCGGGCATGGCGTTGTACAGGTGCGTCAGATGGCTCGCGCCTGCGTCAAAGACGGCGGAAGCCTCTTCATACGTGCAGTCGGTGTGCGCGATGGAGACAGTGCAGAGCTTACTTGCAAGCTTCGTGAATTCCACCGCGCCGGGCAGCTCCGCAGCCACGTCCGCAATGCGGATGAGGCCCTCGGACACGTCATAAAGCCGTTTAAACGCGCCGAAATCCGGATTTTTCAGATACGCGCCGTTCTGCGCGCCCTTTTTCTTTTCGGAGAAGAACGGCCCCTCCATCTGGATGCCAAGCAGGCGGGCGCAGCCCGTCGGCTGCTCGTTTCTGAGCCGGACAGCGGTCCGATACGCCGTCTCCAGCACGTCATACGGCAGCGTCATGGACGCGGGCGCGAAACCGGTCACGCCGTTTTGGGCAAGATAGCGCGCCATTTTGACAAGGCCGTCGTAATCGCCGTCGGAAAAATCCGCGCCGGAATTGCCGTGGTTATGCACGTCGATGAGGCCGGGAATGACATACTGATTTTCCAGATCAACGCCGTCCTCTGTGGGCACAGCGTTCAGAATTTCCGTAAATTTTCCGTTTTCCACACGGAACGAGCCGTGCTGAAACTGTCCATCTACAAAGAGATTCGCGTTTTTGAACAGCATCCTCATACCTCCGGCAGACTGGCCGCGGCCATGGACTGGCCGACGCGGCGGAAGTTTTCATCCGGCAGCATGACGCGGAGCTTCTGTGCCAGCGCCGGGTATTCTTCTTTCAGCACCCGCTGGCACTCAGAGACGATCCGCTCTCCGCCCACGCCGGAGGCCACGCGGCCCAGCACGATCAGGTTCCGGATGTCATAGAACCGTGCGTACAGGAAAAGCGTATGGGCGAGATACACGCCGATGGATTTGAAGATCTCCAGCGCATACGGCAAGCCCTGTTCGGCCAGCTTCTGCACTTCCTTGAGCTTCTCGGCAGGGGTCAGGCTCTCGGAAAGCGCGATTCCGGCGGCGGGGGCCAGCTTGGAAACTGCGTCCTGCGAGAAATACTTGCAGCCGACGCCGAGATCGCCCGACCACTCGTCGCGCATGGCGTTCTCGTTCAGATCGACCGGGGCAAAGGCCAGTTCACTGAACCAGCCGAGCAGATTGCTGTCGGCGTTCACGTAGCCGACCGCCTCGCTCGTGCCCATGGCAAGGCCCATGACAGAGCCTTCGCCGAGGCTCATGGAGCCTGCCAGCGCCGACACATCGCCGTCGTTGGCGACAACGATGGGCACGTCGCCGATTTCTCGGGCCGCACGGTCGTAAACCGTCTTGACCTCCTCGCGGCGGGAGCGCGGGACCTTGATAAAGATGGAGGACACCATCGGCGCGTTGCCGATGAACACGCCTGCGGACGACACGCCGATGCCGTCCACGCGGGGCAGTTTGGACGCCGCCGTTTTGAACGCGGCGACGATGCCGTCATACTGGTACTGCGGGTCCTCGCTCGTCTTGGGATGCCAGACGACCTCCTCGGAGTAGACCGTCTTGCCGTCTATGACAGCAGACACCTTGCGGTCGGAGCCGCCCGCGTCAAAGCCGATGCGGCAGCCGTTCGTATGGCCGCCGACCTTTCTGGTCTGCTCGTGCGCCTGCGGAAAGCCCGCCTCGTCCGCGAGGACGATCTCAAACGGGCGCTCGTACACGTCCTGCATGAAGCCGACGTCGAATTCACGCTTTCCGCCCGCGTAGTACTCGTCCTGCATACGCTTTGCGATCGCATCGTCGCCGCAGAGGTACACGCGCCAGCCGCCGACGCTCCACAGAAGCATCTTGACGCAGCGCTCAGCATAACGGTAGTTTGCCTCGGCGAATTCCGGGCCGCGCAGCTTCGTCTCGTATACGGTCACAAGACCGTTTTCGCGCTCGACCGCGATTTTGAACGGGCGCTCCGCGCCTTTTTCATATGCGCTGGCCCAGACGCCGAAGGGAATAAACGCGCGGTCCAGCGCGGGCAGATTCCTGATCTGGTATTCAATGCCTAAATACTGCATGGCTGTCCTTACTGCGGCATTCTGGCTGCCGCTGCCTCGTCGCAGATGAGGGTCACATCGGGATGGAACTGCAGGATGGAGCCGGGAACCTCCGGCGTAACCGGCCCGAAGAAGACCTTATAGAGAATGTCGGCCTTGTCCGCGCCCGTGATGACCATGACGATCTTCTTCGCGGCCATGACTGTGCCGACGCCCATGGTGATGGCGGCTGTCGGGACCTCGTCGACGGAGTTGAAGAAGCGCTTGTTCGCTTCGCGGGTCATGTCCGTCAATTTCACTTCATGCGTCATGACCGGGAAATGGTCACACGGCTCGTTGAAGCCGATGTGGCCGTCGTGGCCGATGCCGAGCAGCTGGATATCCACGCCGCCCCAGTCCTCGATCTTCCGCTCATACGCCTCGCACATGGCGGGGATATCAGTGGCAAGGCCGTCTGGAACGATGGTGTTCTCAGGCTTGATGGAGATATGGTCAAACAGATTTTCCTGCATGAACCGGCGGTAGCTCTGCGGATGGTCGGGGGCAAGGCCCTTGTACTCGTCCAGATTGGCCGAGCGCACACGGCTGAAATCGATCAGACCGGCCTGTTCGCGGGCGATCAGCTCGCGGTACAGCGGCAGCGGGGTCGAGCCGGTCGCAAGGCCGATGACGCAGGCAGGCTTGGCATGGATGACGGCTTCAAATTCGTCGGCAGCGGCCTTGCCCATTTCTTCCGGGGTCTTTACTTTGATGATATTCAGGTGCAGCATAATTTATCTCTCCTTATTTGCTTCTTCAGCAACGATTTTCTGCATTTCGTTCCATTTTTTCTCCATGTCCGCGACCAGCCTGAACTGCGTGCGGGCACGGTCGAGGTTCTGGCCGTCGCGGTGGACGGCAAAATAGTGGTCGCCGTCGAGATAGTCCGTCAGGAAACGGACGCCGCATTCCATCGTCATGGTCTTCGCGCCAAGCGGAAGCAGCTCAAGCTCCTTCTGCGTCAAGCCGGGGCAGGAGCGGACATAGCCGCGTGTGAAGATGCGGAAGCGCTCGAGGCTCATTTCCATTCTGGACAGATCACGCTCGTCCTCAGCGGCAGTCGCCGCGCCGAAGCGGATGGAGTCGCCGAAGTCATAGAGGCTGGAGCCGGGCATGACCGTATCGAGGTCGATGACGCACAGGGCCTTGCGCGTCTTTGCGTCCAGCAGAACGTTATTGAGCTTCGTGTCGTTGTGCGTGACGCGCAGCGGCAGCTCGCCTGCCTTCAGCGCGGTTTGCAGCGCCGCCATTTCAGACTGCCGGGCAAGCGCAAATTCGATCTCGGGCTGAACCTGCGCCGCCCGGCGCATGGGGTCGCGCTCCAGTGTCTCAAGGAACGCGCGGTAGCGGTCAGGGGTGTTGTGGAAATTCGGGATCGTCTCATGGAGCTTTTCTGCCGGGAATTCCGCCAGAAGCTGCTGAAACGTGCCGAAGCCGACGGCACTCTGGTAAAAATCCTCGTCCGTTTCCGGCTGCTGGAGGCAGATCGTGTCCTCCACAAAGTCATACACGCGCCAATAGCCCTCCTGCGCGTGCAGATAGCTTGCGCCGTCCGCCGTTTTGACCAGTGTCAGGACGCTGCGCGGGTCGTCTGTTTTTGTGCGCAGGAATTCCGTGACGGACGTGATGTTCTCCATCAGACCGGCCACGTCGCGGAACGTGTGATGATTGATCTTTTGCAGAATATAGCGGCGGCCGCTGGCCGTCACGGCCAGATACGTCGTGTTGATATGCCCGCAGCCATACGGCTCGCAGGAGACAGGCTCCGCGTCCAGGCGGAAGCCGCGCAGAATTTCAAACAGCGCTTCGCTCATCTCATTGCTCCTTTTTCGTCTTTTCTCCATCTTATCCTTCCCCGCTGCGGAAGACAACAGGTTTTTCGGATTTGTGCAGGATCTGATAAAATTCAGGCAGAATTTGAAAAAACAGTTGTCTGCGGTGCGAAATTGTGGTAAAAAGGATACAAAGGAGGCGGTCGTTTTGCAGATCAAAAATCTTTCCGCCGCACAGGTGCAGCCGTTCGGCGAGATCCTTTCCGCAGAATCGGAGCTGCTGCCCCCCTGCGCCGAGCGCTGGCAGATCCGGCCCGGCGCGGACGTCAGGGAGCTGCGCGCGGACGGGCCGGTCGTGCTGGACTATGTTTCGGGTATGCCGCTGCTGGTGATCTATGAGAAGGACGCGCGGAGCGTCTATTATCTCGACCGGGTGCTTGCGCTGCGGCCGGGCGTGCGGTTTTCCATCGCGGCGCTCGGCAGCGGCTGCGAGGTCGACTGCCGCGCGCGGCAGCCGGGACTCGTGCAGCTGCTCGCGTGCCACCCGGCGGAGGAATTCTCCGGCACGGGGAGCGAACTGAAGCTGGAGCGGCTTTACACATTTTTTTATCAGGAGTGCGCCAGCGATTTTTATTTTCGCGGCGAACAGCACGAGGCGTTTGAGCTGGTCTATGTCGACCGGGGTGAGCTGCACAATCTGGCCGGAGGCGCGGATGTGCTGCTGCGGCAGCAGCAGCTGATGCTCATCGGACGGAACGTCTGGCATATGCAGTACGCCGACCGGCCGGTCAGCTTCCTGACCGTCTCGTTCCGCGCGGCGGAGCTTCCCTGCTCACGCCTGACCGGGCGGGCGCTCAGCTTAACTGCCCGGCAGATCGGGCTTGTCCGGCAGATGCTGGAGGCGCACGGCGCGGAGAGCTACGCATACGACTGCGTGGAGAGTCTTCTGAAGCTGCTGCTGGCCGATCTGCTGCGCGGTCTGGACCGGCAGCCGTCCGCCGACGCCGCGCAGCCCCTGCCCGCGACCAGCCACACCGAGCGCCGCATCGTCGACCGTCTTGTCCAGCTCATCTCCGCGCGGGCCGGGGAAAAGCTCAGCCTGCAGGCGCTTGCCGACGAGGCGCACATCAGCACGACATATCTGCACCGCCTGTTCCGCTCTCAGCTCGGTATCTCGCCGGGGGCGTATATCGCAAAGATCCGGATCGAGGAAAGCAAGCTCCTGCTGCGCGGCGGAGCGCTGTCCATGGGCGAGATCGCAAAAAAGCTCGGCTTTTCCAGCCAGCAGCACTTTTCCCGTCAGTTCCGCACCGTCACGGGCATGACGCCGTCCGAATACGTGCGCAGCCTGCGCTGACAGGCGGGGACGCGTTGCGCAGATCGCCGGATTTAACTGTTGTTTTTTTCTGTGCAGCGCGGCATAATACATTATATATTATATTGGAAAGGGAGTTCTTTTTATGGAATCCATCCGTGGGTATTTCAAAGCGCTCAAGTGGCGCAGTCTGATCGTCGCGTTTTCGGCGATTTTGCTGGGTCTTCTGTTCATCCTGACACCGCAGGCGTCGGCGGACGTGATCTGCTACGTGGCTGGCATTTTGCTGCTGGCCTCCGGCATTGCAGCGGTCATTTCGTATCTGGCCTCCGGGCGGCTGTTCGGGTCGTATGCGCTGGTGTCGGGCATCGTGCTGCTGGTGTGCGGCGTGTTCTGCCTGCTGCGGCCGGAGATCATTCAGGGCCTGCTGACGGTGCTGTTCGGCGTGTTCCTCGTCATTGACGGCATGATGACGCTGCAGGACGGCGTGGACTGCGCGCGGGCGCGGCTTGCAGGCTGGTGGGTCCCGGCGCTGCTGGGCGCGGTCACGATCGCGCTGGGCTGCGTGGTGCTGTTCGGCAAATTCGACTCCATCATGCTGCTGGCCGGGATCTCGCTGATCGCAGACGGCGTGTTCGATCTCATTGTGACCCTCGCCTTCTCCAAGCGCATCCGCACCGCGCGGGAAAAGCTGCGCATCTACGCAAACGGCCCCATCATCGACTCGGAAAAGGTCGACGACTGACCGCGGCATGAGTGCCAAAAAAAATTTAAGGACAGATAAATATTTTTTGTTTTTCCCCGTGCGGAATGCTTGACACCGCTCTGTCAATCCTGTACAATGATCATGGGGATTTTGTCCCCGCAATCATACAGATTGAACATGATGGAGGAACAAACATGAAAAAGATCATCGCATTGCTGCTCGCAGCAATCATGGTTCTCGGTCTGGCGGCCTGCGCCTCCAAGACGGAAACCACCGAAGCATCTGACGTCAAGAACGTCGTCTACATCGTCAACGGCAACCTGGGCGACAAGTCCTTCTTCGACTCCGCACAGGCCGGCATCGACGAGCTGGTCAAAGCAGGCCGCATCACCTGCAAGACCATCGAGCTCGGCGGCACCGACGAAGACCAGCCGAAGTGGCTGTCCACGCTGTACGACGTTTCCCAGTCCGGCGAGTATGACCTCGTCATCTGCGGCACCTACCAGATGCCCGACTACCTGAAGGAAGTCGCCACGAAGTATCCCGATCAGCTCTATCTGATCTTCGACGACAACACCTATGCCGGTGAGAACTCCAACGTCGTCAACATCACCTACAAGCAGAACGACATGGGCTATCTGGTCGGCACCTTCGCCGCCTGCATGACCACGGACACCAGCGTTGCCAACATCAACGAGGACGCGGTCATCGGCTTCGTCGGCGGCGTTGATTCCCCGGTTATCAACGACTTCCTGACTGGCTTCATTGAGGGCGCACAGGCTGTCAACCCCGACATCAAGGTCGACACCCGCTACACCAACGACTATGTCGATACCGCAATCGCCAAGGAGTTCGGCTACTCCATGATCAACGACAACAAGTGCGACATCATCTGGGGCGTTGCCGGCAACGCGGGCAACGGCGCGGCTGAGGCTGCTCTGGACACCGGCAAGGCATGGTTCATCGGCGTCGACTCCGACCAGGAGCTGACCTTCTCCTCCGACCTGGCAGCGCTGACGCTGACCTCGGGCCTGAAGAACATCGGCAACTCCATCGTCTGGATCTTCGACCAGTGGGATGCCGGTAAGACCTACTGGGGCAGCGAAGTCCAGCTCGGCCTCGCAGAGGGCGGCGTCGGCATCGTGACCGACAAGAACTACGACAAGTACGCCTCTGCCGACACCAAGGCCGCCGTTGAAGCTGCTCAGAAGGGCATCATGGACGGCAGCATCAAGGTCGACACCGCGTTCGACGCCAACTTCGACCTCGCCGCTCTGCGCGACTCTGTCAGACCGTAAGTTCATTTTTGATCAAGCTTTCTTTTAACCTTGTAGGGGCGGGCGACTCTGCCCGCCCCTTATATGCTTCTGCGATAAAAGCGGGCGGCAGAGTCGTCCGCCCCTACAAAATCAGATTCTCCTTAAGTAACAGTGAATAGCGAAAAAACGAACCCGCGTTTGTTCTTTATTCACTATTACTTATTGCTTTTTCATACGCACGACTTTTTCTAAAGAAAGAGAGGAACATATCGTATGCCAGACGAAAAAACCGGCCGTTTGGACGAGGACTATGTCGTCCAGATGAAAGGGATCACGAAGGTGTATCCCAACGGCGTCGCGGCCAATCAGGGTGTGGATTTTAACCTCCGCAGGGGCGAGATCCACGCGCTGATGGGTGAAAACGGCGCCGGCAAGTCCACGCTCATGAAGATGCTGTTCGGTCTGGAGCAGCCGACGAGCGGCGAGATCTGGGTGCACGGCGAAAAGCTGACGCTCTCGTCCCCCACCGTCGCCATTTCCCACGGGATCGGCATGGTACACCAGCATTTCATGCTCGTGCCGAGCCTGACCGTTGCGGAAAACATGGTGCTCGGCATGGCTCCGCGCAAGGGACTGTTCATCGACCACGCGAAGGCCGTCGCCATCACAAAGGAATACGCGGAAAAATACAACCTGCACGTCGAACCCGAGGCCAAGGTCATGGACATCCCGGTCGGCATGAAGCAGAAAGTCGAGATCCTCAAGGCGCTCGTGCGCGGCGCAAAGATCCTGATCCTCGACGAGCCGACGGCCGTTCTGACCACGCAGGAGACGGTCGAGCTGTTCAAGGAGCTGCGGCATTTAAAGGAGCAGGGCTATACCATCGTCTTTATTTCGCACAAGCTGAACGAGATCATGGAGATCACCGATCGGCTGACGATCATGCGCGGCGGGCGCTCGATGGGCGTTTACAACACGTGCGACGTGACGAAGGAGGAAATTTCGCGTCTGATGGTCGGCCGCGATGTCATTCTGAATGTGCAGAAGGACAAGGCGCAGCCGTCGGATGTTGTGCTGCGCGTGCGCGACGTCGAATACGTCAACGAGTGGCACAAGAAGATGCTGGACAAGATCTCCTTCGACGTGCGCCGGGGTGAAATTCTCGGCATTGCGGGCGTCGAGGGCAACGGCCAGAAGGAGCTGGTCGATATGCTCTTCGGCTTCCTGACGCCGAACGCGGGCACGGTGACGATGCAGTCGGAGAATCTTCTCGGCCTTTCGCAGCAGAAGCTGCGCGACAAGGGCGTTGCGCTCATTCCGGAGGACCGTATGCTCTATGGCATTGCGGGCAGCGCGTCCATCGAGGAAAATCTCATTTCCGATCGTTCGGCGGAAAAGCGGCTGAACCATGGCCCGCTTTTCAACATGAAGGCCATTCACGACGAGGCGGACAAGCTGATCGAGGACTACGCCGTTTTGTGCAAATCCCGCAAGCAGCAGGTCGGTATGCTCTCCGGCGGCAACATTCAGAAGGTCGTCGTCGCGCGCGAATTCTCCGGCAATCCGGTGCTCATTCTTGCCGACCAGCCGACGCGCGGCATTGACGTCGGCGCGACGGAATTCATCCGCAAAAAGCTCGTCGAGCTGTCTCGCTCCGGTATTGCGGTGCTGCTGATCTCGGCAGATCTGGCGGAGGTCATGGAGCTGTCCGACAGTCTGATCGTCATGCACGGCGGCAGGATCGCCGCGTATTTTGAAGACACCTCCACCCTCACCGACGATGTGATGGGCGAATATATGCTCGGGCTCAAGACCCAGAGCGAAGAGGAAATCAGGAGGGTTTGCCATGACTAAGAAACGTCAGATCCTGTTCTCCGTGATCCGCGGCCTGCTCGCCATTCTCATCGCGCTGCTTGTGGCGACGCTGCTGATCTTCCTGTCGGCAGACGGAAGCAGCTTCTCCGAGAAGCTTTCCGCCACCGGCGACGCATTAAAGCAGCTGCTCGTCGGCCCGCTGTTCCGCATGGGACGCAGCGGCACCACCTTTGATTTCAAGCGCCTGACCGACATTCTGGCCTCGATGATCCCCATCATCTTCACCGGCCTTTCCGTCTGCGTCATGTTCTCCGCCAACCAGTTCAACCTCGGCGCGGAGGGCGGCATCATGCTCGGCGCGTTCACGACCGGCATGGTCGCGGTCTATGTGCCGATGGCGGCGTTTTTGCATCCGGTCGTGGGCGTTCTGGCCGGCGGTCTGGCTGTTGCCGCGATCATGCTGCTGCCCGCGCTTTTAAAGACCAAGCTGAATGTGAGCGAAATGGTCTGCTCGCTGATGCTCAACTACATCATCATGTATCTCATCAAATACCTGATGAACACGTATCTTGCCGACAAGACCAAGGGCCAGATCCAGTCGTATGAATTTCTGGAGACGTCCAGGATCGCGCCGCTCATTGACAACGGCTCGAAGCTCTCCTGGGGCTTTGTCATTGCGATCGCCTGCGTCGTGCTGATTGGCCTTTTCATGTTCAACACCCGCTGGGGCTACACCATCCGCATGATCGGCATCAATCAGGCGTTTGCCAAATATTCTGGCATGAAGGTCGCGACCGTGATCGTGCTGTCGCAGGTGCTGGGTGGCTTCCTGGCCGGTATCGGCGGCGGCATCGAGATGCTTGGCCGGTACCCGACGTTCTCGTGGAGTTCGCTTCCCGGCTACGGCTGGACGGGCATCACCATTGCGATCCTCGCGGGCAACAATCCGTGGTTCGTACCGTTCGCGTCGTTCTTCATGGCGTATCTCACAAAGGGCTGCGAGCTGATGGCGACGTATGCAAACGTACCGTCGCAGCTGATCGATATCATTCAGGGCGTCATTTTCCTGTTCTTCGCCGCCGAGCAGTTCCTGTCCAAATACCGGCAGAAGCTGGTCGTCAAGACGGCGCAGGAGGAGCTTGCCGCGAAGGCTGCGCTTGAAGCGCAGAAGGGAGGTGCCGAGCGTGCTTGATTTTCTGAAAATGCTGCTGACGCCGGAGTTCTTCTTCTCCATCATCCGCATTTCCGCGCCCATCCTGTTCGCAACGCTGGCGGCCATCGTGGTTGAAAAGGCGGGCTTCTGCAACATCGGTCTGGAGGGCCTGATGATGTTCTCCGCGCTGACCGGCTCGCTCGTGTCCTATTATGCGCACAGCTGGGTCTGGGGATTGCTTGCCGCGTTGGCCATCGGCGTTCTCATGAGCCTGATGATGGGCTTCTTCGCCTTCCAGCTCAAGACCGATATCACGCTTGTCGGCATCGCCGTCAACATGATGGGCTCCGGCGGCACGCTGTTTTTGTGCAAGGTCATCACGAACCTGTCCGAGGGCACATCCATGGCGTCCTCCACCGGTTTGATCACCTCAAATCTGCTGATCCCGAACATCAACATTCCGCTGATCGACAAGATCCCCTTCCTGGGCAGCATCATTTCGGGACACAACCTGCTGACGTGGATCGCGTTCATCTGCTGCGCGCTCACGAGCGTGATGCTGTATAAGACGAGCCTCGGTCTCAATATCCGCGCGGTCGGCGAAAACCCGAACGCGGCCAGCTCCGTCGGCGTTTCCGTGCTGAAGATCAAGTACATCGCCATCGGCTTCTCCGGCCTCATGTGCGGCTTCGGCGGCGCGTTCATGTCGATGTACTACGCGGCCGGATGGTCCCTTGACATGGTCGCAGGACGCGGCTTTATCGCGCTGGCTGCACAGGCCATGGGCGGCGGTGAATGCCTCGGCGGTATGCTGTCCTCGCTCGTGTTCGGCTTTGCGCAGGCGCTGGGCATCAAATTCTCCGCCGTCGGCCTCGACTCGAACCTCGCCTCCCCCATCCCCTACGCCGTTACCATCATCGGCCTTGTGATCTTCTCCCTCGTGCGGCGCAGCCGCGCGAAGAAGCTGCACTCGGCTGCCGCGCTCAAATAAGGAGGGCTTTATGTCCGAACACAAAAAGATCCCCGTCATTCTCGACGGCGACCCCGGCCATGACGACGCCATTGCGTGGGTCCTGGCGCGGGCCAGCCGGGATCTCGGGATCCTTGCCGTAACGTCCTGCTGCGGCAACCAGACGATTGAAAAAACGACCTATAACGCACTGCGCGTCTGCACGCTCATCGGCCTGCACGCGCCGGTCGGGAAGGGCTGCCCGCATCCGCTTCTGAACGACGTGATGAACGCGCCGTCTGTCCACGGCGAATCGGGCCTTGACGGCCCGGCGCTGCCGGAGCCTGCGTTTGAAGCCTCTGCGCTTTCCGCACCGGAGCTGATGGCGAAGGTGCTGCGCGAATCGCCGGAGCCTGTCACCATCGTGGCGACTGGCCCGCAGACGAACGTTGCGGCGCTGCTGCTGGCGCACCCGGAGCTGAAATGTAAAATCGCCCGCATTTCCCTGATGGGCGGCGGCATCGCCACCGGCAACTGGACGCCTGCGGCGGAATTCAACATTCTCGTCGACCCGGAGGCAGCACGGATCGTATTCACATCCGGCGTCCCCATCACAATGGCCGGTCTGGACGTGACGGAAAAGGCGCTGATCATGCCGGAGGATTTTGAGCGCGTGCGCGCACTTGGTAATCCGGTCAGCGATATCGTCGCGCAGTGGCTGGAGTTTTTCTACAAGTTCCACCGCTCCATCGGCTACGCTGGTGCGCCGATGCACGACCCGTGCGCGGTCATGGCGCTCATCCATCCCGAAATTTTCACCATCCGGCCCATGTATGTCCAGATCGAAACAGCGGGCGAATACTGCCGCGGCACGACCGTGGGCGATCTGCTCGGCTTCTCCGGGCACGCGCCGAATGCGGACGTGCTGATGGACGTTGACCGGGACCGCTTCGCCGATCTGCTGGTCGAAGCCATCAAATTCTACGGGGAGGCAGAGGCATGACAACCAAACAGATTCCAGTCTGGATCGACTGCGACACCGGCACGGACGATTCCGTTGCGATCATGCTGGCCCACGCGCTGCCGGAGCTTTCGGTCGTCGCGCTGTCCGCCGTGGCGGGCAACAGCCCCCTCTACAACACCTTCCCGAACACACGGCGCATCGTGCATCTGCTGGGCGCCGATTATCCGGTCTATCCCGGCGCGGAGCGCCCCCTTGTGCGGGAACCGCACGTGGCCGGCAAGTTCCATGGCGAAAACGGCCTCGGAGATGTCGAGCTGCCCCTGCCGGACTGTGCGCCTGAAACCACGCCCGCGTGGGACGCACTCTATGAAGCGGCGAAGCGGATGCCGGGCGAATTGCGTCTGGTCGCGACCGGGCCGCTGACAAACGTGGCCATCGCGCTTACAAAATACCCGGAGCTGAAAACTCTGCTGCACTCCATCGCCCTGATGGGCGGCGCAGCCGTCGGCGGCAATGTGACGCCTGCGGCGGAGTTCAACATTTACGACGACCCGGACGCGGCGCAGATCGTGTTCAAATCCGGCGTGCCGCTCGTCATGTGCGGTCTTGACGTTACGATGCAGGCCGAGCTTCGCCCCGCAGACTGGGACGAAATGGCCGGATACGGCAATCGCTGCGGCAGCCTGGTACGCGAGCTGTTTGCCTGCGCGTGGAGCGCGGTGCAGACCGTTGGACTCACAGGCGTCGCGCAGCATGATTCCTGCCCTGTCCTGTATCTGGCACACCCGGAGCTGTTCGAGGGAAAAATGGCAGGCGTTTTTGTGGAAACGCAGGCCGAGCTTACGCTCGGTAAGACCGTCACCGATCTGCAGAGCGACAAGAAATTCGAGCAGAAAAACGCGCTCGTGCTGCTGAAGCTCGACCGCGAAGCATTTATGCAGCTCCTGAAGGACTGCATCCGAACACTTCCGTAAATCCGCAAAACACCCCGTATGTCAGACATACGGGGTGTTCGTTTTACACCACCGCCCCTTACCGCGCGCGGTGCGGCAAGGGGCGGCTTTGAGCGAGATCATCTATCGTGCTCCCGCACTCATTTCAGCTCCGCGGCAAATGTGATGCGGCTTTCCTGCACGCTGGCGCGGATGGTGCCGTGGTGGGCTTCTGCGATGCTCTTGGCGATGGAGAGGCCGATGCCGAAGCCGCCGGTCGCAGCGGTGCGGGAGGCGTCCGGCCGGTAGAAGCGGTCAAACAGGCGTCCAGCGGCCCGTCCGTGTCAAGCGTCAGGGTGAAATAGCGCATGGAATACTGTGTTTCCTGATTGAACGGCCCCTTCGGCGGCTCCTGCGGCTGCTGCATGGACCGCACCGCGTCCGGGCCGGACTGCGGCTTCCCGGCAGGCGCGCCGGGGTCCGGCCCTTCGCAGATGAGGTCGAGCATATCGTTGATATCCCGGTTCGTGGATACGAAAAATGATTCTTTTCAAAAAGCACGCCGAGCGCCTCGGCCAGATCTGCCTCGTCCTCCGCAAGCAAAAGCCGCATACCGCCGCCGCCTCTTATGTTCTGTTTTGATTATACAGGCACTTTCTGTGAACTGCAAACGTCAGAGCGCTTCTTTGTCCGACGTGCGGGCGCAGAAGATCGTGCTGCAGAAGCTCTGCAGCGATGCCGGGCAGCACGGAGGCCGCCGAGCACAGCAGAAAGATCGCCGACATTATTTCCGAGGTAATGATCGAATCAAGCACAGAACATGACCTCCTTTATGGCCCCAGCATAGCAGACGCACCTAAAGCCAGCCTAAAGGATCATACGGGCCGCGGCGCGGCGGGCCTGTGCGAAGATCGTCCGCGTCCGAACAGACGAAAAAAACGCTGCGAACGAAACTGTTCGCAGCGTTTGGAGCGGGTGACGAGGCTCGAACTCGCTACCTCCACCTTGGCAAGGTGGCGCTCTACCGGATGAGCTACACCCGCAACTCAAATTGCAGGTTTATTATAGCAGAAGTTCCGGAAAAGTCAAGTGTTTTTTTCGAGATTTGCGGATATTTACGGCAGCATATAGGGCTGCAGCGTGCGGAAGATGAGGCTGAAGACCTGCTCGTCCAGTTCGGGCGTATCCTGCAGATCGCCGCAGAGCACGTGCGAGACAAAGCTGAGGATCGTCTCAAATATATGCGCCATCAGCAGCCAGCTGTCGTGCGAGGAGATGAAGTAGCGGCTGAGGCGGGCCTGAAGCTGCTGGTAATTGCGGTGGTGCAGCTCGTGGGCGCTGGCAAGGAACTGCGCGGAATAATAATAGCGCAGATAGAACCGAATGTCGTCCGGCTGGGCCAGGCAAAATCGCCACACCGGCTCCCACAGCGCGCGGCAGCGCTGCTCCAGCGGCTGGCCGGGCGCATCCATCACGTCCAGATTTTTCAGAACCGTCTGCACGAAGCGCAGGTCAGTGCGGCTGAACGCGGCCTGAAGCAGCGCGTCCTTGCTGCCGAAATTCCGGTAGATATAGACCTCATTGCACGGAACCTCCGCCGCGATCAGCTTGGTCGTGGTGCGGTCAAGCCCCTCGCGCGCAGCAACACGGACGACCGCATCGATCAGCAATTCCCGGTAATTCTCTTTGAGTGCCATAGCCGGACCTCCTGAACACAAAGCATCTATTTTGACATACTATACTACGGAGACAGCAGAAAATCAAGGTAATTTCTGCAAAACACGCAAAAATCCGAACGCCGCAGGTTTCAGCATAGCGCACGCCATTCCGCCCGTCTGCTGCCGTATACGGTGGTCTGCTCCCCTTCCCCGTCCGTAAACGTATCCAGCAGGCGCAGGCGTTCTGTCTCCATCATGCCGAGATCCACCGGTCCAGAAACCGCAGCTGTTCATCCGTGTGGAACCAGTGCTCGCCGCCCGGCATAACGGTCAGGGCTGCGCCGCTCTTCTCCGCAAACTCCGTAATGGTCCGCATGTCGGTCAGCTCGTCCCGCTCCCCGTACAGAATGCGCGTCGGGACGCGCCACGTGACCGGATGCTCACGCACATCGCACAGATACCGCCATGAGAGCGTTTCTCCGAACGTCGTGGGGATCTCCTGCCGTTCCGCAAGCCCCCGCTCGGTCACGTTCGCCCACGTCATCATCCTGCCAATCAGCTTTTCCATGTCCACGACCGGGGAGATCAGATACGCCGCGTCGACCAGCGTTTCATCCAGCGACAGCAGCGAAAAATACGCGCCGATGCTGTTCGCAATCAGCGTGAGCCGCCCGCAGCGTGCGCGCTGGGCGGCAAAAAACCGGGGAAATTCTTCTCTGGCCTCCCACGGGGTCTGCGCGCGGTAGTCAAAGCCGAGCACCTCGCTGTCCGGGAAGAGAGCGCTGTAATGCTCCGCTTCCTCCGCAGAACCGCCCTTTCCATGGACGTATACAACGATCTGTTTCATTCTCATAACTCCTGATAAACATGCAGCGCAAGCCATCTTCGTGTCCGGCAGCCGGCGCTGTTTCATTTTGCATGGAAATCGGTCAATGCGTATCGTCGATTATATATCACACTTCATTTTTTGTCAATCCAGAGGTCTGCGCCCCAACAAAGGCTTCCCTTGGGCGCAAGGGAAGCTGACTGAAGGGATTCGAACGCTGCAAATCCCCTCCGTCATTTTCCTCGAAAATGACGCCTCCCCTTACCGTGCGGAGCACGGCAAGGGGAGGCTTTTACGTTTGTCTTATTATTCGGTGTAGAGGTAGCTGTACTTGCCGCGGAGGGTAAGGATCAGAGTCTCAATATCCTGCGGCAGCTCGTTCGGCTGGGACAGGTCGAGGACTTCGTCTTTTTCCAGACGGACGCGGATCTTGTCGCCGCCAAGGAACAGGACGCCCCTGTTCTCGCTCTCGTTCATGTCCTTTTCGGTCTGGAAGAGCGTGAACTTGTCGTGGCACGGCTCGGAGGCATACGGGCAGAACTGCGTGCAGTTGCCGCACTCGTTGCACATCTTGTCGACGTGGACGATCTCATGGCGGCCATCGGCCAGCTTGACCACGACGTTCGCGCGGTTCGGGCAGGAATCGACGCAGTTTTCGCAGACGGTATTGCAGTCGAGGCAGCGTCCGCCCTCACAGCAGGCGCAGGAGGCCATCTTCAGGATGCCCTTCTTGGCAATCGCATCAGCCTTGGCAGGATAAGCCTGCTCGGGAATTTCATACGTGTGCGCCTTGCCGATGACGGCCTCCGCAAACGCAGCGGCGTCCGCAATGCCCTCGACAACGGTAGCGGGGCCTCTGTGCGCATCGCCTGCCGACCAGACGTTTTCCACGTTGGTCTGGAAGGCCGGGCCCTTGCGGCCCATTTCGATGCCGTTTTCGGCCATGAGCTTCGCGTCGACCTTCTCGCCGATGGCAGAGATGACCAGATCGCACGGGATTTCAAACGTTTCGCCGGTGGCGACGGGGCTGCGGCGGCCGGATGCATCGGGCTCGCCGAGCTTCATTTGATTGCAGACCAGCTTGCCGTCCTTCTGCTCGACGGGAGCCGCCAGCTCGACCAGCTTCACGCCCTCGTCGATGGCAAGCTTCAGCTCATGCTCATCGGCGGGCATTTCCTTCTTCGTGCGGCGGTAGACGATGGTGGAGGAGGCCGCGCCCATGCGCTTGGCGACGCGGGCTGCGTCCATGGCGGTGTTGCCTGCGCCGACGACGACCACATGGCCCTCAAGGCACGGCTTGACCTGCTGCTTCATTTCCTTCATCCAGCCGATGACGCCCTTGACATTGCCGGGGATGCCGAGTTCGCCCGCCTGCCATGCGCCGGTGGCCATCAGGATGTGGGTGTAGCCCAGCTTCTTGAGCGCTTCCACGCTCGGAGCCGGTGCGTCGCACTTGACTTCGACGCCAAGGCGCTCCATGAGCGCAACGTCCTTGTCGAGCGCTTCGTCGGAGATGCGGAACGCGGGAATGACATAGCGCGGCACGCCGCCGAGCTTCGCTTCGCGCTCGAAGATCGTGGTTTCTACGCCGCCGCGGGCGAGGAAGTAGGCAGCTGCAATGCCGGTCGGGCCGCCGCCGATGATCGCGGCCTTCTTGCCGGGCAGCTTCGCGGTCGGCTTCATGGACGCCATGAGCGCGCCATAGCCGTGCTCCGCTGCGACGAGCTTGGTGTCGCGGATGTGGACGGATTCGTCATAGAAGTTGCGCGAGCACTTGTTCTGGCAGCGGTGCGCGCAGATCGTGCCGGTCAGGAACGGCAGCGGGTTCTTTTCCGTGATCAGCTTCAGCGCCGGGCCGTACAGTCCGCGGCGGACAAGCTCCATGTACTCCGGAATGTCCTGATGGATGGGGCAGCCGCCCTTGCAGGGTGCGGTGAAGCAGTCGATGAGGGGCACCTTGTCCTCACTCTTGCGGGCAGGCAGGGGCTTGATGGGCTTGAGGTGATGGAAGTCGCTGTGGCTGGCGGCGGACATATCGCTGATCGCGGCGGAATCCGTGCCATTGAACGCGTGATACGGCAGCTTTTCCGTCTTTTCGACCATCTGGGCCAGACGGTTGTATCCGCCGGGCTTGAGAATGGTGGTGGCGACGGTGATGGGCCAGATGCCTGCGGCGAACAGCTTGTCGCAGTTGAAGAATTCCGCGCCGCCCGCGAAGGAAATGCGCATTTTGCCGTTAAACTGACGGCTGATGCGGCTGCACATCTCGATGGTCAGCGGGAAGAGGCTGCGGCCGGACATATACATTTCGGTGCCGGGCAGCTCGTTCCGGGTGGTGTCGACGGGGAAGGTGTTGGAGAGCTTGAGGCCGAATTCCAGGCCCTTGGCGTCTGCCAGCGCCTGTAGCCGCTCGAACATCGGCACGGCGTCGGCCCACTGCAGATCCTCGTTGAAGTGGTGCTCGTCGAAGACGATGTAGTCATAGCCCATGGAGTCGAGAATGGTGCGGGCGGTCTTGTAGCCAAGGATGGTCGGGTTGCACTTGACGAAGGTGTGCAGGCCCTTTTCGGTCAGGAGATAGGATGCGATGCGCTCGATCTCCTGCGGAGGACAGCCGTGGAGCGTGGAAACGGTGACGCTGCGGCTGACGCGCGGGGAGATGGCGGCGATGAAGTCCTTTTCCTCCGGGAACAGCTCGGTCAGAACGGCGAGGCACTCTTTGAACTGCGCGGTGTTCGACGCGTCCATCATATTGTCGATGTAGCTGTTGACCTTCTCGCCCTTGATGCCCTCGAGATCGTAGCCGACGGACATATTGAACACGAAGCCGTCCGGGGAGCCGAGGCCGTAGACCCTGGACAGGACCTTGAGCGCGCACCAGGCCTTGATATATTCGTTCTGCGCCTGCGGGACTTCGAGCTCGGTCGACCATTCCTGGTTGTAGCCCTCGTCAGCGGCCAGAATGCACGGACGCGGCACGCAGTGGGCCAGCTCTTCGCCGTCCATCTTCTGCACGGTCTTGACCTCGAAGAAGCGGGCGCCTGCAAAATAGGCGGCGATGATGTTCTGCGCCAGCTGGCTGTTGGGGCCTGCTGCCGGGCCGAACGGTGTCTCGATCGTCTCGCCGAAGATGGGGAGCGTCTTGCCGATGGCATAATACGGCGTATGCACGCCGAAGATCTCACCCTCACGGGCGTATTCGGTGACGATCCAGTCCATCAGAGACTTAAACGGGATCGGATACATTTTTTCAGACATGTGATTACCTCCTAATTTTTAATAGCCGCGGCCCTTCCAGAAAAGCATCAATACGATGGGCAGACCGGCTGTGACGAATGTCACGAAATCCTTTGCGAATGCCAGCGCCTGCGCGCCGAGATCCGCTGCGCTGAACAGGGCCAGAATGCTGGTCAGGAAGATCAGAATACTTTTGAAAAACGGAAGGACTGAAACGGCAAAGATTACGGTTACTCCCGCACGTTTTCCGCAGAGCAGCAGGACCCAGCCGGCCAGCGCGGCCAGTCCGGCAAACGCGGCAATATACACGGTCAGCTTCCCCGGAAACAGCTCCGGCAGATAATACTCAAAGAACGAATTGAGACAGCGCAGGCCGAGCCGTTCCGTTCCGATATCGAAGAGTGCAAACAGCGCGGCGTCGAGCGTGGAGAACACAAGCACGGCAAGCAGGAGCCACTTGCAGACTCTCTGACGGGTGGTTTCGTACATTGGGTTGCCCTCCTATCTTCCGTTGTAGGGGCCGATGCCCACATCGGCCCATTGAGAAGTTGCGAATTCGCCGTAGATTTCCGTAAAAACGGGCATATTCTGCGCGGGCCGATGTGGGCATCGGCCCCTACAAAACGCAGAAGGTGGCTTAATATTCTCTGTGGTTCAGTGCGCCCCAGAGCTTCTTGGCGGCTTCGAGGATATGCGCGTTTTCGGCTTCCTCGTCGATGCCGATGAGCTCGCGGTCCTTCATCAGAAGCTTGCCGTTGGCAATGGTCGTGCGGCAGAGCTTGCCGGTCATGCCGAAGAGGATATGGCCGTCGATGTTCTCGTCCGAGAACGGAGTGTACGGCTTGTAATCCATGACGATGATATCGGCGGCGGCGCCGGCCTTGAGCACGCCCAGCTCGTCCGGGAAATACTTTGCGCCGATCTTCGCGTTGTTCTTAAACAACATACCGGTCACTTCGCACCAGGCGACGTTCGGCAGGCAGGCGTTCAGGCGCTGGACGCAGAGCGCGGCCTTGAGCGATTCGATCATATCGTTTGTCCATGCGTCGGTGCCGAGGCCGAGCAGGATGCCTGCCTTGGAAAGCGGCAGCACCGGGCAGACGCCGACAGCGTTGGACATATTGGATTCGGGGTTGTTGACGACCATGGTGTGGGTATTCTGGATGAGTTCGATCTCAGCCGGGTTCACATGGATGCAGTGGCCGAGGATGGTCTTCTCGCCCAGGATACCGTGGTCGTGCAGACGCTGCACGGGGCGGCGGCCATAATTCTGCAGGCTGTCATAGACGTCGTTCATGCCCTCGGAGACGTGGATGTGATAGCCGGTGCGGCCGTTGTTGGCCTCGACCATGCGGTCGAAGGTCTTGTCGGAGATGGTGAACAGCGCGTGGCCGCCGAACATGGCGGCGAGCATCGGGTCCTTCTGCTGTTCGCAGTAGGTGATCCAGTCGGCGTTCTCCTTGATGGCCTGCAGGCACTTTTCCTCGCCGTCGCGGTCGGAGACCTCGTAGCACAGACAGGAGCGGATGCCGAATTTCTTGGCGCTCTCGCCGATCTGGAACAGGGAGCCGGGGATCTCGCAGTAGGCCGCGTGATGGTCGAAAATGGTCGTAACGCCCTGCTTGATGCAGTCGATGTACAGGGCATCTGCGGAGGCGCGGGAGCCTTCGAGCGTCAGCCTGCGGTCCATGGCCCACCACGTACCGTCGAGGACCTCATAGAAGTTCGTGGGATTGTTGCCGACGATGGACAGGCCGCGTGCCAGCGCGGAATAGATGTGGGTATGCGCGTTGATGAATGCGGGCATGATGACGCCGCCCTTGGCGTCGATGATCTCGGCCTGCGGGTATTTTGCGCGCAGCGCGGCTTCTTCGCCGACCTCGACGATTTTGGTGCCTTCATAGGCGACGGCGCCTTTTTCGTAATAGCCCTTGCCGCCCTCGTCCCGGGTGATGACGCGTCCGTTTGTGAGTAAGTTCATGGGGGTTCCTCCTTTTCGTGATGCTCACCGGTGCATATAACAAAAGTGCTTCAGATCTTCATCTGAAACACTCTGCCGTGCAAGCCGAGTGATAGTTGCAGCCCGTGTGCGAAACACTTCCTTACAGCTACCAATCTTAGATTGTAGTTTCATTATAAATGGCGGGCAAAAAAAATTCAATGCTCCTGTCAAATTTTCTGCCCGCCATTTTTTACAAACTTCGCGCCCCATTTTTGAGCATTTTGCACGCCGTTTGCGATTGCGGAACAATATCTAGCCGATGCCCGTCCACTGCTCCGCCGCGACCGGGACGCGGCAGGTATGGTCGACCGACGCCTCGATCAGATCGGCGTAATACCACGCCGTCTCGTCCTGATTGTCCCAGTACCACGCGGCGGCACGCAGCTGCACATCTTCCCTGTCCGGACTGCGGGAGAGCAAACTGTTCATTGCGCGCGCAAGCTCCGCCCGGCTGACCGCTGCGCTGCCTGCGGCGCTCCCCTGCCCCGCTTCAAAAACCGCTTTCTCTTCCCACGCACCAGTCAGCGCCGGAAATATCTCGCGGCCCGTCTCCGAGTCCGCCAGCGTGTCCAGCACGCCGCACAGCTCCCGCCAGCTGACTGCGGCAGACGGCAGGAACCAGCCGCCGTCTCCGAACGGCAGCAGTCCCAGGCCCGTGAGCTTCCCGATCTGCGCGCAGGCCCAGTGGTCGCCCGGCACATCAAAAAACGTCACGCGCTCCGGCTCCGGCAGCGGCTCCTCCGCCAGCCGCACGAGCGCGCAGGCAAGCTGCGCCCGCGTGACGGGCGCACCCGGCTGGATGCTTCCATCCGGGTAGCCGCAAAGATAGGCGCGGTGCGTCTGCTCCGCTGCCCGCGCAGGAAGCGCCAGCACCGCTGCCAGCGCCGCTGCGCAGAAAAGCCCCCGCAGCTGTTTTTTCATCTGCATCCCCTCTTCCGAAAGTTCTGCCCTTAGTGTGGCAGATTCGCCGCGCGGATACAGTCGGGACATGGGCAGGGAAAAGCAGGCAGAGCCGGCAGTGCGCTGCAGCATTCCCATCTTCTATGAAGCGGCAAAGGCTCCCCTTTGGAACAAGGGGAGCCTTTGGTACGGCGGTTATTCTTCCTCTCTATACGCCTTCAGTCCCGCGCGTCCCTCTTCGGTGACGGGCTTGAGCCAGCGCATGGATCTGAAGTGGAGCAGACACAGGATGCTCTTCGGGATGTCCTCGCCCAGATACGCGAGGATCACGACGCCGAGGAACGACACGTGCAGCACCCGCGTACCCAGCAGCGCCAGCGGGATGGCAACGACCCAGAGACTTGCAAGGTCGAAGATCATGCCCGTCAGCGTATCGCCGCCGGAGCGGAACACGCCCACGACCTGCACATAGGAGATATTGCGGAAGCAGTATTCCAGCGAGCAGAAGATCGTCACGGCGTAGGCCGTTGAGATGGTCGTGGCCGAAAGATTGTCGCCCATGGCGAACAGGGACACGAGCGGGTGCCGCGCGGCGATCATCGTCAGGCCCACAACGAGGCCCATCAGCGGCACCAGCACGGAAAAGCGCCGGGCGTCGG
>ENA-UONX01000443-UONX01000443.1-human-gut-metagenome-genome-assembly--contig:-P74old-NODE-443-length-59955-cov-14.854240_pt1 | contig 59955 bp, 51 predicted proteins | sample MGYA00242466_ERZ724013 | MGnify/ENA metagenome assembly ERZ724013 | reverse complement strand
AACGGATTGATAAATACGCTTTTTCTCATAGAAAAGGTCTTTTTAATGTGTTTTGCCCCAATAGCGGGATAGACAAAGATACATTTTTTACTTGAAAAAGCAAGACCCGTTCTTTACGAATGAAGTACAAACATAAAAAATCCCTGTCGCCTAAACGAACGACAGGGATTTCATTTTTTGAGATTCTATGTTTACTCTTCACAGGGTTACTGATAGAACATAAACTTTATATTACACTATTATTAATACTAATGTCATTTGTTCACCTTCACAGGCTACTTACCTTTTCTTCATTGGCACTTTCTGAAAAAAGCGTACGTTCTGAAGCGGTTCATGACTATTAACTTATTTCAGTTAATCTATTTATTAATTCCACTTTCCCCTTCACAGGATACTCATTCATCCGGCAATGCCGGCGGTGGACCAATTAATTTTTATGATTATTTCTTTTCATTGCAGCGGGATAAATCCCGCCGCAATTTTATGAATTGTCAATTGTTAATCGTCAATTATCAATTATTTAACGACTACCTTGAAGCTTTCGCCGTCAACTGATACAACTACGATACCAGCCGGAGCAGAAATCTGAGCATTATCTGAAGTCAATACTTCGTTAGCTACTACCTTACCTAAGATTGTGCTTACAATTACGTTCTTACCTTCAGCACCCTTAACAACTACGGCACCGTCAACACCTGCAACTACTACGTTACCAGCTGAGATTGTTTCGTTAGCTGTAGCTTCCTGAGTCTGTCCCTTGTTCACATTTAAGATCTGAGCTTGGTTAGCAAACAAATCTTGCATGCTTGAAGAAGAACCTATTTGAGTATGATTTCCATTGAAATTGTACGGCTGAGCCAATACAGGAACACCATTTTCAATTCTTAACCAAGAAGCTTCGTTGAATGTACCAATAGTACCTTCGAAATAACTATTAGCATCCTTACGACCTTTAGATTCTAACAATACATCGATATGGTCATCATCTGTATAGCGCAAAGAGAATGCATAATTCTGATGTTTACCATTCAATACATTCCAGTCAATTTGTTTAGCTTCCATTGCCTTGTTCAACTTAACAGGATCGATCACATCTTTACGATCACCTACTTCAGTTAACAGATCAGCCAATTTGATATCTTTATGTAATACCAACAGATATTCACCCTTCGGAAGTTTCACAAATTCCTCCTGCTTCAATGTCTCATTATAAACATAGCCCATCCAAGCAGCAGATCCTTCAGCATTGTATGCATCTTCATCAATAACAGCGTGGATACCTTCTACGAAGCCTAAGCGAGTCATATTCGCATAAGCGAATTTAGCAGCCATATCCATCTTATCAATATCATTTGCATATTTGAACACAGAGTCGTTCAAGTTAACCAATACACGACCTGCTACATAACCATTATAGAATGTATGGTGAGTCTTATCTAACTGATCAGCTTCTTCTTTACTTTCAAAGTAACCATGCTGGTTAGTAACACACCAACGACCATCTTTGATTGAATCATTATCAACAAAGAACAAGTACTGTGGCATACGAGGATTAGAAGAAACTACAGAATCAGCATAGAACTCAGTATTAACATTCTTACCTACCGGCTTAATACCTTCAGCTGTCATACCTAAGAATGAGCTAACTTCTGTTACAGGCCTTGTTTCACCTTGGTTCACACTCTGGTTGTGACCATCTTCAAACAGATATTCAGCAGCGGCACCTCGTGTACGGAATAATTCGATGGTTGAATTCATCTTACCGTTTGTAACATCTGTACCAATCGGCATATACAATGGACGAGGATCATTTACAAATACAAATGCATCATTTCTTGTTTCCGGATTAACATCCAATGAATGATGATTTGTCTTTGCTTCTTCCGTTACACCCATCTGCATATATCCATTTTCATAGAATCTACGTCCGTCATAACCAGCAATCTCATGAGAATTTACGCTATTTGCAATATTATAGACTGCCACCTTTGCCTGATTGTCACCAGCATCCCAGCCAGACCAACCATTGTTGTCGGCATCATAACCAGCCATAGCTGTCCAGTCGATCATCTGAACCGGAACATAAGCATCTTCAGCATCTTTTGTTATTTGGTCTGCTTTAAAATAGAATACACCCATCTGTACATTTTCACCATCTACATACTTCAAGTGTGAAGACTGGAAGAAAATGTTATTAGTAGCATCATTCTTAGCAGTCAGGTAATTCCAATTATTATCAATCAAATTATTGTCGCGAACCTTCAGTACATAAGCCTGTCTCTTCAATTGCGGTAACTGAGTATATTTACCACCCCATTTACCAGCATAACCAAAGTTATCTTCCAAGACATTACCCTTTTCATCATAACCAGTCGTTACCTCAAAGTCTTTAGCCATTTCATCTTCGACAACTAAATAACCCTTATCATTGATCTGCAAATAACGGTCATTCTGCATACCTCCGATAAAGTCAGCAGTTGAATACTTAATAGCCCAAGTTTCATAAGGTAATGCTGTTTCATCAAACTTCTTGTAACCTACGTATGCATCCGTTTTTGCAGTCTCATCCATTACCGGAGTAATCAACAACGTATCACCACAGGAGAAGTAATAATGGTTATCTGCCGCAGGAGCGAACTTGCCTTGATTATCTGCTTTACGATTATAAGCATCAGAATGGTTGATGAAATAATACTTATTATCCGTAGTTTTATATAACTGACCATAGAATGAATAATTTTCAGCGAGACCACTCTTTGCTGCACTAGCTTTACCATATTCACGGTTTGTAATATAAACATACGGAGTAGAACCTTCTGTCAAAGCACAAGTATCTTTTTCAATAACCCATTGAGTAGCCGGCATGTGATCATAATTCTGGTACTCTGTAGGAGAATCATAAAGCAAACGACCTGCCATATTCATAACCAGATATTTGCCATTTGTACGCATCGAGTTATTGTCATTTTTATTGACAGAGATCTGAATGTAATACAAACCATCTTCTACTGTAGCACGAGTCATGTGTGTATATTCATGATCGAACTGAGCTTTTAATCCATGAGTTGATTCAAAGTTGGTAACAACCGGCTTTCCTAATTTGTTATTTAACTGTTTTCCTATAAATGTAGCACCGTAATTCTTGATAGAAGTACCAACAGTCAGCACATTTCCATCATCATAAGAACCACCCATATTCATAACAGTCAAAGCAACTGGAATATTAGCGTCTTTGTCAACACCATTATTTGAAGCACTAGCTCCAACATGAGCTGCCGCTTTGCCACTATTCACAGAATTATAAAAATCTTTAGAGACAGCAGTTGCTAACGCTGTTTGTTCCCATTTTTTACCATCATTGATATCCTGTGTACCAACGATAGATGCATTCAATGGTTCGAATACCAAACTGTCAACTGTTGGATAATAACTTACTTTCCACAAATAACGAGCAGTTAATGCATCAATAGAACTACCACTGGACACACCTGGAGCAAATGCATCATCACGATTTTCATCTTCATAATTACCAATATATTTGCCCACATTATCAATTCTACCATTATATTCAATATCTGCAGTTGTAGTTCCCGCATTTTTTACAACACCATAGAATTGATCCTTAACGACTAAGCCTCGGTGATTACCTGTCGAAGGTATATTTTCATAACGATCGTTCGGCATTACAGTAAGGTACTTATTATATAGCGTTCCTTCAACATCCTTATATTGTTTAGCCAAGTAGATATTATAACCTGCATAAATAGTAGAAGAATTGATAGCTAAACCAGTATACTTGTCAGAAGCATCATAAGCTTTATAACCTGCTTTGAACAGATCATTATTGATCTTGATTTCCTTACCATCCTTGTCTGTCAGGCCATTCTTAAAGAAGGCTGAGTCTCTCTCTGCATAATGAGCTTTATTCATCCAAGAACCATCTGCATCAATCATTGAATTAATATCTGCAGCACTCAAAACACGAACACCAGCATTACGAACTGTCAATGAAAGGATATTATAGTCATCTGCAATTTGTGTCCCTGTTGAACCACCTGCTAATGCAGCATCAGCAATTACAGAAACTACATTGTCTCCATCTTGTGCTAAACCGACAATTTGATTTCTGTCATGGTTATATACATACAACTTCATTGCACCAAAACCAGCTGGATCTGATGTTTTAGCTTTAGTATACCAACGCCATTCCGCAATATCGCTCTTATTGATTTCACTACCCGAATTAGCAGTTACACCTGACAACAAAGAGTTGGCACTAAGTTGAGACTTTGCTGTAATCTTAGTAGCTTCTGCACAATTATAAGACAAAGTAAATCCTGTTTCTTTATTTGTAAACTTATAGATATCAGAACCATCAGTAGTAGTTGTGACCTCAATTTTCCACAAAGAAGAATTCAAAGATGGATTAGCATTAAGTCTTTCAGTAGTAGTTTGTGAAGGAACCATTGTTAATGCACTTTGCTTAACTACTTTCAAAGACAACTCACCAGTTTCGTAATTACGAACCTGAGCCAATACATATTGGTCAGTTTTACCGGTAGTTTCTTTCGTTGTTACTTCCAACTGATACCACTTACCAGCTTCAATCTTGTTTACCCGATAATCATTGTAATTAAATTTAGTAAGATCAGCTCCCGTTTCTATTTCAAACACATCAGATGTAGTCAACTGAGTACGGTAAGCTGTCTCACCACCCACAGGTCCATTTGAGGAATGGGATACACCATACTTATCTCCTACCACCTGCGCATTTGCAGAGAATGAGCCCGCCAGTAAGGCTAAGGCCATCAAAGTAGAAAACTTTTTGTTCATAATGAATAAAATTAATTGTTAATAAAATAGAGTTTAAATTTCCAACAACTAATTTTACGAAGGGTCCAACAACCCCCGCGAATCATTATGAACAGACATAAAAAAAACGCGGGCTGGCTGTCTATTATTTGTTATAAGGCATCTGGAAAAAGCCCGCTTAGTAATAATAGAACAACAGCCCGCGCTTATACGATATAATACAGTCCGTCCATAACAATGGCAGACACTCTTTTATATACGTAGTCAGCGCAAGCATTTACTGTCCATTATTCCACTAAGCTTAAAAATTTTCCAGATTTTTATAACAGGAATAATCTTCGTAAAATGCTTACATAATATGTATGAAACCGCACGATGCGAACCGCTGTTCGCTACGGAATCACTGCAAAGATAAAGAGGTTTTCTGAATCAACAAGAAAAAACTTGCATTATTTTCCAAAATATATGGATTATAGGACGAAACGATTGGATTTGTAACACAAAATCCCCCTTTTCGAGGATATGAAAATAGCCGGCGTATATTCATTCATTCCCGGCATATTTTGATAAAAAGCCGGCGTGTTTTGATGAAAAGGTAGGCAGTTATTTTTCAATGCCTGCCTACCTTTTTCTACGAAACAAACTTTACTTTTTCACTCCTTCCCTTTTGAAAGCATCGGCCACTTCTTTTCGCAGCCCCCGCCACGAAGGCATCGGCTTCAGTTCACGACGGATGGGCGCATCGTAGATGAGGAAGAGAAGCAGCAGGAAAAGACAGGCATACAAAACCCAACCGTACAGCTGCTTGATGCTGATCTCCATCATCTGCTCGGCAAATCCTTCGATGAAATGACCGAAGGGGAAAGGCGACTGACTGAAGGCAACCCGATCAACAGCCGCGCCGTAGCGTGCCATGTTATCGGCCATGTAATAAGAAAATCCCTGGGTATAAAGGGCTGCTCCCATCACCCCTCCTACTACCATATGCAGCATATTGAATACACTCAGTCCCTGGAAGAAATGCTGGAAGGTCATGATCTCTTCGAGGCAGACCATGAAGGTGGCGCTCAAAACCGCATAGGCAAATCCACGCAGAGCCGACGGCAGATAAAGGTCGGATATCGGAATCTCGGTCGTAAGCAGGAAATAATAACCGCCTAAATAACCGGCCAAGGCGATGATCCCGACAATAATCAGGCGCAGATAGTTGTAGCGCCGGATGTGCATCCACCAATAAGCAAAGGCACAGCCACAAAGGACGCCTGCCAGAACAAACCAGCTCAGCTGCACATTCACCATGGCCTCGTACTTCATGATCTCTCCGCGGAAGACATCTTCCAGCACATGTTCGGTAGCTAAAAAGGCTTCTACCAGGGTGATCAGGATGAGAATGGGGAAAAGATGACGGTACGTCCACATCTTCGGCTCGATATACGGATGACGGATCGACAGCATACGGCCGATGCAGAAGAACAGGGTAACGAAGATGGCTACCGTCAGCCGGCGGATCACCGGACTGTCCCACCAGTCATACCAGTCGCCGTAGTTGAACAAATAAGCTACTTCGAGCAGCAAGGTGGCCCAAAGCACGGCGCCCAGCCAGTCGATTCCGAAGAGCGGTAACTTCTTGATGATCCGAAAATGGCGGGTACAGCCATATAGAATCAGCAGATCGATCAACATCAGTCCGCTGATGAACAGATGCATATAGCTCCAGTGATAATAATACATGAAGGAAGTAGACAACAGGTTGGCCAATTGCATACTGCCCAAAATAACCACATGCAGACCAGGAAAGAATACGGTAAAATCACGCTTCGGCGTCATCCATAACTGGATATTCGACATGCACTCGAATGTTCCCTGTATTTTACAGATACCTTCAACGAAGCAGACAGCCCACAACAGGGGCAAGAAGGTAATATGCGGAGCCAGCAGGTTGCAGATCAAAGCTCCCGAAGCCGCGGTGATCATCAACGTCTTGTTGGTGAAGCGGAACTTCATCCGGAACAAAATCGGGAAATAGATGGCCATACCAGCCAGATTGCAGTACAGGCACATCATCAGGTCTTCCCGCATCAATGTCGTTTCACCCATCATCTCGTTGAGCGTACCTAAATAGATACCTCCCGAGAGCTGAAAGGTGAAAGCCATGAAGAGGTAGATCCAGGGCTGTATTTTCCGGGGAACGAAGGCCCGGAACATCGGCATGGTAAACGGACCGTTTAACTGTGGTGCTCCCATGATCAGTATTTCACTTTACATTCTACATTGAATCCGGCACGCAGGCGCTTCAAATCTTCCGGATCGTTGCCCTGCAGACTGATCCGCACCGGCACGCGCTGTTCTACCTTGACGAAGTTGCCTGTCGCATTATCCTGTGGAACCAGAGAGACAGCAGCTCCTGTGGCATCAGAAATCGATTCGACAGTACCGGTATAGACAACACCCGGAACCGCATCGGCGGTGAGAGTCACCTGAGCGCCTTCCGTAATGTGCGGCAGCTGAGTCTCCCGATAATTGGCGATCACCCAAAGGTCACTGGCATCTACGATGTCAACCATCGTCTGCCCGGGCTGGACAAGCTGTCCTTCATGGATATCCTTCCGTCCGGTTACGCCGTCACACGTCGCTACAATGACGGTATACGAGAGGTTCAGCCGGGCCAGTTCGACGGCTGCTTCTGCCAGCTGGACGGCCGCTTCATTCTGCCCCAGACGGTGGGTCTGTTCACTCTTCACCAACGAAGTAGACTGCTTGGCGCGCGAAACCTGGTCATACCGGGCTTTGGTCGCTTCGTAAGCCGTCCTGACATTATCATACTGCTGGCGGGTAACGGCTTTTTCCCGCAGTAACTTTTCATACCGGTCCAGTTCACGTTTGGCATTCTGCATCTGTACTCGCACTTCTTCGATGCTGGCATCGTTTACCCGAAGATTATTCTGTGTCGTTGCAATACCAGCATTCATAGCCTGTTGCCCGGATAAAGCATTGGCCAGATCCGCTTCGGCCTGAGCCAGACGCAGGCGGTATTCGGCGTCTTCAATCACCACGAGAGTATCGCCTTTCCGCACCGGACGATATTCTTCGAAATAAATCTTCCGGATAAAGCCCTGAACGCGGGTATCGACCGGAGTGATGTGTTGTTTGACCTGGGCATTGTCGGTATATTCCACGTTCCCTAAATGGATAAAACGGGAACAGACATAAATAAGTCCGCCTGCCAGCAGACAAATGATAACGGTATTATAAATCAGTTTCTGAACTTTTCTTGTAGCCATAATTCTTGTTGTTAGTCTTTATGTTAGTAATCGGATATTATAAGGTATGCGTCACATACTTCATCTTGTAGAAGTTATAAACCACATTGATGCGGGCATTGACCAAATTCAGGTCAGCGCTGAGCTTGGTGCTGCTGGCATCAAGCATATCGGTCAGCAAAGCCAGTTCGTTTTCGTACCGGTTGTTCGTTACCTGGTAGTTCTGGTCGGCCAGCTCCACATTCTTCATCTGCGTACGCAAGTCGGTAAACGAAGTGAGGAAATTGACATAGGCTGCCTGCACCGCGTTTTCCACCTGTTCCTGAGCCAGACGGTGCGTCTCTTCAGCCTTACGGACATTCAGCCGGGCCTGCTTGAGCTTACGGTTGTTCTTGAACAGGGAAGAAATATTGTATTTGATGCCAATGCCCACATACCAGTAATTGAAGTTATTGTCCAGCACCGGGACTTCAATAGTAATCGGTCCGTCGAGATGTTCGGCAGCGACTACAGCAATTTTAGGCAGACGCTCCGAGCGTTCCAGTTTGACTTTGGCCTCATTCATGCGAATATCCACCTGAGCCTGTTGCAAGTCCAGATTAGACTGTGCCGCCATTTTCTGCCAGTCTTCTTCAGCTAATGTCCGGATCTGCTGGTCGAGTAAGGTGGTATCCGGAATCAGAATTGTCTCTTCCGGCAGATGCAGGGTTGTTACCAGCTGATGGTTCATGATACGGCAGGCATCTTCCACCTGCGTCCGTTGCAACTTCAGGGTTTCCCGTTGCAGTTCATAACGGGTGATGTCATTTTCCAAGGCGGTACCTTGTTCGCAGCGGGCTTTCATGTTGGCGATCACCTCTTCCGTCAGTTCCAGATTCTTCTGCAAGACCTGAATCTGATTATGCAGCTTGTATAAGTTCAGATAATAGCCGGTCAGCAGGAAACGGATTTCCTGACGGTTCTTCTGCCACGACAGCTCGGCCATCTGTTTTCCTAACTCAGCTAACTTAATACCACTGGTGATGGCTCCACCGGCATAAACGACCTGTTCCGCCTCGAGGGCAAAATTATTGCCGAAATGCGGCATGTCGATCGACGTAGGATGACTGAAATCGCGGTCCCATAACTTGCCGTCGCCCCAGTAACTGGCCGATAAAGAAGCATTGATATCCGGCAGCCGTTGGGCTTTGGCCACTTTCAGAGCCTCGTCGGCTACTTCTTTCCCAGTCTTATACGTTTGAATACTCTGGCTGTTTTCATCGGCCAGACGGAACAGCTCTTCGATACCCATCACTCGCTGCTGGGCACGCAGGCCATGGCTACATAGTGCCGTACAACAAAGCACTATGAGCGTCTTGAGATTGCTCATAAATAAAATGGATTAAGATGATACGATTAATTGAAAATAAAAAGATAAAAGGAAGGACAACGACTAAATCAAAGCGGCAGCACCCCATGAATGGAAATCATGGATCTTGTTCTTATAACGGATTGAAATAGAAATAAAATTAATCATAACGCTTTGTGCCGTTCTTTATTTTCGCTGCAAAATTAGAAAAAGGATACATAACTTGTAACCCTATATAAATTCATATTTTTGTATTTTTAACAGGCGAGCGACCTTTTGCCACCTTCACGCCAAACCCAAAGAATAAAATTCCTATCTTTGCCAAAAATATTTATTTATGAAGAGGATACCTTATTGGATATTTCAAATCCATGTGGATTACTGTTACTGATGGGTAGGAAAAGCCCAAATCCATACAGATTAGGACTTTCCTGCCTATAAGAATGGTATTTTTGAGGAGGACTATAGGTTTCCTGGTTGTTTTTTATTACCTTTATTGTCAGATCAGAGTTATTTCGGATATCGGATATATTTTAATAAAGCGTTGTGCTTTATCTATGCAACCTGGGGGAATTTTCATTGTATGCAAAAACGACACAGCGGTCTTTTCGCATACGCACATAGGGATACACTTTATTTGTATACAAAGGTTTATCAGGATCTCCATAGACAATAGTACACAGTCTCACGCTTTCGTTTTATAAACCACTTCTCTTTTTGGGGCTGGGAGAGAGGAGAAAATATTATTATGATGGAACTTTTATTTATCGGACATGTTGGTACAGGAGAAATAATCATTTTAGGATTAATCCTCATCATTCCTCTTTTTCTTGTTTTATTAATTTGTGGAGCTTTTACGAGTTTTCCACCCGATCCTCAAACATTAGACAGAAAGGAATGGGCTCCTAAGGCTCATAAAATATGGAACGGGGTTATTCTTTACTCGTTAGCTGGTATTGTTGGAAGCATTTGGAGTACATTTGATAAACTGAATGATCTCAAATCCTTGTTTTCTTCATCTTCCCCAGAAGATCTCTTTAATAACTGGATGAATAGTAACGTAGATATTCTTAGCGGAGCAACAATTGCTAATATTCTTGTTATTATTGGGTTTATCCTATATTATGTAGGATTAGAAGAATTCTCAGGGATACAAAAAGATCCTATGACTGCCGATAGAATTCGGAGCATTCGTACGGCAGCCGTTTATGGTATCATTGCTATTATTCTTGATTACATTCCATTCATAGGTACTATCGGTTCTTGGATAGCCGAACTCGTCATGTACTTTACTTTATCTTCTGCTTTTGGCTACTTAAGATATAGTCCAGTATTCAATATCAAGGCCAAAGCGGGGGCGAGATTGCTCCGGACGGCAGCAATTATGTATATCATCAGCTTGTTTGTTCCTTTTATTGGATGGATATTTAGCTCTTTAGGATTTTTAATGACACTCATTGGATGGGGACGTATTGCTAATGGTGGCCCGATCGCAGCAACTAACACAACTATTTATCAAACAAACAATGTTTATGCACCAACTGTTGTGCCTATGGGTACAACACCTTCGGTAGCTCCGGTGACATCCCCAAGTCGAGATACTGTTTATTGTCCGCATTGTGGAACACCTAGTAAAGAATATCAAAGGTTTTGTTCTCGTTGTGGCTATGAGCTACCAACTTATAAAAAACAAGAGGAGCCGATACCCGCTTTCATAGAAAATCGTCCAACACCAGTAATTGAGCCTAAACTAGAGAGAAAGCCTGTTCCTCAACAAATCCTGAAGACGGAACCAATCTCGGAATCAGAGCTAAAACAGAAAGTAGTAAAGACGTCGTCTTCCACTACGCCGGTTACATCTAAAAGTTATGCAAAACTTATATGGGGTATATCTATTTCCGTAATAATGGTAGTGGCTGCTGCATTAGTCTATATATTTTGGTACAAACCATATGCTATCGAAAGAGATGCACCACGCTATTATACTTTTACTAATCTGAATTTACGAACCACGAAAGACTCAGATTCAAAATCAAATATTCTTACCATGCTTCCTTATGGAACAGAGGTAATAACTTATGATAAAGATGACTTATGGGCGAATGTTAAGGCCAATGGAGCAAAAGGTTTTGTGTCGTCCAAGCATTTAATAACAAAAGATGAATTTGTTTTATTAAATGATGTATGGGGAAACGAAGATGCCAAGAAATGTTTGGGTTCCACCCGATATCGTTTGGCTGTCCTTGATTATTTGAAACGAAACCACTATACATCAGGAAGTAAGGGTTGGCAAATTTTTGCTAATCCATACGGAAGCAGTTTGAATACGGTAGTTTATCCTAGAATGTGCACACCAAAAAGTGATTTTGAGGATTTGGTTTTTATCATTACCAATAATCAAACAAATGAATGTAAATTGGTTATCTACCGATTCGAAAATAAAACAGAGAAGCCCATCTTTGCTAAAGATATATCCATTAGAGGAGACTTGAAAATCCGTAAAATATCAGGTGTGCGAGAACCAATTTATAGTAATACCGTTGTTGTAACAGTTTATTTTGATGATAATAGTTACCGTTATTTTGATGTAAACTTATAATGACATGTCTAACATTTTAATGGAGAAAATATGAAACGAATATTTGTAGTTATCATGGTTCTATGTTTATACTGTGCGGCAAGTATAGCGCAGAAACCTTTTTTAGGTGTATGGCAGAAAGAAACGCCTGACGATTATCATTTACTTTGTTTGGATCTTTATCAGAAATCGATGACGACACCTGATCAAGAAGCTAAAGCTTATGGCTATTTACAATTTGAGAATGAGTTTTATGCAGATTTTTGGGTAATATCCAAACTGATTTCAATGTCCGAAAATGAAGCACACGTAAAATGTTTTAGTTGGCGATATGGAGAACCCGATGACGAAGAAGATGCGGTAATTAAATATAATCCAGTGAATAAAACATTGGCATTTCAGCGAGGAGATGTGCCGGTGATTTTTGGAGAGGTTCCTCAGATTCCTTCAAACGTGAAAAGTAAAATATTTCATACGCCAGATATAAGGAAGGGAGAAGAACTAAAGGAGTTATCTTTCTTCCCTAAAAATGGGAAATGGATGCTGTTAATGAAGGTTTATGATTATCAAGATGAGAGTCATATAAATCATAAGTGGAATAATGCCTATATTGGTTCCTTGCAAAAGAATAAATTTGTTTTTACAAAGTTCTTAAGTTTTAGGAATGCTACTATTGATGAATTGTCTGACTCGGAGTTTGTAACTATTGAACCAACTACTTTTTATTATATTCCTGGTGAGAAGGCTTTTTGGAGCGAGGGAACAATGTATGTAGAAGAATGATAATTTGGGGTTAGGTCTATATTATGTTCCTATTCTATTTGGCCTAACGGAAGCGGCGTAAAGCAAATTCCAAGAGAAGCGTAAAGAAATCTCGGCTGTTTGAGCCGCAGGCGAGTTTTCCGAGATTTCAGCTTCTCGCCGTGAATTTGTAGCCGCTGGAGTGTAAGCCTTGACCTTTTGGTTCTTTTGGGTCAAGCCAAAAGAACGGACAGTGCTATAAAGAACACACCGCCCATCTCATTGGAATAAAATTCCTATCTTTGCCAAAAATATTTATTTATGAAGAGGATACCTTATTGGATATGCTTGCTGTTGGCCATCGTTGGCCTGTCGGCCTGCCAGGGAAAGAAAGAGGGAGGAACACGGATGATCTCTGTCACCATCGAGCCGCAGCGGTATTTTGTAGAAAAGATAGCCGGAGACCTGTTTCAGGTTTATTGTGTAACACCTGTCGGACAAAGCCCGGAAACATACGATCCGACACCTCAGCAAATGGTTCAGATCAGCCGGAGCCAGGCTTATTTCCGTATCGGAGAAATCGGGTTTGAACAGGCCTGGATGAAGAATCTGCAAAGCCAGAATCCGGACATGCGCGTCTTTGATCTTTCGGAAGGGATGGAACTGATCAAGAACCAGGAAGAAGAGCATGAGGGAGAGGAAGCGCATCACCACCATCACGGGTCGGTCGATCCTCATATTTGGACTTCTATTTCCGGGGCTAAGGTGATTGCCCAGAACACCTGTCAGGCTTTAGTCAAACTTGACCCGGAAAACCAGGAAACTTATCAGGCCGGTTATCAGCGCCTGATCGGAGAAATAGACAGTACAGCGGTTGAAATGAAGCGGCTGTTGCAGCCGTTGGCAGGTTCGGCTTTTATTATCTATCATCCGACGCTGACCTATTTTGCCCGTGAGTTCGGATTGCAGCAGCTTTGTATCGAACTTGACGGGAAAGAGCCGTCGCCGGCACAGCTGAAGCGCCTGATTGAGACCGCTGCCCAGTCGAAAGCGAAGGTCGTCTTTGTGCAGCAGGAATTTGACCAGAAGAATGCCGAACTGATAGCGAAAGAGACGGGATGCCGGCTCGTAAAGATCAATCCGCTGAGTTATAACTGGCATGATGAAATGATTCGTTTGGCAACTATATTGGCAGGAAAAGATGGACAAGCTGATTGAATTGACACAGGTAACAGCCGGTTACGACCGGAAAATCGTCTTGAAGGATGTTTCGCTGACGGTCTGGGATCATGATTTCTTAGGAATCATCGGACCGAACGGTGGCGGAAAGACCACGCTGCTGAAAGTCATCTTGGGTTTGCTGCCTCCGAAAGCCGGAGATATCCGTTTTTATCACCAGGGCCAACCTGCTGATGGCATCAAGATCGGCTATCTGCCCCAGATGAGCAATATCGACCGGAAATTCCCAATCTCCGTACAGGAAGTGGTGGCTTCCGGATTGGCCTCGGAAAAGCCCCTGTTCCGGTCTTATACAGCGGCACAACAGGAACGGATTGAAGAGGTCATCGTACAGATGGGACTGAAAGACGTACAGAAGCATTCGATAGCCGAGCTTTCCGGCGGACAGTTACAGCGTGTCCTGCTCGGGCGTTCCATCGTATCGCGTCCGCAGGTCCTGATCTTAGATGAACCGAATTCGTATGTAGACAAACGGTTTGAATCGAAATTCTATCCGCTGCTCGAAGAAATTAACCATGAGAGTGCCATTGTCCTGGTATCGCACGATATCGGCACGGTACTTTCCATGGTGAAGAATATCGCCTGTGTGAATGAATCCCTGCATTATCATGCGGGATCAAATATCTCATCGGAGTGGCTGGATAAACAATATGCCTGCCCGATCGAACTGATCGGCCATGGAAATCTGCCTCATCGAGTATTGAAGAATCATGAACATACAACCGATTGAACCATGTACTCACCCGTTTTAGCTTTTATCGGAATCCCGGAATTAGGTATGATAGCCGGTATTGCCGTCATTCTGTTCGGTTGTAAGGCCGTCTCCCAGAATCCGTTTATCGACCGGAAGCAGAAGTTGCTCTGGATGCTGACGATTGTCGTCTTGAACTGGGTCGGTCTGCTGTGGTATTATTATGTTTTTTATATGAGGAATAACGAAGAATGAAACGAGCTGATAAGATATTGATTACGGGAGCCAGCGGTTTTATCGGAGGCTTTTTAGTGGAAGAAGCGTTGAAACGAGGCTATGAAGTCTGGGCTGGAGTCCGGGCACATAGCAGCCGGCAGCATCTGCAGGATGAACGGATCCGTTTTATCGACCTGGATTATGCGCACGAACAGGCATTGGACAAGCAGCTGGAAGCCTTTGCCCAGGAACATGGAGGCTGGCGCTATGTCATCCATAATGCGGGACTGACCAAAACGACCGACAAGGCTCTTTTCTACGAAGTAAATGCCGAGAATACACGTCGCTTTATCGGTGCGCTGGCCCGTCATTGCCCACCACAGAAGTTCTTGCTGATGAGTAGCCTCAGCAGTTATGGTATTGGAGACGAGACCGGTTTCACCCCGATTAAACTGAGTGACCCGCAAACACCGAATACAGACTACGGAAAAAGTAAATTACTGGCCGAGAATTATCTGCGGAAACAGACTGCTTTTCCCTACGTGATTCTGCGTCCGACAGGTGTCTATGGTCCGGGAGAGAAAGATTATTTCCTGGAAATCAAAAGCGTTCAGCAAGGATTGGATTTGGCTGTAGGAAAAGTTCCACAACGCATTACATTTATTTATGTGAAAGATCTGGCCCGGGTCGCTTTATCGGCTCTTGAGAAAGAAGATATCTTGAACCGGGAATATTTTGTAGCGGATGGCGATGTACATACCGATGCTTCTTTTGCCCGGCTGATCCAGAAACTGCTGCAGAAAAAGCATGTCTTGCATGCCCGCGTTCCGTTACCCGTAGTACATGCCGCCTGTATTGTGTCGGAAAGAATCGGACGGCTGTTCCATAAAAGCATGACACTGAACAGCGACAAATACCAGATATTAAAGCAGCGGAACTGGATTTGTGACATTACGCCATTGCAACAGGACTTGGGATTTCAGGCGAAATATCCGCTTCGGAAAGGATTGGAAGAAAGTATCCACTGGTACAAGGAAAACGGCTGGCTATAAAAAAGCGCAAGAGATCTCACGATGTCTTGCGCCAGAACTAATAAATGATAAAAAAGTTATGTGGGAAGGTTATATATCAATGAATGCTTTTACTGATGTCATCAGATGAAATAACTTCTTCCGGTTCTGAATACATACTGGCCGGATCTGAATTATAGGCCAGCTTGTATGATTTCTCACCATCGAACGTATTCACCTTAATCACCAGATCCACCGTTTTTCCTCCCGTGTCGGGCAACGATGAAAGGTCAAAGGCTACCAGTCCTTCGGCTGCATATAAAGCGCCATCACCGTATGCCTGATGGCGGAATTCCAATGTATAAGGATCACTGTTATCTGCCTGAGTCGGTATCAGACTGATCAAGTGTTTAACGCCTGTATTGCCGAAATTGGCAGCAAAACGGATGTTCAGGTAACCGTCTCCGATCGCCATCGCCAACATTTCTACCGGATCTGTTCCATAAACGGAATCATTTTCTGCAACCAGGTAAGGTGAGATATTTTTAGTCAGGATATTTTCTATCCAGTTTATCTTTATCCCGTGACTGAAGCCCGGAATGGAATCAGACAACATGGTATAATTGACCTGAGCTCTCGTTTTCGAGAAATTATAACCCGGACAATTGGTAGCAAACGGCCATAACTTTTCGCCATTATCCCGACGCAGATAGTACGTACTACCGTCAGGTACTACCGTCATGATTTCAATCGCAAATTTATCCAATGAATAATCATCATCGTCCTGACAGGCACTGAATCCGAACAGACTCAACATCGCCGTCAACATCAACAAAGTGTACTTCCAGAATTTCATAATTGTATTTTCCCTAAAATTTTATTTTCTATTATGAAAGATGTAGCACACAGCTGATTCGCTGCATAATCGGATGTAAAAAAAGTTAATGATTCAGTCGCCCAACGATCAGTTCGGCGGCCCGGCGTGAAGCTCCCGGCTTTCCCAAAATCCGGATCATCTCATCATAATGCTGCAACATCTTTTCACGGTATATCTTGTTATGTACAATCCGTCCTAATTCTGTCGTAATGTTTTTTTCCGAGAAGCGTTCGCCGAAGAGTTCCTGCACGACTTCTTTTCCGGCAATCAGATTGACCAGCGAAATATAAGGCGTATGGAAAAAATGCTTGAAAATAAAGGTAGCGAGGCGTCCGGCCGGTACGTAGTAGCAAACCACCTGCGGAACACGGAACAGGGCTGTCTCGAGCGTAGCCGTTCCGGATGTAACGAGAGCCACGTCGCTATGCTGCAAGAGCGGATAGGTCTGCTGAAACAGAATCTGTACAGACGGATCGGTATATTGCCGGTAATATTCCGGATCAATTCCCGGAGCTCCGGCGATGACCGGCTGATATTCCGGAAAACGGGCGGCCACCCGCAGCATCACCGGCAGATTATCCCGTATCTCCTGTTTACGGCTACCGGCCAACAGGGCCAGGATGGGTTTGTCGGCCAATCGGTTCATCCGGAAGAACGTAGATCTTCCGACCGATTCTCTCATCTGATAATTCGAGACGGAATCGACAGAAGGATTACCGACATAATCTACCTCGTAATTCAACCGGTGGAAAAAGGCCGGTTCGAAGGGCAGGATGGAATAGAGATGATCTACATATTTCCGGAAATCCTTGATGCGATATTGCTTCCAGGCCCATATTTTCGGTGAGATGTAGTAATGTACCGGTATATGGAGAACAGTCTTCACATACTTGGCTATCTTCAGATTAAAACCGGGATAGTCAATCAGGATAACAACATCCGGCCGGTACTGACGGATGTCTTCCCGGCAGACCTGCATGTTGCGGAGTATGGTTCGCAGGTTCATGAGCACAGGGATGAACCCCATAAATGCCATTTCCCGGTAATGTTTGACCAAGGTACCTCCTACCCGTTTCATCAAATCTCCGCCCAAGAAACGAAAATCAGCCTGCGGATCCGCATGCTGAATGGCACGCATCAGGTTGGATGCGTGCAAATCCCCCGAAGCTTCACCGGCTATGAGATAATATTTCATGGCAGAAACGGCATTAAAGGTTCCACGTTTGCAGCTCCTGCATAAAGGCATAGTCGGTTATGTCAATCTTGCAGGGAACGAGCGAAGCATAGCCTTCGTTCAGCAATTTATCATCATTATCGTCGTGCTGGTCGTCATTCCGGAAATAACCGGTCAGCCAGAAGACGGTTTGTCCGGAAGCATCCTCGCTCCGCTTGAATTCTTTCACCCAGCGGCCATCTGCCTGACGGCATATTCTCAGTCCTTTGACCGGGATGTCTGTCGGGACATTCAGATTCAGGTACGTTCCATGAGGAAGTCCTTTCTCCAGGATCTTTTCGGCTGTCAGTCGGCCCAACCGGCAACATTCCGTGAAATCGGCATCAGCCCGGTGATCTAGTAAGGAAACGCCCAAGGAAGGAACTCCAAAGATACAGCCTTCGGCAGCAGCACCCATCGTACCGGAATAGTTGACACAGATAGCCATATTTCCACCGTGGTTAATTCCCGAAACCAGCAAATCCGGCTCACGGTCCAGCACTTCATTAATCGCTAATTTGACACAATCAACCGGTGTGCCCGTACAACTGTAGACCGTTACGCCCGGTTCTTCCCATTCTACCTTGTATTTGATGGGAACCAGCGAGGTAATTGCACTCGACATACCCGAACGGGGTCCGTCGGGAGCCATGACTACCAGTTCTCCTAAATCTTTGAGGGCTTTGATCAGTTCCCGGATTCCTTTCGCTCTGAATCCGTCATCGTTTGTGATCAGTATCAACGGTCTGTTGTTTCTTTCCATATTACGTGTCTGTTTATCGGAGAACAAAGATACGAGAAGCCTGTGACATTCGTGTTATAACCGTGCGAATTAATCGTAAATTTCGCTTTCGGAAGAATCGGAAAGTACTATCTTTGCATCATGGGAAAGAATAAATTAGCGAAATTCGACGACATGGCGGGCTATCCGCATGTGTTTCAATATCCGTTCGGAGTATTGAAAGAACAGGGCTTCCCGATGAAGGGACACTGGAACGAGCAGTTTTTCAAGAATGATCATCCGATCGTGCTTGAATTAGGGTGTGGAAAAGGGGAATACACGGTCGGACTCGGACGGCTGTTCCCCGAGAAGAACTTTATCGGGGTGGATATCAAGGGAGCCCGTATGTGGAGCGGAGCCAAGGAGTCATTGGAAAACGGCATGACAAATGTGGCCTTCCTGCGGACCAGCATCGAGCTGATTGCTCATTTCTTTGCGCCTGGCGAAGTGGCTGAAATCTGGATTACCTTCCCCGACCCGCAGATGAAGAAGGTAAACAAGCGCCTCACTTCTACCCGCTTTATGAAGCTGTACCGGGAAATCTTATCGGGCGACGGACTGATCCACCTCAAGACGGACAGTAACTTTATGTTCACCTATACCTGCGAGATGGCGAAAGTGAATCATCTTCCGCTCAAAGTGCTGACGGACGACCTGTATCACAGCGGACAAGCCGACGAGATTCTCTCCATCCGGACCTATTACGAACAACAGTGGCTGGACCGGGGCCTGAACATTAAGTACATCCAGTTTGTTTGTGAAGAACGGGAGGAATGGATAGAACCCGAAGTAGAAATCGAATACGATGCGTACCGGAGTTTTAACCGGAGCAAGCGGAGTGCCCTGGCTTCCGGGAAATAAACCCACGGGAATCGTTTTCCATATAAACGAGAATTAAGAACGAAATAAATTAAGTTTGTATGACAATATATCCACAATTAATTCTGGATGCGCTCAAGACGGTGCGTTATCCGGGAACAGGTAAAAACCTGGTTGAAATGGGAATGGTGGAAGACAACATTCGTATCGATGGTATGAATGTGACCTTCTCCCTCCTTTTTGATAAGCCGAACGATCCGTTTATCCGTTCGGTAGTGAAGGCAGCCGAAACGGCTATCCTGACGTATGTAAGTCCGGATGTCAACATCAAGAATAACATTACGGTGAAGGCCCGCCAGCTGGCACGTCCTGAACCGGACAAGCTGTTGCCGGAAGTGAAGAATATTATTGCGATTTCTTCCGGTAAAGGCGGTGTGGGCAAGAGTACAGTAGCAGCCAACTTAGCAGTAGCATTGGCCGGATTAGGTTATAAAGTCGGATTGCTGGATGCGGATATCTTCGGTCCGTCACAACCCAAGATGTTCAACCTGGAAGACGCTCGCCCTTATATGGTGGAAGTAGGAGGTCGTGAACTGATTGAACCGGCCGAGAATTATGGGGTGAAGATGCTTTCCATCGGTTTCTTTGTAAACAAGGAAGATGCCGTACTGTGGCGTGGAGCCATGGCAAGTAATGCCTTGAAGCAGTTGATTGGAGATGCCAACTGGGGTGAATTGGATTACTTCCTGATTGACCTGCCCCCGGGAACCAGTGACATTCACCTGACTATGGTACAGACCCTGGCGATCACGGGTGCCATCGTAGTCAGCACACCGCAGGAAGTGGCTCTGGCCGATGCCCGTAAGGGAATCAGTATGTTTACCGGCGAGAAAGTGAATGTTCCGGTATTGGGACTGATTGAAAACATGGCGTGGTTTACTCCGGCAGAACTTCCGGAAAACAAATATTACCTTTTCGGTAAAGATGGTGGAAAACGATTGGCAGAAGAGCTGCATATCCCGTTGTTAGGACAGATTCCTATCGTACAGAGCATTTGCGAAGGCGGCGACGAAGGGAAACCGGTAGCCTTGAATCCAGACAGTATCACCGGACGGGCTTTCCAGGATTTAGCGAAGGAAGTCGTTAAGGAAATAGATTACCGCAACGAACATTTGGCTCCTACCCAGCGGGTACACGTGACCAAGAAATAACAGGCTCATTTATATACGTAAAATCCCCTTCCAGGGAACAGCCTCTCCTAAGTTCTATATCGGACTTTTTGATAGGCAGTTCTCTGGCTAACGGGGATTCTTTTTTTGATACCTTCTGATTCATTTCTTCCGGGATTTTTTCTGCATCCATCCTCAACAAAGCCTGAGACATTCAGAAGAACCGGAAACTTCTCAATTCCCCTATTTTCTTTAACACCATTGATTTCGACTATTTTTCTGAAAAGCCCAGAAGGAGAAACAGGCCATCGCTGTAAAAGCCAGGCTGGAAGTAACAGCGGCGCCGGGTATTCCGTAAGCCGGAATAAGGAAATAGCCGGCGATGAGGAGAACGACCAGTCCGACACACGAAGAGGCGGCACTGTATCGCACATGACCGCTGGCAATCAGGTACTGCGAGAGTATGGTATGGCATCCAAAGGCAACGATTCCAACGGATAAGCCTCGGATAACAGAAGTGATACCCTTGAACTCCTGACTGAAGAGGTAATCCGTAAAGATCCATTCCGGAATGCAGAGAAGACACACGACGGCCGCGAATGTTCCTAAGAATGTCAGTCGGAGTAGTCGGAGTGTGATTTGCCGCTGTTTCTGCGGTTCTTTCTCCCGGGCCACCTGACTGTTCGTCAGAAAACCGATCGAACGGCTGATATGCCAGACACTTTCAGAAATACGTGTTCCTCCATCCAGCAGACCAACTCCGGCAAAACCTAAAAAGCGCCTGATGAAGAAATAATTGATACGTGTCGTGCAGACTTCTGCCAAGTTATCCACATTCCCCCATAATCCATAGACCAGCATTTCCCGCCAGTGCAAGGAGGTTCGGGAAGTCTGATACAAACAGGAACGTAAATCCCGGTACAGCCACCACAGACTACACCCCAATGCGGAAAGGTTTGCTGCATACAGTCCGTACAGATAAGCTTCGGCATCTTTCAGTCCGAGAATGAAGTAAAGGAAAAGTAATACGGGACAAAGCAATCCGCCCTGAATCATAAAGATCAGGTTAAAAGCCCCTACCCGGTCTTGTCCCAACAAAAAACGGGAATTGGCTGTAATCAACGAACCGGTAAGCGAGAGCAGATAAACATCCGCCAGGTAGCGTAACGGGAACATACCGGCCAAAGCCAGTACAGCCGTAGCCAACATCGATCCGAAGATAGCCCACAGATAGGCCGGGACAAAGACATCCCGTAAGGAATACCGGTGCATAAAGTACACGATCGTTCCTCCGCAGAAAATGCTGTTGAAGGTAGTTACCAGATTAATGGAAGCAATCAGGATACCGACCAAGCCCAATCCTTCGGCACCCAACACCTTCGCGTTAACAAAGATCAGGAGCAGATTGAGCAGTGCTACCAGATAACGGGCACCTACGGTACCTAAAATACTCTTCCACATGCCATGTCAGAATTTCAACTGATTGAGCAAGGTTACATACAGCTGAATGGCCTCACGGATTTCCATCAGCCCGATATATTCATCAGCCGTATGGGAACGGCTGGATTGCCCCGGTCCGATTTTTACCGAAGGGAAAGACATCAAGGCCTGATCACTTAATGTAGGCGAACCGAACGGCTTCAAATCCATCATGGCTGTCCGCTGCAGGAAAGGATGATCCAAAGGCAACGATGACGAATTCAGGCGAAAACTGCGGGCTTTCACCTCACATTTCACCTGCTGGCAAATGGCTTCGTACAGCCTTTCGTTGGTGTAAAACTCATTGGTACGCACATCCACCACAAAGGTACATTTATCGGGTACTACATTGTGCTGTGTACCGGCATTGATCATCGTCACACTCATCTTGACCGGTCCCAAGAAATCACTCTGTTCGGGGAATACGTAAGAACGGAACCATTCGATATCCGGAAGGGCTTCATAAATGGCATTAACCCCTTCATTACGGGCAGCATGTCCGGCTTTCCCGACAGCTGTACAATCCAATACCATCAGTCCTTTTTCGGCTACTGCCGGCTGCATCCCGGTCGGTTCGCCAACGATGGCAAAATCAACAGGCGGCAAATAGGGTAATACGGATTCGATACCTCCTTTTCCGGAAACTTCTTCCTCGCAGGATGCCAGGAAAATCAAGTTATAAGGCTGTTCCTGGCGGGAAAGCAACGTAAATGCCCCATACAATGAGACAACACTGGCTCCCGCATCATTACTGCCTAAACCATATAGCCGGTCTTCCTCATCCACTTCCGGAGTAAACGGATCACGGGTCCAGGCACTGACGGGCTTTACCGTATCAATATGTGAATTCAGCAATAACGTCGGCTTGGACGGATCAACCAGATTCCCGGCTATCATCCAAAGATTATTTCCCCGGCGAAAGACTTTCTGTCCTGCCTGCTTCCATTTATTTTCGAGGAAGTCGGCAACCTCTTTCTCTTCCCGACTAAACGAAGGTATGGCTATCATGCCTTTCAGTATATCGACCGCTTCGTAATACATAGTTCCAATCATTAATTCAGCCACGAAATTAGTTATTCCGAAGGAGAAATACAAATTACATTTTCGCCTTGCCCGTTTTTGTCTGCACTGTCTGTTGTACTTCATTAACTTGTTCTATAAGTTGTTCTTTGGAAGGTAAATAAAGTTGATACTAACTGGTAAGAATATTCTTATTATCTACCGGCAAAGACATTTTTACCATGGTATCATTTTTAGCCGTACAAAGGAGAATCCCGATTGTAGGGCTTTCTTCTGCTAATTTCACACATCTATCATAATAATTTACATACATCTGTAACTGTCCTAAATCCTGATGTGTCAGTTTATGTGTTTTTATCTCGATGATTGTAAAGCAGCGAAGTAAACGATTATAAAAGACCAGATCAGCAAAAAACTCATCATCTTCTATCAAAATACGCTGTTGTCGAGCCACGAAAGAAAAGCCTTTACCCATTTCTAACATAAATTCGGTAATATGAGAAATAATAGAACTCTCTAAATCTTTTTCATAATATTGAGGTTTACATTCCAATCCCAGGAATTCCAAATACATAGGATCCTTTATGATTTCAACAGGCGAATCCGGTATTCGCTCACCTCTGGCCACAGCAAGCACAGATTCTTTATCATTACTTGACAATAAACGTTCATATAAATGAGAATTTAGCTGTCGCTCAAGTTCACTACTGGTCCACAGATTATGGACCGCCTCAAGTTCGTAATATTCTCGCTTATCTTTATCTGAGATGGAGATTAGAAGCTTATATTGAGACCAGTTCAATTGCGTCCGCAGTGTAGACGCAATTGGATACAGTCGATAAAATTGCCGTGCCCGTTCCAACTGCCTTTTTGAAAAACCACTCCCATATTCCGGTTCTAATGCCTTTGCTAAATTCGCAAGTAAATAAGTTCCATAATCGGCCCGTTCTTTGCCTTGTTGTTCTTCTTCAAATATACGCTTACCTATGTTCCAATACATTTTCACGCGACAGAGATCCACGCTTTTAATGGCATTAGTTCGGCCAGTCTCAATGATAATACGGATATCCTGAATAAAAGAAGTCTGATAGCTTTTCATATTTTTCATAATCATCTCACAGTTAAAGTTTGATATAAAATGTATATTCTCTGCCACGAAATTAGTTATTCCGAAGGAGAAATACAAACGGTTAGGGATTTTACCTGACTGCCGACAATGGGAGAGAAATATTTTCTTCCAATCCAATCAGAGCATTAATGAGATACAGGCGGTTATACTGGTTTAAATCAGACGTGCAGATAGGCCTTTCCTTCACAATTCCTTCGGCCAGTAAACGCTGCCTACGGGTTCCATTCAACAGACAGGTATGAGGGATAAACAGCCCTTCTGAATTTTCCAGAACTACATTGCTGTATGAGGTATCAGTGATAAACCCATCTTTTGTTATAAGAATATCATCACAGATTCCTTGTTGCCGGGCTAAACGCATCAAAGCCGAACGGTCTTCATATTTGAAGGTATAATCCAACGCACCGCCATCAACCAGTTTGAGGGAACGGATCATCCGGGGTTGATAAGGAGAATAGGTGATTTCCCGAATCTGAGTATCATAAACTATCCGGCATTTAAAGACTCCGGAGCTGGCCTCTTCCGGTACTTTCCAAGAAAGAAGAGACAAATCCAGCGGATATTGCCAATGGGCAGCCGTCTGACGCATCCGTTGCAGATGCCATTCCAGCGAACAAAACGTGCCGTTGCATACGCGGATCGATTCTATAAAACGAGGAGGATTCATCAACATGGTAAATAAACTTTTTGTAAGACTTCCTGATATTCGGCAGAACAATCACTATTGACAGTGATTCCTCCGCCACTTCGGAAACGTAACCGGTTTCCCTGTTGTTCAATAAACCGGATCATCACGGCCGACCGGAAATTCTTCCCGTCAAAATAGCCGAAAATACCCGTATAGAAACCCCGGTCTTCCTTTTCTGCTTCCCGGATAATACGTACCGTTGCCGCTTTAGGAGCGCCTGATATAGAACCGGCAGGAAGCATATCGAAAATAAGATCGCCCAAGCGGGATAAATAATCTTCCGGCAGATTTCCTGTAACCTGACTGGATACCTGCAAGATTTCTCCCCGGTTCGTTACCAGTCGGTCTATGTAACGAAAGCGTTCTACCCGGACATCGGTAGCCACCCGGTTCAAATCATTCCGGATCAGGTCCACAATTGTATGATGTTCGGCACTTTCCTTATAATCATTCAGAATGATATGATCGGCATTGGGTATATCTACCCGAATAGTTCCTTTCATCGGAAAAGAAGAAATCTTTCCATCTGAAAGAATAACGAAAGTTTCCGGAGAGAAACAGACAAACCGGTCCGGTACCAATAACTTATATCGTGCCCGACTTCGGATAAAGATTTCTTCGAGCGTAAAATCCGTATCCAAATCCGTTGCTACCGTCAGATTCAGCAGAAAAGAATCACCCCGCAGCAATCCCTTACGGGCTATCCGGAATTTGGCTGCATAACATTCCTCATCCATAGGAAAAGACCTGAAATAACAACCTCGCCTTTCCATTGTAAAAGACGGCTGATTCGTTATTCCTTCCATATTCCACCAGACTTCTTTTTGTTCCAACGGATAAGGCAACACAAAGCCCTCCGTCAATTCATAATTCACAGCACACAGGAACGGAATTCCTTTCGCTCCATAATCATTCATCCGTTGCCGGGTTTGTCCGGCCGACAGCCACTCCATCTTTCTTCCACTTTCTTTTGATTCAAGAACAAAGCTACGGAAATAAATGAATTTATGCGTATGTTTGTAGCCGTTTCTAATGATATTTTCCATGAAGAGAGTGCTTGTTGTCGATAATTACGACTCATTTGTATATAACTTGGTACAGATACTGCGTGAAGACCCTCTGTGTTCTTTTGAGGTAGTAACCAACGATCGGATTCCGTTCAACCGACTGGATGAATTTGATTGCCTGCTGCTTTCACCTGGACCGGGAATCCCGGAGAAAGCCGGTGATTTACTTGCTTTAATCGACCGTTGTTACCGAAGTCATGCGATATTAGGAGTTTGTCTGGGGCATCAGGCTATCGGTCAATACTTTGGTGCTCAATTGAAGCAGATGTCTTCTCCCAAACACGGACATCCATCAACACTTCAGATTCTGGATCATCAGGACCGTTTATATAAACAGGTAAATGAGCCGATACAAGTCGGGCGTTATCACTCCTGGCTACTATCACCTACTTCGTTCCCTGACTGTCTACACATCACCGCTACGGATGAAGAAGGGCATATCATGTCTTTCTCCCACAAGCAGTACCCGATCTATGGTGTACAGTTCCATCCCGAATCCATCATGACACCACAAGGCAGCATGATGATCCGTAATTTTCTTCATGACTAAAAGAAAGAGAATAGTTTTCGATTCCAACGAGAAACAAAAAGGGAACTCGTTTACTATAGATGGATGAAAAAAGCTATATTTGCGAAACAGTAATCTATAAATCCAAAAGCAATGAGTCATCTTTATCCGGTAGGCATACAGAGTTTTGAGAAAATACGAAAAGAAGGTTATTGCTATATTGACAAGACGGCTTTTATTCATAGTCTTGTGAAATCAGGTCAATATTACTTTCTCAGTCGTCCACGGCGTTTCGGGAAGAGTCTGCTTATTTCTACTCTCGAAGCCTATTTCTTGGGAAAGAAAGAACTCTTCAATGGCTTGGCTTTGGATGAACTGGAAAAAGAGTGGATTACCTATCCCGTACTGCACCTGGATTTAAACACCCAAAAGTATAATACGCCGGAAGCATTGACGAATGTATTAGAAGAAAATCTGAAGAACTGGGAAGATCTTTACGGAGCATCCGACCGAGAAATAGGCGTTGCCCGACGTTTTAACGGAGTGATCCGGAGAGCTGCAGAGAAAACCGGAAGAAATGTCGTGATCTTGGTCGATGAATACGACAAACCCATGCTCCAGGCGATCGGTAATGAAGAGTTACTTAGCGAATATCGCAGTACTCTAAAGGCTTTTTATGGTGTATTGAAAAGCTGTGACCCGTATATCCGTTTTGCTTTGCTGACCGGTGTTACCAAGTTCAGTAAAGTAAGCGTTTTCAGCGATCTGAATAATCTGATGGATATTTCCATGTCTAATCGATTTGCCAATATTTGTGGCATTACGGAACAGGAATTACATACTGAATTTAAAGAAGACATTCTTGCGTTAGCCCAGAAAAGCAACGCGACAGAAGAGGAAGTTAAACAGCTGTTGAAAGAACAATACGATGGATATCATTTTGTAGAAGACAGCGAAGATATCTATAATCCGTTTAGTCTGCTGAACACATTCGCTGAAATGAAATTCGGCAGTTACTGGTTTGAGACGGGAACGCCGACTTTTCTCGTTGAATTACTGAAACGCAGTAAATATAACCTGTATCGCCTGACGGAAGAAATCGCTACGGCAGATTCTTTAGGCGGTATCGATTCCATGGACAGTAATCCTGTTCCCATTCTTTATCAAAGCGGATACCTCACCATCAAAGGATATGACAAGCGTTTCCGGACTTATACTTTAGGCTTCCCCAATCGGGAAGTAGAAGAAGGATTTATTCAGTTCCTGCTGCCTGCCTATTCCAGCACATCCCGTTCTGATTCTGCTTTCGAGATGGTTCATTTTGTCCGCGAAGTGGAAAGCGGAAACATCAGTGCATTTATGCGCCGCCTCCAGAGTTTCTTTGCGGATACACCTTACGAACTGGTACGTGATCTGGAACTACATTATCAGAATGTCCTCTTCATCGTGTTCAAGCTATTGGGCTTCTACACCCAGGCAGAATACCATACTTCCAACGGACGGATTGACTTAGTGATAAAGACCGATCATTACATATACGTCATGGAGTTCAAACTTGAAGGAACAGCCGAAGAGGCTTTACAGCAAATCAACGACAAACAATATGCGCAGCCTTTTGCATCCGACTCACGGCAACTCTATAAAATAGGGGTGAACTTCAGCAACGCGACCAGAAATATTGAGAAATGGCTTGTTGAAGAGAACTGATGTCCTGCATATGCTTTGCATAAGTTGATGGCAGAATTGATTTCCTTTTAGTCGAACGACAGATAGTAACGGAGCCTTTCTATTTCTCCGGGAGGAAATTCATCCAGCAAACGAAGTTCTTCCCAGCCTTGTAGCTTCCCTTTCCGTTCAATGAGACGAAGAAGGATTTTGGTTTGCTGCTTATTCAGATACGGATGCCGGATCAAAGTCCGGTAATCTGCCTGATTAACGGCCAAAGGACGAATCAACGTTGTATCCACGGTAAACCAGGGTTCAAGGGCGGCATACTTATCAGCATCTATTCCATATACTTCAGCCAGCTGATGAACGGCATAGAATCCGCCTAAAAGATCCCGGTATTTGATGATACGGCGGGAGAAAACGGGACCGATTCCCGGTACTTTCTGTAAGGTCAGCGAATCGGCCTGGTTCAGTTCCACCTGTGTTCCGACCGGAAACTTCTGACTTCTGGGGCGTTTGGACGAGGATGTAAAAGGCTTCTGAAACCGTCGTTTTTCCGAATAAGAGGAACGGGCTTTCGAGACAGTGCGGGGAATGCTCCGGACGGTATCTTGCGACTTCAACTTGGGTACAGAATCTGTTTGGAACTTTTGTGCCACAACAGTCAGAGGTACAGGCTCTTCCTCCGGTTCCGTTACCCACAACAGGAGCCAGGCTCCCAAAATCAGGAAGGACAGCAGCGTCAGTGCCCTTCGTTCACTTTTCGAGAAATAGAATAAATCACGCCAATCTTTCATAGTTCTTGGTTTTCGTCATTGTTTCTTTATGTATGCAAATATATTCAAAAGAAGGAGAATCATGGCTGATTACGCCGTTTTTTATTTAGTTTTGCCGCATATATTTTGATAAAGCTATGAGATACACATCAAAAATCTGGATGTTTTTCCTGCTCTTCTGGGTAGGATTCGGATCATTGCAAGCGCAGACAGAACTTCAGCCGCTACCGGTTGATCCGAAGGTCCGTTATGGAAAACTGAGTAACGGACTCACGTATTATATTCGTCACAATGAGCTCCCGAAAGACCGGGCAGACTTCTATATCGCCCAGAACGTAGGTTCTATTCTGGAAGAAGAGAACCAGCGCGGACTGGCTCACTTCCTGGAACACATGGCCTTTAATGGAAGTAAGAACTTTCCTGATCATGCGATGGACCATTATACCGAAAGTGTCGGCATGCGGATGGGAGAGAACTTCAATGCCTATACTTCTTTCGATGAAACCGTGTATATGATTATGAATGCGCCGGTACAGCGCACACAGGTGGTAGACAGCTGCCTGCTGATCCTGCACGACTGGTCTAATTTCATCACCTTGGCCGATACGGCTATTGAAAAGGAACGAGGCGTGATCCGGGAAGAATGGCGTACCCGCCAGGATGCGCAGGCCCGGTTGTGGGAACAACAATTACCGAAGATGTATCCTAACAACCGGTATGCTCACCGGATGCCTATTGGCACACTGGATGTCATCAACCATTTCAAGCCGGACGAGTTAAGAGCGTATTACAAGAAATGGTATCGTCCCGACCTGCAAGCCATTATTATCGTAGGAGATGTGGATGTCGATCAGGTAGAAAACCGTATCAAAACGATGTTTGCCGATATTCCGGCACCGATGAATGCCGCAGAACGTACTTATTTCAGTGTACCGGACAACGACGAACCGATTGTTTCGATTGCCACAGACAAGGAAGCCTCCAATATTCTGCTGTACATCTTCTATAAATACGATCCGTTACCCAAAGAAGTTAAAGCTTCCGTAATGGGCATGGTTACCGGTTACGTACAGGCTGTATGTGATCAGATGATCAACGAACGGTTCCAGGAGATCCTGCAGAAAGCGAATCCACCGTTTATTTATGCGGCAGCATCGGATGGCGACTTTATGGTTTCCAAGACCAAATCGGCCTGGTCGGTAGCGGCTTTGGCTAAGGAAGGCTGCATTGATTCTACCCTGACAGCTGTCGTGAAAGAGATTCAGCGGGTGAAACAATATGGGTTTACGGCTTCTGAATACGAACGGGCCCGTATCAATGTACTGAAAGCGTATGAATCGGCCTTCAATGAACGAGACAAACAGAAGAACAGTACATATTCCAGCGAGTACGTTTCTCATTTCACTGACGGTGGAAGTATTCCGGGAATCGAGATGGAATATGAACTGATCAACCAGATAGCCCCGGCTATTCCGGTAGAACAGGTGAATCAGTATATCCAGCAGATTATCGGAGACAAGAACATTGTCATCAGTCTGACGGCTCCGGAAAAGGAAGGTGTGACATACCCGACGGAAGAAGAATTACTGGCTGAATTCCGGAAAGCACAGCAGATTCCGGTAAAAGCCTATCAGGAAAATGTCAGCAACGAACCGCTGATTCCTGAATTACCCAAGGCAGGCAGTATCATAGAAGAAAAAGTAGACCCGCTCTTTGGGGCTACGGTTATGAAACTGAGCAACGGCGTACGGGTGGTATTAAAGCATACGGACTTCAAGGATGATGAAATCCAGATGACGGCTACCAGTCCGGGCGGTACGTCTTTATACGGAGATGAAGAAGCCCTGAATCTGAAGTTGCTGAACAGTGTCATTGGCTTGGGCGGTTTGGGTAATTTCTCGGCAACCGACTTAAGTAAGCGCCTGGCAGGTAAGAAAGTGTCCTGTTCGACTTCCATCGGGACGGACTCCGAAAGCGTGAACGGGTATGCTTCTCCGACGGATGTCAAGACGTTGTTCGAGCTGGTTTATTTAGGATTTACAGCATTACGTACCGACAACGACGCATATCAGTCGCTAGTTTCCCGCCTGAAAGCCCAATTGGAGAACCAGGAACTGGATCCGATGTATGCCTTGCAGGACAGTATCATCCGTATCACGTATCAGAATAATCCGCGGATGAAAAGCCTGAAAGCTTCGGAAGTAGACCAGATCAGTTATCCGCGCCTGATTGAAATCTATAAGGACCGTTTCGCCGACGCGTCTGATTTCACCTTCACTTTCGTCGGAAACCTGAATATTGACAGTATGCGTCCGCTGATCCGACAATATCTGGCAACATTGCCTTCGATTCATCGGACTGAAAAAGCAGATGTCTCTCATGAACCGGCTATGACCAAAGGCGAACATATCTGCCATTTCCATCGCGAGCAGGAAACGCCTAAAGCCACCATTTACAGCATCTATTCGGGCCAGATGACCTACGATTTACAGCACATCCTGTCGGCTTCCATGCTGAGTCAGATATTGGATTTAGTCTATACCGAAAAGGTCCGGGAAGAAGAGGGTGGAACATATGGCGTACAGGCCGGTGCAGGTGTACAGGATTTCCCTGAAGGCAGAACCATATTGCAGATTGTATTCGATACCGATCCTGCCAAATGGAAGGATATGAACCAGATTGTCCGTACCGAGTTACAGCGTATTGCGAAAGAAGGTCCGCGTCAGGAAGATTTCAAGAAGACATTCGACAATATGCAGAAACGACATGAAGAGAAACTGCAGGAAAACGGTTACTGGCTGAATGTTTTGGATGTATATTATTGCAAAGGACTGGATGCCTTGACTCCTTATACCGAGACTTTACAGCAGATGACTCCGGAAACAATCCGCTCCTTTACCGACCAATTGCTGAAACAAGGCAACTTCATCGAGGTCGTTATGGAGCCGTAAATTCCCTGAAGAGGTAGTTCTCTCTCTATAATATAAGTAACGGGCCTTTTCTATAAAGCCCGTTACTTTTTCTTTATCTCAGTTTCAAACAATCACTTTCCTACTGGATTCATAAGTAGGAACTATCTTCCGTTACTTACTTAACCAATACTTTTACTTTCTTTGTACCTGAATCACTTTGCAGTACGACGAAATAGATTCCTCTTTGCAGGTTAGAAACAACCGTCGAACCAGAGATAGACGACTGATAACAGCAAGCCCCGTTTGCCGCGTAAACCGACATGGCAGCCTTGCCTTCCATATCTACATGAATTGTACCCGGACGCGTATAAATACGGGCATCTACAGCCTGGATCGTTTCATTGGCAACACTTGATTTAGAGTAATAATAATAATCTATACCATACATTTGCCAGTTTTCAAGATCATTTTCCGGAAGATAATATCGTTTAATTATCATCGGGTTGCCTTCTGTTGCCTCTGCCTTATCTGAATAGAATATATTCCAATTATTATTCGTTACATCATATTCAGCATCGATACGAGTGTAACTTTCGCCATCCGTTTCATCTACGTATTTATATCCATAAGTTATCATCCAATCATTGCTCTCAGTATCCCAATTATAGTTGATTTGCGTATAACTATTACCGTCTGTTTCATATTCATACTTAGAACCACTTGTTACCACCCATTCTTCAGACTCCATATCCCAATCTGAATGCCGATAATAGTAGCTATTTTCTCCTGTCTCTTCGTATTCATACCGGTATCTGGAAATTAATGTCCATTCATCTGTTTCAAGATCTTGCTGATAGTAATTCTGAATATAACTTCTTCCCTCGTCTTGACGCTCATATTCGGACTTTTGGCTGGAATCTATTATATTATCTTCATAATAAGTACTGACTACAGATAGAGTTCGACCTTGTGAATCATACGTGTATTCATAAGCAGAGTGCCTACTGGCACGTTCCCCTGTTTTCGGATCTACATTGTATCCTTTCATTGAAAGCATCTGCCCTTTGCTGTCATACGTATAGTCCCAACTCGTTAAAGATACAGACTTGTTGCCATCACTTTGTATAGTCGTATCTTTCAGAAAAGAAGTACCCGTTAATTTATCATCTGCATACGAATACGTTTCTATGCTATGCCAATAATAAGATGAATTATCCTCTAAATTTTCACTATAAGTTAACCAGTCATCCTCATCATAGGCATATTTTTCAATGCTTATTTCGTATTCTGTGCCATTCCACTGTTTATTTTCATAATAAGTCTGATGACGACCATTATCATCATATTCAAAATAACGACCTTCTTCCAAATAAAGTTCTTTTTTATCAGCATCCCAATCATACGCTTCGTATAAGGTTTGCTTACCTAGTGAGTTATACCCATAGTCATAATAGAAAGTATAATACCATTCTCCATTTTCATCAAGGAGTTGCCGTTCTGAATGAGTTTGTTTATTTTCTGAATTGTACACGTATTGGCCTTGTTCAACCAGTGTCAATACCCCGTTTCTCAATTCTTTATATTCATATTTAGTTGGCTGCCCCACTGAATTATATTCATAATAAGACTGAGAAGTCATCTCTCCTTCAGCATCGTAATAATTATATGAGAGACTGATCTGATTATTCGAACTGTCATAGGTATAAACATCTTTCCAATATAATTGCCATTCAGAGCCATTAATCATATAATTTGAATATGATAAGAGATTTCCATTTTCATCATACTCGTATAATTGACGAGTGTTGGGAGTCCAGTTCGGATCGTTCCAAGAATATACCAATTCCTCTGTTACTTTACCCACAGCATTGTATTGATAAACATATTTGCTCTGTTTTTCGCCTTCCGAATTACAACAGACCATACTATCCAATTGCATCGCTTGTGCTGTAGCGCGTAATGAAGCAGAACGGGAAGCGACAGGCTGATTCATCCGGTCATGGGGCGTACGAACGACCGGCATCTTAGGTTTAATCATTGCTTTTACCGGTTTTTCCCATTGTAGTTTCCCTGACTGTGGTAACATTAGCTTGTGTTTATCGGCAACCGTTTGGGCAGTTAATGACATGCCAAAGAGAGCTACTGTCCAAATCATTAGGTTCAAGTAAATCTGTTTCATAATATGTGCTATTTAAGTTGTGAATAAGAATCTAAGATGATTGACCTTTTGTGGTTCTATTGCTGCCAAGATAATAAAAGATATTTAAAATCCAATACTTTTCTTTCTATTTTCAACGATTAGCGGGATAAATATTAACAAATGGAACATCCAATGGTCCAAATATGAGAGATAACAAGTATTTGGCAAATCTTGCTCCCAAAGAAAATAACAGGAAAAGAAACCTGTATATTCCCATCAAAAGCCAGCCACTTTTTCATCATTTTCAGACCGAAAAATTCAAAAAACGGACAAAGAAGAAGCATTTTCCCTTTTGATTTATTACTTTTGCCGCAAAATATTGACAAATGATTTACAATTGGAATTCAAGAACTGAATTATTGTTAGGAAAAGAGCGTTTGGAACGTTTTTCTGAGGCGCATGTCCTGGTGGTCGGCTTAGGAGGTGTCGGAGCCTATGCAGCCGAACAGATTTGCCGGGCCGGTATCGGACAAATGACGATTGTAGATGCTGATACCGTCAACGAAAGCAATCTGAACCGTCAGCTGCCTGCCCTGCATTCTACGTTAGGACAGCCCAAGGCCGAGGTAGTAGCCGCACGCCTGATCGACATTAATCCGGAACTGAAATTGACCGTTGTCAATGAATTCTTGCGGGACGAACGAACCGAAGAGATTCTGGATCATGCGCATTACGACTTTATCGTCGATGCCATCGATTCGCTCAGTCCGAAAGTGTTTTTACTCTATCATGCGTTGCTGCGGAAAATACCCATTGTATCGTCGATGGGTGCCGGTGCCAAGATTGACCCCTCGCAGGTCCGTATTGCCGATATATCGAAGTCGTCTAACTGCGCATTGGCGAAAGCTGTACGGAAGCGGTTGCGCGGATTGGGCGTACAAAAGGGTATTCCGGTTGTCTATTCCACAGAGATGGCCAATCCGGATGCTGTCATAGAAGTGGCCGACGAGGCCTGCAAACGGACGACAACAGGGACAGTCTCGTATATGCCAGCCATCTTCGGATGCTATTTGGCTTCGTATGTAATCAGAAATATCGAATAAGTGGAGAATAAAAGTATATGATAGTAGCAGAAGGCATTACCAAAAGTTTTGGAAACTTGCAGGTTTTAAAAGGAATCAACCTGACCATCAATCAGGGAGAAGTGGTTTCGATTGTCGGTCCGAGCGGAGCCGGTAAAACGACCCTGCTTCAGATTTTGGGAACACTCGACAAGCCGGATGGCGGACGTCTGCTGATCAACGATACCGATGTACTGCATCTGTCGGAGCAGAAGCTGTCGGCTTTCCGTAACCGGAATATCGGCTTTGTCTTTCAGTTCCACCAGCTTTTGCCTGAGTTTACAGCCCTCGAGAATGTCATGATTCCGGCTTTGATAGCCAAGGAAAAGGCCTCGGCTGCCGAAAAGCGAGCCAAGGAGATTCTGTCATTCCTGAAGTTGTCAGACCGGATGACGCATAAACCGGCTGAATTGTCGGGCGGAGAAAAACAGCGGGTGGCCGTGGCCCGTGCCCTGATCAATCATCCCCAGGTTATTCTGGCAGACGAGCCGTCGGGCAGTCTGGATACACGGAACAAGGAAGAGCTGCATGCCCTGTTCTTCGAGTTGCGTGACCAGATGAACCAGACCTTCGTGATTGTCACCCACGACGAACAGTTGGCTGCACAGACCGACCGGACCATTCATATCCGGGATGGTGTGGTCAGCGAAGAAGCAGAACAAAAGAACTAAAGGAATCAACGATTTTATACAAAGAACCAAATATGTCGACAGATAGAGCTACATTTGGAAGTAAATTAGGCGTGATCCTGGCAACCGTCGGTTGCGCTGTGGGGTTGGGAAGCATCTGGCGCTTCCCGTATATGGTAGGAGAAAACGGCGGAGCCGCTTTCCTGCTGGTATTTATTATCTGTACTGTGTTACTGGGCTTGCCCATTATGATCACAGAGTTTTTCATCGGACGGCATTCGCGGAGCAATGCTGCCGGTTCGTTCAAGAAACTGGCCCCGCATACCAAATGGCCGCTGATCGGATATAACGGTGTGCTGGCAGCTTTCCTGATCTTAGGTTTCTATGCCGTCGTATCCGGCTGGACCCTCGAATATGTCTGGCAGGCCATGAGCGGTAACCTGTCCGGCAAGAGTGCCGCCGATTTTACAACCGATTTTCAGGCGTTCTCGAGCAGCGTCTTTCGCCCGATCCTCTGGACGGCTGTCTTTATCGGTATCACCCATTACATCATCGCTGCCGGTGTGGAAAAAGGAATCGAGCGGGCCTCTAAAATCATGATGCCGGCCCTGTTTCTGATCCTCCTGGTCTTGTGTATCCGTTCCGTTACATTACCGGGAGTCAAAGAAGGACTGACCTTTCTGTTCCGGCCCGATTTCGGGAAGATTACCTCGTCGGTCATCCTGAGTGCCATGGGGCAGACCTTTTTCTCCCTGAGTATCGGTATGGGATGTCTGATCACCTATGCTTCTTACTTCGGGAAAGATACGAACCTGCAGACTACCGCCGTACAGGTGACCGTCCTGAATACACTGGTTGCCCTGCTGGCCGGTATCATGGTCTTCCCGGCCGTATTCAGCTTCGGCATCGAGCCTACAGCCGGTCCTGAACTGGTCTTCATCACCTTGCCGAACATCTTCGAACAGCTGCCTTTCGGGAGTGCGTGGTCGTTCATCTTCTTCATTCTGCTGGCGCTGGCAGCCCTGACTTCGACCATTTCCCTGCACGAAGTAGCTACGGCCTATGTACACGAAGAATATCAAGTACCCCGTAAGTTTGCCGCCTGGGTGGTTTCTATCGGTGTCTTCATCATCGGTGTCTTCGCCTCGTTGTCGTTTGGTGTACTCAAGGATTTCACCATCGGCGGACTGACGATCTTCAACGCCCTCGATTTCCTGACAGCCAAGATTATGATGCCCTTAGGCGGAATGATGATCTGCGTGTTTGTAGGCCTGCGTATTGACAAGAAAATACTGAAGGAAGAACTTACCAACCACGGGACGATCCCGTTTTATTTCTTCCATACCTACGCTTTCTTCATCAAATACTTAGCGCCACTGGCAATTGGACTGATATTTATCAACGAATTGGGAATAATTGCGTATCTTCGCCGTCTCATAGCAGGCAGTTAAGGGCAGAATGCCGGTAACGGCCGGCTGTGCCTGCGCCTTCCAACCTATCAAAAGGAGTCGATGGCGCAGGAAGATATGAGACTTATACTTATTTGGTTGCATCTGAAAAAAATAGAAGATTATGTCAAAAGACAAGATGGTGACGCCAAGTTTCTGTTATATCTTAGCGGCCAATTTTCTGCTTTATTTTGCCTTCTACCTGATATTACCCATTCTGGCGTTTTATCTGCAGGAAGAATTTGCGGCCGGAAAGACGATGATCGGCTTTATCCTTTCCTGTTATACGATAGCGGCCCTGAGTATTCGTCCCTTTTCCGGTTATCTGCTGGACACGTTTTCCCGTCGTCCGCTGTATCTGCTGGCTTATTTCATCTTTATAGCGATCTTCGGCGGCTATATCCTGGCTACCAGTCTGACGCTTTTCATCGCCCTCCGTATCGTGCACGGTCTGGCTTTCGGGATGGTGACGGTAGCCGGCAATACCATTCTGATTGACATCCTGCCGTCGTCTCGGCGTGGCGAAGGAATCGGCTATTACGGACTGGCCAACAACCTGGCCATGAGCTTCGGTCCCATGATCGGACTGTTCATGCATTCTGTCTATTCCTACCAGACGATCTTTACCTGTTCACTGATCACCGGGACCGTCGGTTTCCTGATGGCCTACCTGGTTAAAACGCCCTATAAGGCACCGGTGCAGCGGATTCCCATTTCCCTCGACCGTTTCTTCCTGAAGAAGGGGGTATGGGCCGGTATTTCCCTGCTACTGCTGTCGATCCCTTATGGGATGACGACGACCTACGTTGCCATGTATGCCGACGAAATCGGGATAGAAGTCAACCCCGGACTGTATTTCACTTTCATGGCGATCGGTCTGGCGGTATCCCGCATGTTCTCCGGCCGTCAGGTCGATAAGGGGCGGATTACGCTGGTTATTTCCCTGGGGATGTATTTAGCCGTAGTAACCTTCTTCGTCCTCTCAGCCTTACATCTGTTGATGGAGTGGAACCATGTCTTCAGCTCCTATCTGTATATCGGTATCGCGCTGGCACAAGGTGTCGCTTTCGGGACCATGTTCCCGGCATTCAATACCCTGTTTGTCAACCTGGCGGCCCACAACCAACGGGGAACGGCTACTTCTACCTATCTGACCAGCTGGGATGTGGGTATCGGTATCGGACTGATGATCGGCGGTTCCATCGCCCAGACCTTTGGCGGCTTTGAATATGCCTATTTGTGTGGAGCTGTGTTAAGCGTCGTATCCACCGTCTTCTTCCTGCTCAAAGCCGGACCTCATTTCAATCGGGAAAAGCTGAGATAACGGAGCTTTCGGCCAACATAAACAAACGTACAAACTCAAAAAAACTCAAAATGAAAATAGTAGCAGACGATACCATTCCCTTCCTGAAAGGGATCGCAGAACCCGTAGCCGACGTCGTATATATTCCGGCCAAAGGATTCACTCCTGAAATTGTAAAAGACGCAGACGCGCTGATTGTCCGCAGTATCGACAAATGCACGTCCGACTTGCTGAAAGGCAGCCGTGTCCGGCTGATTACCACTGCCACCATCGGCTTCGACCATATTGACATCCATTATTGTGAATCGCATGGCATCACCTGGAAAAACGCTCCGGGATGCAACGCGCCTTCGGTAGCCCAGTATGTCATGGCTTCCCTGTTGCGCATCGCCCTGCGCCGGGGAGAATCCTTACAGGGAAAGACATTGGGCATCATCGGAGTCGGACATGTGGGGAAAGAAGTTGAGAAACTGGCCTCCCTCTTCGGTATGACCATCCTGCGGAATGACCCTCCCAGAGCCGATGCCGAAGGTCCGGAAGCCTTTGTCTCCCTCGAGGAACTGGCAGCCCGGACCGATATCATCACCTGCCATGTCCCGTTTACACGCGAAGGGGCATATCCTACCTGGCACCTGGCCGACCAATCCTTCTTCAACCAGGTCCGTCGGGGCTGCTGGTTCATCAACAGCTGTCGGGGTGCCGTTCATGATACCCAGGCATTACTGGAAGCCCACGGCAAAGGCCTTGTAGCTGAGATAATACTCGACTGCTGGGAAAACGAACCGCAGATCAGCCGGGAACTGCTGGACCGGGTATCCATCGCTACGCCTCATATTGCGGGATTCTCGGCCGATGGAAAAGCGACGGCTACCCGTATGTGCCTCGAAGAAATCCAGCGTTTCTTCGGGATTCATTTTGACCGCCTGGGCGAGGTCGTACCACCGGCTCCGGCTCATCCGGTCATCAACCTGGATTCGTTTGCCGACCACCGCATAGAAAATGCCTTCCTGCAGACCTTCGACCCGCTGGTTGTCGACAGGCGGCTGCGTGAAGACCCGTCGTCATTCGAATGGTTACGCAATCATTATGACCATCCGCGCGAACCGCTGGCTTACCGGGTTATACAGACTACACCTGCAGAGAAAGACCTCTTGCGGAAAATCGGATTTGTTGTAGAATAATGCAAACAAATAATCGCTATCTTTGCGGTGTATGAAAAAGAAATATGAAATCTCCGGTCAGGCTGCTGGACAGGGCCGGAGAAAAACAACGTACCTCGTCCTGCTCCTGTTCCTTTTCTGCAGTCTTTCTGCGCGCTGGACGCCCCTGCAGGCCCAATACAGCATGGGAACAACCGGACTGATGAACATCCCGACTGCCGATATGCAGCCGGACGGTACGTTTATGGCCGGAGGTAACTTCATGCCTGCGGCCATCTTGCCTGACTATTGGGGCTATCATTCCGGTAATTATTTCGTAAACATGACCTTCCTCCCTTTTCTGGAAGTCGCTTACCGGTGTACCTTGCTGAAAACAGGAGAAGACCATAACCACAAATGGAACCAGGACCGCTCGGTCTCTCTCCGCCTTCGCCCGTTGAAAGAAGGGAAATGGTGGCCGGCCATTGTGGTAGGCTCGAACGATGCCTTTACTTCCGGTCAGGTGAATATGTTTGAAGACTCGGGCGGAAACCGTTACTTCTCATCGGTCTTTGCGGTGGGGACCAAGCATTTCTGCTGGGGTGGTCATCAGGTAGGCCTTACGGTAGGCGGCCATATTCCGTTTCGGAGCGGCAGCCAGAATAAAGGGGTTTTAGGCGGACTGGAATATCGTCCGGCCTTTTATCCGGACTGGTCGCTGATGGTCGAGTACGACTCGGATGCCGTCAACCTGGGAACAGCCATCCGACTGTGGAAACATCTTTCTCTCCATGTCTTCTGTTATGACTGGCAGGCCGTCTGCGGCGGACTCCGGTATGAAGTTAAACTATATTGACGCTATGATGAAGAACAAACGAAACGATGATAAGCGAATGAGACAGATGCTCCTGACAGCCCTTCTGTTCCTGTTTCCCTGGCTGGCGGGCGCTGCCTCGTATGTTCCCCTGCTGAGACAGTTGGGCATGGAGAATATCCGTGAAGCCGCCGGTCCGGAAGGGGTGTATCTCTGCTGGGAAGACCCCGTGTACCGGGGACCGGTACGGGGACTGGCCGAAGTATTGCGGCAGCTGGCCACCCAGGAGGAACTGACACAGGATGCACACCTGGTCCTATTGGAGAACGGATGGCCCCAACTGCTCATCACAGTACCGGCCGGGAGCTGGACCGATTACCGGGAAGAACGCGTCACGTGGACGGAGTTCGTCAACAGCCTGGAGCTGACGTATGATACCGACGAAGCCATGCGTCATTTTTCGGGTGCCAAAACAGAACACCGGAGTGCCGGGAAAGTCGACTTCGTAATCTATCCGCAGTTGCAGCTCCGGAATTCCTGGCTGGACAAGATCTACGGGGCCTCGGTCAATATCGCCCCCGCCATCGAGATGCAGCTGTGGAAAGGAGCCAGTTTCACCGGACAGGTGATTTTCCCGATCTGGAATAATCTGATTGGCGAGATGGATTATATCCGGGCCGGCATACTGACCCTCCGTCAGGAAGTCCGTCTGCCCAAGCGGTGGATGGCTTCTCTTACCGTCGGTAATTTCACCCAGCAGCGGATCGGAGCCGACCTGCAGCTGACCTGGCGGACAGCCGACGACCGCTGGCTGTTGGGAGCCCGTGGCGGACTGACGGGCGCTTCGGTGGTACAAGACGGACACTGGCAGGTGAGCCGGTGGGAGCGTCTCAGCGGGGCCGTATGGGGGCGTTATTTCGAGCCCCATTACCAGCTGGAGCTGGAACTCACCGCCGAGCGGTATATCTATGGCGATTATGGAGCCCGTCTGGACTGTGTCCGCCACTTCGGGGAGACAACGGTCGGCCTCTTTGCGATGGTCTCGGGAGGGGAAGCCAACGGCGGTTTCAGTTTCTCGGTTCCCCTGCCCCGGAAAAAACGGATGCGGCGAAAAGCCGTACGGGTACGCCTGCCGGAATACTGGGGACTGACGTATGAAGCCCAGAGCGGCAATGAATATGCAGAAAGACGGTTAGGACGCCGGTACCAGACCGATCCGGTGGTGAGCCGGAGCAACCGCTTCTATAACCCGGATTTTGTACGGAAGCAATTACTCCGTCAGTAAACCGGGGAAAAACGGGAAATTACGGTGCCTCAATGAGCACTGAATCATCTATTTGAAGGTAAATTCATGTTTTTTACAAGAAAAAGAGTGATCGAATCAAACTATTCACTAATTTTGTGGCAATCTATGTGTTATACGGTGGGTAAAGGGTCATAAAAACTGTTTTAGGCAAAGATTAATGCAATGGATTAAACGACCAGATTGAGCTGGTAGAAATAGATATTGGAAATATTAATTATAAACAGAAAACGTATGAACAAGTATTTGACGGGTGCATTTGCTTTTGCCCTGTTATTGAGCACAAGCGTTTCATTGTCATCCTGTAAAGATGAAGATGAAGTAACACAGACTCCGGAACAAGTGGAAACCAAGATTGAAGCTTATGTTTCAGGTCGAGTAATGGAAATGGGAAAACCATTGGCTGACGTAACAGTCGCTTCGGGCGATGTTACAGCTACGACAGACAGTGAAGGTAATTATACATTAGCTATCGGAAATGCCGGCACTGTAACCGTTACAGCATCAAAAGAAGGCTATATGTCTTCTTCTTCTCAAGTCACAGCAGTCGCTGCTGATGTTACCTCTTTAGATTTTGAACTGACTCCGCAGAACGCGTCGGTATCTTTGACTCCCGACGGTGGACTGGACTTACTGGAAAGCCGTGACGAATATACGACTCTTTCCTTCGAGGCTCAATCCGTAACGACGGCTACAGAAGTGTCTATCACCGAATTTACGACACGTGCCGAGATCGATAATTTAGGCGCTCTTTCAGCCATCTACTGTACGCCCGACGGACAGCAATTCGAGAAACCGGTTAAAATCAAGGTAGCCCGTAACACAAGCTCCGACCTGTATTTTGCCAACATGAAGCATTATGTAGAAGACAACGGTACCTGGAAGGCCGAAAGCGACATGACCGTCGATCCGGAAACAGGGGAATATACTGGTGAACTGACTCACTTCTCTAACCACGCGTTTGGTGTAGAAGCTACCTGGAGCGCAAAAGCCGCTTCTACCGAAGCCGGAGCTTCTCAGGAATTTGACAACCGGGGCAAATTAAGCGCTATTCAGGTTCCGCTGACCGTTGAATCGAAGAATGGTTGGGAAATCGACGGAGATCTGGCCTCTATTGTCCGCTCAGCCCTGTCAGGCGTGAGTGAGTCTGACGCATCTGAACTGGCTACCGAACTGAGCCGTATGGTCCGCAACGCCAAAGGTAGCAGTTCCTCTGTATCCAGCCAGCAGGTAAAACTGAATGATATCAGCATCAGCGGTGATACCAAAGCAACGGTAAGTGTCGAGAACAACGTATCGACTTCTTCTATGTCAGTAACCGTGATGTTTAAGGGACAGCCGGTTTCCATCAGCGTTCCGGTCAAGGTATATCAGGGTGTTTCTATGAAGATCACCTACGAACACGGATCGCTGACTCCGGATCACTCAGGTGGTAACATCGGATAAACTGGAATTTTCTTGTCACATAAGAGGCACGGTACTTCGGGTACTCCATTTACCCGCGGTCCGTGTCTTCGTATTTGCCTAAAATAGAATCCTATTATAAACAAATTTTCCCGTAAACGGGTTATAAGCCATATAGAATATCATTTTCCGGGGCCTGGACCGGAATCATCAGACAAACAAATCAGAAATATGCGAATCGGAAAGTTCACGAAATGGATGTTGTTAAGCTGGGTCATCCTGTTCTCAGCCTGTAACTCAACAAAAGAGGTGGTATATCTGCAAGATGTAATTCCCTTGAAGCAACAGGATATCGAACGAAAATATGAAGTATTTATTCACGAAGATGACTTGCTTGCCATCATCGTGAACAGCAAGGACCCCGAACTGGCATTACCTTTTAATATGCCGTTGATCACGTACCAGATCGGAAGTGAGAACCCCGGTCAGCAACGTGTATTGGGCTACCTGGTAGATACAAATGGTGATATTGACTTTCCGATCTTGGGAAAACTGCATGTAGCCGGTCTTTCCCGCCTGGAATTACGGGATTTAATCAAAGAGAAATTAATCAGTGGAGATTATATTAAAGACCCGGTTGTTACGGTTCAGTTCCTGAACTACAAGGTATCCGTCATGGGTGAAGTGGCCCGTCCGGGTTCGTTTACCATTACGGGTGACCGTATTACGCTGCTGGAAGCCTTAAGTATGGCAGGCGACCTGACCATCTACGGACGCCGTGACCGTGTAGCCGTCATCCGTGAGGAGAATGGCAAACGGACCATCCTGTTCCACGACCTGCGTTCGTCGGATATCTTTACCTCGCCGTGCTATTACCTGCAGCAGAACGATATCGTCTATGTCGAACCGAACAAGGCAAAGGCCGGACAACGGGATATCAACCAGAACAACTCAGTCAGCGTCTGGCTGTCGGCCGTATCCGTACTGGCTGCCGTCGCTTCCTTATTAGTAACGGTCTTTAAGTAAGAATAAACGCTGTCAAACAGATAAACCTCACATCGATGAATCAAACAGATTACTCAAACAACCCACAACCGCGAGATCGGGAATGGCAGGAAGAAAGCGGCAACGAGCTGAACCTGATGGATCTGCTGCATATCTGCCTGACCAACTGGAAATGGTTTGTACTATCGCTGGTCGCCTGCATGGGATTGGCTTATCTCTACCTGCTGCAAGCGCCCCGGGTGTACACCCGTACCGCTTCGGTCATGATCAAAGAAGACAACAAGAATGGCAGTATGGCCAACGACTTCGGTTTCTCGACCGACCTGACCTCGTTGGGATTCAAGAACAATGTCGACAACGAAGTGCTGGTATTCAAGACCTACCGTCTGATGGAGAAAGTGGCAGAACGCCTGCACCTGGATGTCAGCTATACCATCCAGCCACGACTCCGTAAAATCGAATTATACCGCCAGTCGCCTGTGCTGCTCTCGTTCCCCGAAGCCGAAAACAGCCAGACATTCGCTCTGCAGGCAACACCGCTCAACGAAAATGAAGTACTGCTCTCTGATTTCGTGGTGACCAACGAACAGGGGAAAGAACAGAAAATTGCTGAGCAGGTAAAAGCGACATTAAAAGATACGATAGCGACTCCCGTCGGCAAGGTGGTTGTCAACCCGAGTTTCTACTATACCGATCAATATTACAACACCCCCATTCAGGTGCGTAAATCGAACCTCGAAGCCGTGGCGAAAAGCTATCAGAACAATCTGCAGACCAGCCTGGCTTCCAAGACGTCGACCATCATCAACCTGACCCTGCAGGATGTCTCCATCGCGCGGGCCGAAGATGTGCTGAATACCCTGATCGCCGTATATAACGAAGCCGCTATCGACGACAAGAACCAGATCACCGTCAACACCTCGGAATTCATTGCCGAACGACTGGTGATCATTGAAAAGGAATTAGGCAGCGTAGATGCCGATATCGAAAAGTTCAAACAGGAAAACCGCCTGACGGATATCACCTCCGAATCCGGCATGTACCTGGAGTCTACCAGCCGCTTCCAGCAGGAAGGGGTGATGGTCGAGAACCAGCTGACAATGGCTAAATACATCCGTGAATACCTGTCGGACCCGAAGAAAGCCTCCGACCTGATCCCAGCCAACACCGGTATCTCCGACTCAAATATCGAACAGCAGATCGCCGTGTACAACGAAACCCTGCTGAAGCGTGACCGGTTAATCAGCAACAGCAGTAACCGCAACCCGGTTGTCATGGACCTGAACAACAATTTAGGCGCCATGAAGCAGACGATCATCCGGGCCATCGACAACCTGATTGTCAGCCTCGATATCAAGAGCGACAACCTGCGGATGCAGGAAGAACAGATCACCAAGCGTATCTCGGCCGTACCGACCCAGCAGAAATATGTGCTTTCGGTAGAACGTCAGCAGAAGATCAAGGAGGCCCTCTACCTCTTCCTGCTGAACAAACGGGAAGAGAATGCCCTGACACAGGCGATGACGGAGAGCAACATGCGTGTGCTCGACGAAGCGACGGGAAGTTCTGCCCCAATCGCCCCGAAGTCGGCCATGATACTGCTGGCAGGCTTTATCCTGGGACTGGCCATTCCGGCCGGTATCCTGTGGCTGCGCTGGGCCAACGATACCCGCGTCCGTTCGATGAAAGACGTACAAGACCGGACAGCCCTTCCGCTGTTGGGCGAAATCCCTGCTCTGGAAAAGAACCAGGAAAAACTGGTGGTGAAAGAAGGAAGCCGCGATGCCGTTTCGGAAGCCTTCCGTATCCTGCGTGCCAACATGGACTTCATGCGTGGGGGTGACGAACACATGCAGGTACTGCTGTTTACCTCTATGAACGCAGGAGCCGGCAAGACCTTCATCTCGTCTAACCTGGCAGCCAGCCTGGTATTGACCCACCAGAAAGTGGTCCTCCTCGACCTGGATATCCGTAAAGGGACCTTGGGTAAACAGGCCGGATACCACGGAGAAGGTATCACAAACTACCTGTCCGGAAAAGTGACAGACGTTGCGGAACTGATTTGCAGCGACGAATTAGTGCCCGGTCTGGATGTCATCCATGCCGGTCCGGTTCCTCCCAACCCGGCCGAACTGCTGCAGAGCAAACGCCTGGACGCCCTGATTACAGAATTACGTTCACGCTACGATTATATCCTGCTGGATAATGTGCCCGCCGGCCTGGTTGCCGACGCGCAGATTGTGGCCCGTCTGGCCGACTTGACCATCTGTGTGATCCGTGCCGGTGTACTCGACCGCCGTCAGATCCCTGCGCTGGAGATGATTGCCCGCCGTTTCCCGAAATTCTCGCTGGTGCTGAACTACGTGAAAGGCCATCACGGCGGCTATGGTTACGGATACGGTTATGGCTACGGCTATGGCTATGGTTACGGATACGGAAACGAAAAGAAGAAGAAAAAATAAACCATGTTCGGATTATTTGGAAAGAAAAAGATCTTGACGAGCCGGCTGCTGGAAGGGATGACAGACATCCACTGTCATTTGCTTCCGGCCGTCGACGACGGAGCAGAAAACGAAGAAGAGGCGTTGCAGGCATTGAGACTGATGGAATCAGTAGGCGTGCAGCGCCTCTTTTTTACCCCGCATGTCATGGAAGAACTGACGGCCAACCGCGCCGACTTCCTGCGTGAACGGTTCGACCGTTTCCGGGCTACGCTGTCTACCTCCATCGAAGTGAGGCTGGCGGCCGAATACATGCTCGACCCGGCCTTTGCCGCCCGCAAAAAAGAGGGACTGCTGACCTTCGACGGGACCCATGTCCTGGTGGAGACCTCCTACCTGATGCCCCCCCTGGGCTTCCGGGAAATTCTATTTGACCTCCAGGCCGAGGGCTACCGCCCTGTCCTGGCCCATCCCGAGCGCTACCGGTACATGAGTCCGGACGATTATGACTGGCTCTTCGAGCACGAGATCGCCCTCCAGCTCAACCTCATGTCGCTGGCCGGGACCTACGGTCCGAGTCCGCAGAGACGGGCCGAAGACCTCCTGTCAAAAAGCTATTACACCTTTATCGGCTCCGACTGCCACCGCCGCGACATCTACGAGCGTTCTCTCCAGCACCTCAAGGTCACGACAGCCCAGCTTGCGGGCCTGAAAATATTGTTCGAAAACAACCGGCGCCTCGCCCGGTAACCAGGCATCAGCCACCCCACCCCTCCCGGTCGAGGTTCCGGTAATGAATGGCTTCAGCCAGGTGGTTGGGCCGGACCGCCTCCTCCCCCTCCAGGTCAGCGATCGTCCGCGATACCTTCAAGATCCGGTCGTAGGCCCGGGCAGACAGATTCAGTTTCGTCATGGCATGCCTGAGCAGCTTCAGCCCCTCGGCGTCGGGCACGGCATAGGTATGCAGCAGGCGACTGTTCATCTGGGCATTGCAATACACACCGGGGTAATCCTGAAAGCGTTTTTCCTGTATTCGGCGGGCAGCCATGACACGCTCGCGAATGGCGGCACTGGGCTCGGCCGGACGCTGTTCGGATATCTTCTCGAAGGGAACCGGGACAATCTCGATCTGGATGTCTATCCGGTCGAGCAGCGGACCCGATATCCGGTTCATGTATTTCTGGACAGCCCCGGGAGAGCAGACACAGGCCCGGGTCGGATGGTTGTAATACCCGCACGGACACGGGTTCATGGAGGCCACCAGCATGAATCCCGCCGGATATTCCACGGTAAAGCGGGCCCGCGAAATACTGATCATCCGGTCTTCCAGCGGCTGGCGCATCACTTCGAGGACACTCCGGCTGAATTCGGGCAGTTCGTCGAGGAAGAGGATTCCGTTATGCGCCAGACTGATCTCACCGGGCTGCGGATACGAGCCTCCGCCCACCATAGCCACGTCGGAAATGGTATGATGCGGTGAACGGAACGGACGCTGGGTCATCAGAGAGGTATCGTTCCCGATCTTCCCGGCTACCGAATGGATTTTGGTGGTCTCCAAAGACTCATGCAGGGTAAAGGGAGGCAGGATGGAAGGCAGGCGTTTGGCCATCATCGACTTGCCACTGCCCGGCGGACCGATCATCAGCAGGTTGTGCCCGCCCGCCGCCGCTACCTCGAGGGCCCGTTTCACATTTTCCTGTCCGCGGACTTCCGAAAAGTCATCGTCGAACTGCAGCTGCCGGGCATAAAACTCCTTCCGCGTATCCACCCGGGTAGGTTCCAGTTCCTCCTTTCCGTCCATGAACCCGATCACCTCCCGGATGTTGGTGACCCCATAGACATCCAGCTGATTCACGACAGCCGCCTCCCGGGCGTTCTGCTGCGGTAAAATAAATCCTTTGAATCCTGCTTCCCGGGCCTTGATGGCGATCGGCAAAACGCCTTTAATGGGCTTGAGCGTCCCGTCTAAGGAGAGCTCTCCCATCAGCAGGTATTGTGAAAGCTTTTCGGAGCTGATCATTTCCGCTCCCGCCAGGATACCGATGGCCAGGGGCAGATCATAGGAAGAGCCTTCCTTGCGGATATCGGCAGGCGCCATGTTGATGACGATCCGGCTCCGCGGGAACTTATATCCGTTTTCCTGCAGGGCCGAGACAATCCGTTCATGACTTTCCCGCACAGCCACGTCGGGAAGCCCTACCAAAAAGAACTGGATGCCTTTACTTGTATTGACTTCAATGGTGATGATAGTAGCCGAGATGCCTTGTACGGCGGCCGCATACGTCTTGACCAGCATAGTTAAAGTTTTTTAAGATGAATACTGAGGGTTCCGCCCCGGGCGGAACCGGTTTGCTTACTCTTCCAACAATTCGTCGAGCACGTCTTTTACCTCGAGGTTGTTTTCAGACTTCAGCAGAATCTTCCGGTCCTTGTCGATCAGGTAGCAGAGCGGCAGTTCACTCACGTTGTACAGGTCCATCAGCGCCGTCACCTGCCCGGCCGAATCGGCCACGAGGTTCCACGAGATGCTGTCGGTCTTGAGGTAATCGCGTATCTGGTTGCAATTGTTGTCGATGGTGATGACCAGCATATTCAGTTCCTTGGCCGGATGCTTCTTGGCGATCTGTACCATATACGGATCGGTCAGCTTCGTTTTGCCCTCCCATGAAGGGACAAATGCCAGCAAGGTATATTTGTTTTTTACGGTGTCCAGCTTGAATTCCTGGCCGTACACGTTCTTCACATGGAAGTCGGGCGCTTCCGCCCCGATGTTGGTCCGTTTGGTCCGGGCGCTGTATTCCTCCAGTTCCCGGTACAGGAAATGATCGCGCAGCTCGGGTGTAATCAGGGCCAGCAGTTCGTCGGTCTCCCGGCTGTCGTCCGGATTCGTAAAGAAATACTGGATCAGGGCCAGCGACACGGCCTTGTCGGTATTCTTCTTGATGTAGGCCACCGCTTCCTCTTCCAGCTGGTGGTTGATATTGGTCAGCTTGGCAATGAGGTCGGCCTCCTCAATCGGATGTTTGGCCTTCCGGTCAATCTGGGTGAGCAGCTTCTCCTGTTCCTTCCACAGGTTGGCCGATCCCCTTCTCAGGGCCGTCAGCTGCTTGTTAATGCTGCTTCCACCTTCTATTTCGAGCAGTTTCGGATAGGTGATATCCCCTTCGATACTGACTTTTTTCCCTTTTTCCAAAAATACATTCACTACCCGCGAACGGTTCTCAAAAAACAGGGTTGCCGTATTGAAGTCGCCTGTTTTCTGCTGTACCTTGAATTTGCCTTCCGTTTCACACACAACGGTATCAATCACTTTCCCGTTCTCACTTTCAAACACGACATACACTGTTGGGTCCTGCAAATGAGTGAGTTTTCCCTCAATCTGGTAACTCTGATCCTTGCTGCATCCAGCCAGTCCCAACAACATGATCCATATAAATAATATGTATTTCTGCATAAGCATCTCTCTTTTCCGCCAATTTTGCGTAAAGATAGAAAATGTTTTTTAAAGTACGTTTATAAATAGGAATAATTTTGAAAAATAATGGAAAAATGCATAAAAAAAGAGGATGCTTTGAGCATCCTCTTTCTCTTTATAGTCGGATATGTAATAGAAATTACAATTGCGGACCAGCAGCAACCAGAGCCTTACCAGCTTCGTTACCAGTGAACTTAGCGAAGTTCTTGATGAAGCGAGCAGCCAGGTCTTTTGCTTTTTCTTCCCACTTGCAAGCGCAGTCGTAAGTATCGCGCGGATCCAAGATCTTCGGATCAACACCCGGCAATTCTGTCGGAACTACGAAATTGAAGTACGGGATAGTCTTAGTCGGAGCCTTGTCGATAGAACCGTCCAGGATAGCGTCGATGATACCACGAGTATCGCGGATAGAGATACGCTTGCCAGTACCGTTCCAACCAGTGTTAACCAAGTAAGCCTTAGCACCAACCTTTTCCATCTTCTTAACCAATTCTTCAGCATATTTTGTAGGATGCAAGCTCAAGAAAGCAGCACCGAAGCAAGCTGAGAATGTAGGAGTCGGTTCAGTGATACCACGTTCTGTACCAGCCAACTTAGCAGTAAATCCTGACAAGAAGTAGTACTTAGCCTGTTCTGCGTTCAGGATAGATACTGGAGGCAATACACCGAAGGCATCAGCTGACAGGAAGATTACCTGATGAGCGTGAGGACCTTTAGAAACCGGCTTAACGATGTTGTTGATGTGATAGATAGGATAAGATACACGCGTATTTTCAGTTACGCTCTTATCAGCGAAGTCGATCTTACCATTAGCATCAACTGTTACGTTTTCCAACAAAGCGTCACGTTTGATAGCGTTGTAGATATCCGGTTCAGATTCCTTATCCAAGTTGATAACCTTAGCATAGCAACCACCTTCGTAGTTGAATACGCCTTCGTCGTCCCATCCGTGTTCGTCATCACCGATCAACTTACGTTTCGGGTCAGTTGACAAAGTAGTCTTACCTGTACCAGACAGACCGAAGAAGATAGCTGTGTCAGTACCTTCCATGTTGGTGTTAGCTGAACAGTGCATAGAAGCGATACCACGCAACGGGTTCAGGTAGTTCATGATTGAGAAGATACCCTTCTTCATTTCACCACCGTACCAAGTGTTCAGGATAACCTGTTCGTTTGTCTTCAAGTTGAATACAGTAGCTGTTTCAGAGTTCAGACCTAATTCCTTGTAGTTGTCAACTTTTGCCTTAGCAGCGTTGAATGATACGAAATCAGGTTCGCCGTAGTTAGCCAGTTCTTCTTCTGTCGGACGGATGAACATGTTCTTAACGAAGTGAGCCTGCCATGCAACTTCCATGATGAAACGTACTTTCAGACGAGTAGCCGGGTTAGCACCACAGAATGTATCCATTACGAACAGACGCTTGCCTGACAATTCTTTAACAGCTTTAGCCTTCAAATCAGCCCATGCAGCTTCAGAACATGGTTTGTTATCGTTCTTGTATTCGTCAGAAGTCCACCATACAGTGTTTTCGCTGGCTTCATTCTTAACGAAGAATTTATCTTTAGGAGAACGGCCGGTGTAGATACCAGTCATCACGTTTACAGCACCTAATTCAGTTACCTGTCCTTTTTCGTAGCCTTCCAAACCATCTTTAGTTTCTTCGGCGAACAGTACTTCATAAGAAGGATTATGCAAAATTTCCTTCACATCGGTAATACCGTACTTGCTTAAATCTAAATTTGCCATCTTGTTAATAATTTAAGTGATTGACTTTATTTATTGTTTATTTATTTTCTTCTTAGCCAGTCCTGAAACTTTTTCTTTTCCAACCTGCTACACTATTAAATGAACAAGCGGGAGCGTCTTTTTGTTTAACGCGTACAAAAGTACTATTTTTTTTTATAGGAGATAGCAGATTAAGGAAATTTTTCAGCAATAAATGCTCTTTTCATTTTCCAGACCTGCCGGCGGCGTTATTTTGTCAACCTCAGTTGGCAAAATGCTTTCCTGCCCCTGCTGCCGGAGCCCACTGATGACCTACCGCAGGTGATACCGGTTGCCGGGAAGGGAAGCGATACGGCCGTCTATCTCGAGTTCGAAAAGGAGGGCGGTGAGCTGCTGGATGGTGAACCCCGTCTGCAGCGAGAGCTGGTCGATATGGAGCTCGCCTCCGCTCTGCAGGGCTTCGAGCACCCGCTGTATCTCGGGCGAATCGGTTTCGGCAAAGAAAAGTTCGGTCTGCCGCGCTGCGGGGAAAGCGTCTTGCTGCTGCCAGCCCAACGCGTCGACAAGATCCCGGGCCGAGGTGATGAGAGCGGCACTCTGCCGGCGGATCAGCTGGTTACAGCCTGCCGAATAGAGGTCGCCGATACGCCCCGGACAGGCAAACACATCACGGCCGTACGAGAGGGCCAGACCGGCGGTCACGAGGGAGCCGCCTTTTTCGGCCGACTCGACCACCAGGGTGGCTTCGGTCAGTCCGGCAATGATCCGGTTGCGTTTGAGGAAATTCGGGCGGTCGGGATTCGTTCCGCTGGGGAAGTCGGTCAGCAGTCCTCCCTGCTCCAGCATCGCGATTGCCGTCTGGCGGTGAGCCGGCGGATAGATACGGTCCAGGCCATGAGCCAAAACCCCTACCGTAGGAAGTCCGCCGGCTAACGCCTGCCGGTGGGCGGCAATATCAATACCATAAGCCAGTCCGCTGACGATCAGTGTGCCGGGATAGAGTGCCGCCAGGTCGTCCAACAGGGCCGCTGTCATCTCCTGACCGTAACGGGTCGCATGGCGGGTACCCACCACACTGACGGCATGACGGGCATTCAGGTTTCCCTTACCTTTATAATATAGTACCAGGGGGGCATCCGGACATTCCCGGAGGCGGAACGGATAAGCCTCATCCCCGCATACCAGGACGGTAATCCCGGCGTCGTCGATAAAGCGGACCTCCTGTTCAGCCCGCCGCAACACCTCCGGATTGGTGATTTCGGCTGCCAGGACGGACCCGATGCCGGGAATCCGTTCGAGCAGCTGTTTCTTTTCCTGAAAAACGGCCCGGGCATCGCCCAGGGCTTGCAATAACTGACGGGAGAGGACTCCTCCCACTCCATTCACCATAGTCAAGGCAATGGTATACAAAATCGTATCATTCATGTTCTTTTCCTGTTCGGTTACCGATGCGGCTGAGTAACTCGTCGAAGTACTCGCCGCGCGAGAGCCGCCCGTTCTCGACGAGGACACAGTCGACTGTGCCACGTGAAACAATTTCCATCTCGGGCAGCTTGTAAATATCCTGGCTCATCACCAGCTTCACCCCGTCCTTCCTCGCATTCAGGCAGGAGAGGTAACGGTCGCCACTCCGCAGGGAGTGTTTGAGCTGTATCTCGATCCGGGCCACGAAGAGATCCATCCCCCGGTCGTGCAGGTCGCTGAAGTTCTCGCCCAACGAGAGCAGGAACTCATGGCGGGTATGCTCCATGTAATGCAGGTAGTTCGCGTTATTCACCACGCCCTGCAGGTCGCATTCATAATCGCGCACCTTGTCTTCGTGCTGATAGACGTACGTTTTCATGCGTTGAATTCTTTTTTGGGCTGAACCACTTCCATGACATACAGCCGGTCGGACGGACGTATCTTTTCTTCTACCTTGATCGAGAAGCGTTCTCCTTTGACAGCCTGCGGCACGGGTTTCAGATCCACCCGTATTTCTTCTACCTTCTGCATCACGGCACCGGTTGTCGGTCCCGTAATCAGAATCTCGTCGCCTACCTTCAGGGTGCCGCATTCCATTTCGAACTCGGCCACGCCGATCTTGTCGAAGTATTTGATGCCCCGGGCTACATACACCTTCTTGCGCGTAGCTCCCGAGCCGTATTTGCTGCTCCACTCACCCAGGCGCTGCCCCAGGTAATAACCGTTCCAGAAGCCCCGGTTGAAGACCATCTTCAGCCGTTCGTCCCAGCGGGCCACCTTCTCTTCCGTAAACGTGCCTTCGCAGTAGGCCCTGACGGCTTCCTTGTAACACTCCGTCACGATACGTACATACTCCGGTCCGCGGGCCCGGCCCTCAATCTTGAAAACACGCACGCCGGCATCCATCATCTTATTCATGAAATGGATGGTCTTCAGGTCTTTCGGCGACATGATATACTGGTTCTCGACATCCAGCTCGATATCGCTGTCCTTGTCACGTACCGTATAGGCCCGGCGGCAGATCTGCATGCAGGCACCCCGGTTGGCGGAAGCGTTCATCTCATGCAGGCTCAGGTAACACTTGCCCGACACCGCCATGCACAAAGCCCCGTGGGCAAACATCTCAATCCGGATCAGCTCGCCTTTCGGCCCCCTGATCTGCTGTTTCTGTATCTCCTGATAAATCTCATACACCTGGTCGAGGTTCAACTCACGGGCCAATACCACCACATCCGCGAAGCGGGCATAAAACTTCAGTGCCTCCGCATTCGAGATATTCAGCTGGGTAGACAGGTGGACTTCCTGCCCGATCCGGTTGGCATAATCCATGGCTGCCACATCGGCGGCGATGATTGCCGATACCCCGGCTTCCTTGGCCGCGTCGATGATCTCGCGCATCAGGGGCAGGTCTTCCCCGTAAATCACCGTATTGACTGTCAGGTAGCTCTTCAGGCCGTGTTCCTGACAGATGGCCACGATCTTCCGTAAGTCGTCTGTTGTAAAATTATTCGAAGAGCGGGAGCGCATGTTCAATCCTTCAATACCGAAATAAATCGAATCCGCTCCCCCCTGTATGGCCGCCATCAGGGATTCATAAGAACCCACCGGTGCCATGATTTCAAAATCTTTCTCGTTCAATGCCATAAAGGTTTAATGTTCTTGGGGCAAAGGTAGGAATAAATTAGGTCAAATCCATCATACCCGCCCCAAATTCGAAACCTCACGGCGGCGGAAACCTCCGGCTAAAAGAAGAACTCGTACAGGTAACCCGCCCCTCCGGCAAGGATCAGGGAGAAACCGGCGATACCCAGCCAGGGCGTTCCGACGGCCCTCCCCCGCCGGGCGGGGGCTGTTGCAGCAACGAGAGGATCCCGCCCAGGGCTGCCATGGCCAGTTGAATCTCGTTCTTCCACAAAGCCAGGAGGACGATCAGATACAGACTGAGCAGCAGCCACGTCTTCTTGTTCGGGTTCGTTTTTCTGCTTCGGGAAGAGAGTCCGAAGGATGACACGCACAATTTTAAGGATGATTTCAACGTACTTCATTTTTTAGGATTTAAGTGAATTAGACATGTTGGGTTCCCGAAACAGCTCGGGTCCTTTTTTCAGGAAGCGGCCTATCTTGTCGCTGATCACCACAATCAGGTTGCGGTATTCTTCGCGGTTGTCGCCGTTGACTTCACTGATGTAACGGCTGTAGGAGATGGCCAGGGCAAAGGCCACCGGATCATAACTGGCTTCAGCAGCATTGGGATAGACTTCCCGGATCAGGCGGGCATAGTCGAGGAACGAATCGTCGGGGCAGCTGTAAACCCGGAACTTCAGGGAGTATTTCCCCAATTCAATCGACGTCCCGTTCCAGAAGGCATTCCGCAAGCCATAGGCGGTCAGCCCGAAGAAGTTATGATACTCGGTAGCCAGGGTGCTTTCTCCCCACCCGGTCTCAATAGCCGCCTGGGCGAGGATAATCACCGGGTTCAATCGGTAGTGTGCCCCCGCCTTATCGGCCAGGGGCTTGTATTGTCTGATAAAGTCGGTGTAGTACATAATTTTTATGTTTTTATTCGTATTCGTACTTTTGGCTTGACCCAAAAGTACCAAAAGGTCAAGGCTCACACTGCGGAGGCTACGGTCTCGGTCGCTGCGCTAAAATCTCGGAAAACTCGCCTTCGGCTCAAACAGCCGAGATTTTTTAACGCTCCGCTCGGTCGACCGCTTCACGCCTCCTCCGTTAGGCCAAAGCAATGGGCAATTATTCAGGCTGAAGGCCCTTCATCAATGGAAAATTGAAAATTTATAAGGCACGGATTTCACGGAAATTTTAATTCTCCGTTCTCCATTTTCAATTGACAATAGACCCCATCGCCCTTCGGGCACTCCCCCTACGACAGGGGAAGTTTTTGGATTGCATTAAAAAGCTCCCCTGTTTTAGGGGAGCTCCCCGCAGGGGTGAGGGGTTTTCATGTTCCATGCGTAACAACATCCAGGCTGAAGGCCTGACAGGTTATAGCCCGGGGCAACGCCCTGGGGTAGCCATTCCATCATCCCATCAAGCCCTGAAAGGGCGGAATATGGGTTTCATTATGAAAGGCTTTCAGCCAAAAACACCTGTTATGCCAACAACCCAGGGCGTTGCCCCGGGCTATATCATTTTAGGCTTTCAGCCTATATTCTACCCCAAACAAAGAGGCTATGCCATGGATAAATGAGGGAGAAAAGATAATTTTCAATTCTCCATTCTCAATTTTCAATTGATGAAGTTGTCAATTGGATCGGCCTCGTTCTGGTGAGCGTTAAACGGAGGAACGAAGTGGAGCGGCCGGAGCGTCGCTGTTTGAGCCGAAGGCGAGTTTGCGGCGCGCACAGCGTAACGAAGTGACGGAGTAGCTCAGCAGACGCAGCCTTGATTTTTTGGTTCTTTTGCATCAAGGCAAAAGAACGAAGAATGAATTGTCAATTTTCAATTGAATTAAGCGCTTTCCGCGTCCTTCTTCGGCACATAACGCTCGAACTTGGCGTTCTGGGTGGTGCCTATCAACATCGTGCCGGGGTAGAAGACGATGCGGGGTTTCTTGATCAGCGAGACCTCGAACTCCTCGGGCGTGGAGGCCCCCTTGCTGCCCGCTACCATACGGAAACTGCCGAACTCGCCCAGGTGAACCGATTCGCCTTCTGCCAGGGCTTCGTTCATCACCTTGATCAGGCCGTCGAGTACGAGGATAATCTCACCACGGCTGGCGGTACAGTACTTCTCGATGCGCGAACAGATCGTGTTCAGGTCCAGGCGCTTCGTAACGCTGGTCTGCGCGTAATACAACTGGGCTCCTTCCAAAGCGCCCTTGCTCATGTCTCGTCTCTTTACGAGGGTGTAAATCAATGCCATATTAATAAAATTTTTTAGTGAAACATGTGTTATCTGATAACACTACAAAGATACACCCACCCCCCTGTCACTCACGCAGATAAGGTCGTTTAGCATCGGGTAATCCAAGTTATCGGCTTTTATATTTTGCCCGGAATTCCGGTGAGAATTGAAAAGGATTCTCACGAGAATCCAATCCGATTCCCAAGGCTTCTTCCGGGGGATGCCGGGAAAGATCAGAAAAATTTTGAATAAAAAAGTCAGATTCTTTCATGGTATGTTATTTTTTTTATTAAATTTATCACAATAATATGATCTTAAACATATATACATGGAACACAAGCTAATAGAGCTGTTAGACAGCGAGGCATTCAAAGAAGTGAGAAAGAAGATCTCAGACATTGTGGGGAGTAATTTCAACCTGAGTAAATTAAACGCCGCAATTGAACAGAGTGAGCAACCGGAAGAAGTGATCATGATCCTGGCGGGGGTCTTGTCGCTGCTCAAGCACAACCACCGCAAGTGTTGGAACGATCTGTTCCGGCGGTACGTCAAGACGCACTCCGACGTGCTGATCAAGCATTTCTTCCCCGAGGAGACGAACGGGAAAGACGAGAAGCTGGAAGTGAATGACAGCCTCCTCTTCCTCCAACTCATCAGTGTCCTGATTCATGCGCATATCTTCCCCGAGATGTCGTATGCCCAGATCACCGACCTGCTCAACCAGAAGTTCGTTTTGCAGTATTCTCCCAGTACCGTGACCCGCCTTCTGAAGGAAAATCCGGTCGAAATGGAGGAACTCGAGAACTACCTCAGAAAGCTGCGGGCAGATTTTCGGAAGCGCAATATCAGCTGAAATGGCCGCACAACCTGTTTATTAACAAACGCATATAACTTCTTGACAAAGCTATTTCAACCTGCAAAAATCGGGTTGAAATAGTTTTTTTTTCGGGCGCAAGCCTATCTACCTTTGCGGCTGTTGAAAGATATAAGAGAAACGAAAGATCTGGTTACGATTTGTTATTAAAATAATTGAAAAAGTCAAACTCTTCTTTCTATCTTTCTTTATTCATTCTTTCTAATATAAAAGGTGGCTGGTTCGCTGGCTCAAGTGTGGTTGAAAGTGGAAGATAAATAACTGACATACTGTTATTTGTTTGGTTTAGATGTGGCTCGCTGATTGGCTTTAAAAATATGTTAATAACTTAAATACTTATCAAACAATTAATTAAGAGAAACATAAACGTATGCAACCAAGAACAACAAAACAATTGAGAGTGCAGCAGAAAGGATTCCTCCGAATCCCACGTAACATCATCGCGTTAATCTTAAGTTCGGATCCGGAAACAGCCGGATTGGGGAAGGTCTATCTCTACCTCATGACCAAGGCCTATTTCCGCAGTCGTACCATTACGTACAACAAGAAGGTGTACACCTGTCAGCGGGGCGAGTTTATCATCAGTCAGCACCAGGTTTCCCGCGAGTTGGATATGAGCCGCACAGTCCTGGAACGGTACCTCCGCATCCTCCTGGAGCTGGAGCTGATCGACATCGAGGTGGAGAAACGCTGCACCCTCTTCCGCATCCGCGACTACCAGCGGTTCTGCAGTGATCTGCCGTCGGATAAGCCCGAGGAGGAACCGGATCAGTCTTTTTTCGAGGCGGAACGCTCTATGGGAGGAAGGTGCTTTTTTCAATAGCCCCCTTCTTTAATGGATAATTGACAATGGACGATTGACAATGGCCCCATCACCCTTTTCTTTATTTTTCCCAATGTAAATCAATTCGTATCGTTCTTTTCTCTTGAAAGAAAAGAATCAAAACTTCAAGTGATTGTACGTTCTTTCTGGCTTGACCCAGAAAGAACCAAAGAGGTCAAGATCGTATTCGTTCTTTTGCCTTGATGCAAAAGAACCAAAAAATCAAGGCTCACACTGCGGAGGCTACGGTCTCGGTCGCTGCGCTAAAATCTCGGAAAACTCGCCTTCGGCTCAAACAGCCGAGATTTTTTGACGCTCCGCTCGGTCGACCGCTTCACGCCTCCTCCGTTAGGCCGAAACAATGGGCAATTATTCAGGCTAAAGGCCCTTCACCAATTGAAAATGGAAAATTAAAAATTGAAAATTAATTAGGCACGGAGTTCACGGATTTCACGGAAATTATAATTTTCCATTCTCCATTGTCCATTTTCAATTGAAGATTGACCCCATCGCCCTTCGGGCACTTCTCCTACAACAGGGGAAGTTTTTGGTTCGTACTAAAAAGCGCCCCTGTTTTAGGGGAGCTCCCCGCAGGGGTGAGAGGTCTATATATACCATGTGCAACAAAATTCAGGCTGAAGGCCTGACAGGTTATAGCCCGGGGCAACGCCCTGGGGTAGCCATTCCATCATCCCATCAAGCCCTGAAAGGGCGGAATATGGGTTTCATTATGAAAGGCTTTCAGCCAAAAACACCTGTTATGCCAACAACCCAGGGCGTTGCCCCGGGCTATATCATTTTAGGCTTTCAGCCTATATTTTACCCAAATCGAAGAGGCTATGCCATGGATAAATGAGAGAGAAAAGATAATTCTCAATTTTCAATTTTCAATTGACAATTAACCCCATCGCCCTTCGGGCACTTCCCCTACAACAGGGGAAGTTTTTGGTTCGTACTAAAAAGCGCCCCTGTTTTAGGGGA
>ENA-UONX01000430-UONX01000430.1-human-gut-metagenome-genome-assembly--contig:-P74old-NODE-430-length-60703-cov-11.199875_pt1 | contig 60703 bp, 44 predicted proteins | sample MGYA00242466_ERZ724013 | MGnify/ENA metagenome assembly ERZ724013 | reverse complement strand
GATTGTCAAGGCGTTATGAATACACTTTTTCTTCCCCGTTCTTTTGGCTTGACCCCAAAGAACCAAATTTGCTTTACGCCTTCTACGTTAGGCCGGTCATTTCTTTCTCTTGCATTCCGTTCTTTCCTTTTATTTTCTTCCTTTAATTATCAATTTTCAATCCTCCATTTTCAATTGACTAAAAGCCGGCGTCTTTTTATCATTTCTCGCCGGCTTTTCATCAAAAGACGCCGGCTTTTTTCTCTTTCCTGCCTACCTTTTTAAATCAAATAAACGGGAATCGATTTCAATCCTCACTGGATTTAATTTCGATTCCCGTTTAGTTTAAAAACGGAACATAATGTATGATTCAAAAATCTTTTATAGCACCCAATGAATGAGCTCTCGATATCTGTCTTTAAATTTGAGTTTCCAAATAAACTACATGAGTTTGCAAGTATTCTTCTAAACCATGTTTACCATCGGCTCCACCGATACCTGATTTACGCCATCCTGCATGGAAGCCTTGCATCGCTTCAAAATTTTCTCGATTAATATAGGTTTCCCCAAACTTTAACGAACGCATCATCCGAAATGCCTGATCCAAATTCTGCGTATAGACAGAAGAAGTCAGTCCATATTCACAATCATTAGCCCATGAAATGGCTTCATCTACCTCTGAATATGCAACTACAGGCAATACCGGACCAAAGGTTTCCTCCCGAACAATATCCATTGTTTGTGTAGCCTCATCCAGCAATGTAGGAGCATAAAAATATCCTTTATCTCCGATTCTATGCCCACCACACAACAGTTTAGCGCCTTGCTGTATAGCTTTCTCAACCTTTTTCTCGATAGAATCCAAGGCAGCTGCATCAATCAGTGGCCCCATGTCTACATCGGTATAGAGAGACGGATCACCAGCCTTAACCTGTTTCATTCCCGCCAATAACTTATCTATAAAGACATCTTTGATTCGGCGATCTACATAAACCCGTTCTGCACAGTTACAAACCTGTCCGGTATTAATTACTCTCGAAGCGATTATCGCCCGAACAGCCAAATCAATATCGGCATCAGCCATCACTATAGCCGGGGCTTTGCCGCCTAATTCCAAAGACACCTTCGTTATATTGGGAGCAGCAGCCAGCATCGTCTGCTGCCCAGCCGATACACTTCCGGTCAGACTTACCATTCCGACCTTCGGGTTAGCAGCCAACTCATGGCCTATTACCGAACCACGTCCGTTGACTACATTAAAGACTCCGGCAGGCAAACCTACTTCTTCTACAATCTGAGCAAACACATAAGCATTCTCTGGCGTCAGCTGACTGGGTTTGATAACAATTGTATTACCCGTCACCAAAGCCGGAGCCATTTTTCTGGCAATTAAGAAAAACGGGAAATTCCAGGGTAATATTCCAGTCGTAACCCCAATAGGTTTCTTAAACAGCATGATTGTTTCTTTCGGACGATCACTCGGAATAATCTCACCTTCATAACGCCGAGCCCAGCCCGCCATATAATCCATGTAGTCAGCCGTAAATAAGACTTCGACACGAGCCAGCTGCTGCGTTTTACCACCTTCGCGAACAATGATATCCGTCAATTCCTGTTCACGTCTGCGAATACCGGCAGCTATTTGCGTCAAATAGGCAGCCCGCTGTACAGCAGGAAGCTTTTCCCAACCCGGCTGTGCCTGCTCGGCCGCATTAATCGCCCGGCGGGCATCCTCAACTGTTCCATCCGGCATCCAAGAGATAACCTCTTCTGTCGAAGGATTTAAGACCTGAATCCACTTTCCAGAAACATTTTCTTCGAATTTCCCATCAATAAACATTTTCAATTCTTTCATGGCACAAGATAATTTTATGATTTCGTTATAAAGTTATCCATCTATTCTATCAATCACTTATAAATTTTGACAGATTACCTTTCAGAATTGATAAATATAGCCCAATTAACTTTTAAATCAATACAATAACGTTCCGGAAATACACCAATAACTATTACTTCCTCCTTCCGGTTCACCTTGCGGAATCTGTACCACGATTGTGTGCTCACCAGCTTCCAAATCCCCTAAATAAATATATTCCGGGTTAGTCAATGTACCGGGGCACCAGTTGGAACGGCTCAAATCAGAAGAGCTCAATCCGTTGGAAAAATTACCGGAACACGGATTCCAATTTCTATATGTTCCGCAATCCTCCCTCCAAGGAACGAAGGAAATGACCTGCTTTCCATCCAGATAAATCGTATTTGGCTTCTGATTAAACTCATCACCATTTCCCCAACCTCCATGACCGGTTGTAAGATAAAACAGACGAACATTCTTAGCCGGCTCTTTCATCGTAAAAGATACCTTCAAAGAATCATGCAGGAAAAATACTGGATATGCCTGACCCGCCTGTTCCAGATAATTTACCGTATTAAACAAAGGCATTGTCCTATAAACCCGGCGCTCCTCATCCGGATAATATTTCAGCTTCAACGACAAACGGTGGCCCTTGGCATCCCAGTTGCCGATATATGCTCCTACCCAGACTTCACCTTTCAGCGCTTCCGATAATGTCGTTACATCAGATTTATAAACAACTGAATCAACCCAACTCTGTCCTTTTACCTTAACATGATTAAACTGACGAACCCCAAAGCCCGTAAAGAAACGCATCAGCTCCAGCGGTGCATCATAATCCGGAGTCGAAATCAAGCCAGGATATGCCTGCCCTTCCGAGTGAAAAGAAGGAACTTGCTTCAAATCACGAATGGCATCCAGGAAAGACTGTTTCTTACTCATCGGAATCACAAATATAGAACCTGTACGGTCATAAGCATCACCATCAGAATACTGGGCCACTTCAACGAATACACTCCGGTTCTTGACAACTTCCGGCAACTTCACCTTCTTCAAGATAATTGTTCCGCCACCTGCCGCGTACACTTCGCCATCATTCAAGGCATCAGGTAATTTAGCTCCATTAAAACAAATAGTCTGCTGGTCGAATACCGGAACTGTTATCACCGAACTTTGATTAATCTCATACTGATAGTCATACGCATCCATCTTTTCACCCCACGTTGCCGGTAATAAATGCTGTTCCTCTTTCAAAGGCTTTATGTCAACCGCTTCCGTCACCATATCGCCATTACGAACCACTTTCAGTACCAAACCATCCGGAACGCCTACACCAGCCTGTGGCGTTCCCCGGAAAGGAATATCATTCGTAACCCAGACTTCAATCGTATTTGAACGGACAGACGTCCGAAGAACACGACAGTCAAATCCCAAAAGCTGATCTTTTCCAACCTCAGTGAAACCGGCATTCAGTTCAAAAGGAGTCTCAGCCGATATGATCTTTCCATTAGGTAATTCTGCCCAATTATAGGATTTCAACTGCGAATAGTCCAGATAATCCCGCTTATCCGGTTGCGCAATCTCTTCTTCCGGATTTTTCTTCTTTTCATCTTCCGGCTCCGCTTCAACCCGAAGCAAGGAGACCTGATCACCCGAAACCGTCATTAGCAATTGGTCAGGCCCGACCTCTCCTTTATAACTGGATTGATAAAACACTTCAATACCTTTGGCGTTTTTTACTTTCTTACGATAGTTCTTTGCATCAGCCGAAACCGTAATCAGAAGTCCCAGCAACAACCATGCGAAAGTTTTCATTCTGTCATTTTTCATGATGTTATTTATTATTTGAGTTTTTGTATAGATTCTTCTTAGAAACACACGTATTTACAAAGATATAAATTATTGGTAACTATGCACAAAGAAATACTAAAAAACATGACTCGCACACGCTTTCCATTCAGTTTAAACAAGAGCCTCATAAAAAATAAAACGGATTGCATTTCTCGTGTGATAATTTCACACCAAGAAATACAATCCGCATTTATTCTTTACCGAGACTTCTATACTTATTGAATGCCTCTTTCGCGTAACTTAACCTGCCAGTTCCAAGCCGATCTCAATGTATCTTCCAAAGTTTCAACAGCCTTCCAGCCCAAAACCTTATTCGCTTTTTCCGGATTAGCCCAAACCTTTTCGATATCACCTTCACGACGACCTACAATCTTATGCGGAACTTTCACGCCTGTTGCCTTTTCGAAAGTGTTGATCAATTCCAATACAGAAACACCATTTCCTGTACCCAAGTTGAAAATCTCTACCTTTTCGTCAGACTTGTTCTCCAACATACGGTCCATTGCTATAACATGAGCCTTAGCCAAATCTACCACATTAATATAATCACGGATACATGAACCATCAGGCGTATTGTAGTCATCACCAAAAACACTCAGTTCTTTCCGGATTCCAATGGCAGTCTGTGTCAGATAAGGAATCAGATTCTGTGGAACACCATTAGGCAATTCACCAATTTCTGCCGTCGGATGTGCTCCAATCGGATTAAAATAACGCAAGATAATGCTCTTAAACGGAGCTCCCGCATGAATTGTATCCTGGATAATTTCCTCATTAATCTGCTTTGTATTACCATAAGGAGACATAGCCGGCTTAATTGGAGCACTTTCCGTTACCGGTAAGAATTCAGGATCCGGCTGACCATAGACAGTACAAGAAGAAGAAAATACAATTCCCTTCATTCCGAATTCTGGCATCAGCTCCAAGATATTGATCAAAGTAGTGATGTTGTTCCGATAATACTTTAACGGCTGCTGAACAGATTCTCCTACTGCCTTACTCGCAGCAAACAAGATAACGCCTTCAATACCCGGATGAGCTTCCAAAGCCTTGCGAGTACCTTCTTTGTCCTTCAAATCCAATTTGACAAACGCCGGACGTACACCCGTGATACGTTCGATGCCATCCAGAACTTCAATGTTCGAATTAGACAGGTCGTCAATAATGACTACTTCATAACCCGCATTCTGTAACTCTACCGTAGTATGTGAACCAATATAACCTGTTCCACCTGCTACCAAAATCTTCTTTTTCATATCTTTATTATTTTAGATTTAGGATCCGATACCAGAGAATCCCATAAATGCCATTGCCAACAATCCGGCCGTGATCAATGCGATCGGTGTGCCTTGCAAACCTTTCGGCACATTCGTCATAGCCAGTTGCTCTCGTATCCCTGCAAAGATAATCAAAGCTAACGCAAATCCAAGGGCTGTTGATATAGCATATACGATTGATTCCAACAAATTATATTCTTTTTGGATAACCAAGATAGCAACACCCAGTACACAGCAGTTAGTCGTAATCAACGGAAGGAAGATTCCCAATGCCTGATACAATGCCGGAGAAACTTTTTTCAAGATGATTTCCACCATTTGTACCAATGCAGCAATGACCAAAATAAAACTGATGGTCTGCATGAATCCTAAACCAAAAGGATCCAACAGATATTTCTGGATCAAGAATGTTACGATCGTAGAAATAGCCAACACAAAAGTAACGGCAGCACCCATACCGATAGAGGTTTCAACCTTCTTTGAAACACCCAGGAACGGACAAATACCCAAAAACTGCGATAATACAACATTGTTGACAAATACCGCAACAATAAATATCAATATATATTCCATACTCTTCCGTTTTTAAGCTTTACGCAGTTTGTTTACAATTGCTATCAAATATCCTAATACGATGAAAGCACCCGGAGCCAGGATGAATATCAGCGAACCATATTCTTCCGGCATCAGCGTAATGCCGAATAATTTCCCGGAACCTAATAATTCACGGCAAGCGCCCAGCAAAGTTAAAGCCCAGGTAAATCCAAGTCCAATACCAATACCGTCAAATGCAGAAGCAATTACACCATTCTTAGCTGCAAATGATTCAGCACGGCCCAAAACAATACAGTTAACTACAATCAACGGAATGTAAAGTCCGAGGCTTGAGTAAAGAGCCGGTGTATAAGCCTCCATACACAGCTGAACAACTGTTACGAATGTTGCTATAATCACAATATATGCCGGAATACGAACCAAATCTGGTATCAATTTCTTCACGGCAGAGATGACAAAATTGGAACAAATCAATACAAAAGTAGTGGCAAGGCCCATACTCAAACCATTCATTGCTGATGAAGTCGTACCCAAAGTCGGACACATACCCAACAACAAGACAAATGTTGGATTCTCTTTCAAGAGACCGTTCAATAATACTTTCAGATTACTCATCTTCTTTTCCTCCCTACTTTTATTTTGACGATGTAGCGCCACCCATGGCATCTGTTCCAGCATAAGCACTATAAGCACGGTTCACAGCATCCAGAAAGGCACGACTGGAAATGGTAGCAGCCGTTATAGCATCTACATCACCTCCGTCTTTCGTAACCTTCAATCCGCTACCATCCAACTTACGCCCTATAACACTCTGTTTATTTTTATCCGTTCTGAACCAATCCTGCATCTTGGCTCCTAAACCCGGAGTTTCAGAATGCTGCAAGACAGAATAGTTGCACAACGTACCTTCCGTATCAAAGCCAACAATTACTTTGATCTCGCCACTAAAGCCTTTCTTGGAATAACTCTCGACAGCGGCACCCACAAACTTACCATCCATCTTGGCCGGATAAATCCGAAGTGAATCTCCTTCCGGCGTAGCAGCCATATAAGACTCTTCAGATGGCTTGTTATTGAATTCCGGAGTAACGGCTTTGATGGCTGTTTCCAAAGCAGCAGCTTTAGAAGCAACAATCGGACCGGCAGTCAAATTATTCACAGCCGCCAGTACAGCTCCTGCCACCACACAAATACCGGTTAAGGAAAGGAGCATATTTGGTAATGTCGATTTTAATTTTTCCATCTTACTTTTCTCCAAAATGTTTAGGTTTTACATACGCATTGATAAGCGGAGTCAATGCATTCATGATCAGGATGGCAAATGACATTCCTTCCGGATAAGAACCAAACAAACGAATAATTGCTGTCAGCAGACCGATACCTACAGCATATATTACCTGGCCTTTCGTTGTCATAGGAGATGTCACATAATCAGTTGCCATAAAAATAGCACCCAACATCAAACCTCCTGAAAGCACATGGATAAACGGACTTGCATATTCTGCAGGGTTAACCAAGTGCATAATTCCCGTAAAAGCAAATACGGTTACTATAATTGTAACCGGAATGTGCCACGTAATAACCTTTTTCCACAACATATAAGCAAACCCTAACAACAAGGCAATTGCACTAACTTCTCCCAAACTACCACCACGACAGCCGGCCAGTAACTCCATATGAGAAGGCAGATCAGTAACACCTTCATTCAAAAGAGATAAAACGGTAGCACCCGTCTGTGCATCGGTATAGGTAAGCGGGAAAGCGCTCGTTGCATCTACTAAAGGCCAGGTTGTCATTTGTGCCGGAAACGAAATCAGCAAAAATACACGTCCGACCAAAGCCGGGTTGAATATATTATTTCCCAAACCACCAAAAGTCATCTTGCCAATACCAATAGCAGCCAAAGCACCGATAACAACAATCCATGCCGGCAGATTAGAAGGCAAGTTAAATGCCAACAAAACTCCAGTCAGAATAGCAGAACCGTCACAAATAGTAGGTTCTTTCTTCATCAGGAATTTCTGAATCAAATATTCAAACAGGACACATGATACAACTGATATCAGCGTTACGATCAAGGCCCCCAATCCGAAATAGTAAAGAGATACCAAGAAAGCCGGAATCAGGGCAATCAGTACTCCATACATATTTTTACTGATGCTGTCGCCACTATGAATATGAGGAGACGGCGAAACATATAAACTATTTTCCATACTTGCTCTTTTTATGACTTTCTTGAACGGATTATACCCATTACTTTACTCTTGCCCACACGAATCTGATCCAACAACGGACGATTAGCCGGACAAGTAAAACTACAAGAACCACATTCTATACAATCCTGTATATGATCGGCTTCTGCCATCTCCCAATTCTTAAAGACGGTAGAACGCATCAGGAAGGCCGGATTCAATCCCATCGGACAAACCTGTACACATTTAGCACAACGAATGCAATCGTGCATAGGCTTACGTACAGATTCTTCTTTTGTCAGTAATAATACTCCAGAACTACCCTTTCCTACTGGAACTTCCGGACTAATCAAGGCTTTACCCATCATAGGTCCACCACCAATGATCTTTCCGGTATTTTCAGGAATACCACCTGCAGCTTCTATCAGTACACTTATCGGCGTTCCGATACGAACCAGGAAATTAGAGGGATTCGCAACAGCTTTACCGGTTACAGTCACAACACGTTCAAACAAAGGTTTATTTTTCTGGACAGCCTGATAAACAGCAAATACGGTACCTACGTTCTGAACAATCGCACCCACAGAAATAGGCAGTGCGCCGCTCTTCACCTGACGGGAAGTCACCGCATCGATCAGTTGCTTTTCACCTCCTTGCGGATATTTTACCTTCAGCGGCATAACTTCAATTCCTGAATAAGAAGCAGCCAGTTTTGTCATATGGGCAATGGCGTCAGGCTTGTTATTTTCAATGCCGATTACTGCCTTATTTACATTGGCAGCCTTCATCAGGATCGATACGCCAACTAAAATTTCTTCGCCCTTTTCCATCATTAATGAATGGTCGGCAGTCAGGTAAGGCTCACATTCAACTGCATTAATGATCAGAATATCGGCTTTATTTCCCGGAGGAGGTAATAATTTCACCTGTGTCGGGAATGTAGCACCACCCATACCTACAATACCGGCGGCAGCTATTTTATCTATAATCTCTTTGGAAGAAAGTGTACATTCTTTAACCAATGTTTCACTACGATCAATGCTTTCTTCCCATTCATCGCCTTCCACATCAATAAAGACAGCCGGGCGTTTGTAACCACTGGCGTCAAGCGCATTATCAATCTTATTTACTTTTCCGGATACAGACGAATGAATGTTCGCTGATACAAAACCTCCGGCTTTAGCCAGTAAGGTACCGACTTTTACCAGGTCTCCTTTTTTTACTACAGCCTGTGCCGGAGCACCAATATGCTGGCTTAAAGGAATAATCACCTGTTTGGGTGCAGCCAGTGCGGTAATCTTCTTACCGGCAGACAGTTTATTCTCGGGTGGGTGAATACCTCCGATTCGAAATGTCCTTAGCATACGTTTAGATTTTTATTTTTTAGTTTCTTCTTTTACTTCAGTTTGTTGAGATGTTGTCTCCGCCTTTACTTCTGGAGCAGAAGCCTTTGGTGCTGATGCTGCAGCTGGAGCCGCAGGTTTAACATCAGCTGCACTTTTCGGTGCTGCAGGAGCCGTTTCTTTTCGAGGCGGGAAGTTCAATTCATGAATAGCGCCTGTCGGACAGACAGCCACGCATTTCCGACACATACGGCACTTCGTATAATCGATATAGGCCACATTGTTCTCGACGGTAATTGCTTCAAACGGACATTCCTTCGCACATTTTCCACAACCAATACAAGCATTGGCGCAAGCCTTGCGTGCGACAGCTCCTTTATCTTTATTGACACAACATACGTAAATACGACGAGACTTCGGTCCTTTCTTACGCAATTCTATAATACCTTTCGGACAAGCTTTTGCACAAGCTCCACAGGCCGTACATTTGTCTTCATCAACTTCCGGTAATCCAGTCTCAGGATTAATATGAATCGCATCAAAGTTACAAGCCTTCACACAATCACCATATCCCAAACAACCAAACGTACATCCGGTTTCACCTCCATACAAAGAAGAGGCAATGGCGCAACTTTTTACACCATCATACGTATTCGTCTTCGGACGAGCCTGGCAAGTTCCGTTACAGCGGACAACAGCCACTTTAGGTTCAGCTGCAACCGCTTCTTTTCCTAATATTGTTGCAACCTTTGCCATAACAGGCGCTCCTCCTACCGGACAAAGCATTCCTTCCAATGAATCTGCTTTAACACAAGCTCCGGCAAATCCGGCACAACCCGGATATCCGCATCCTCCGCAATTGGCTCCCGGTAACACTGACTGTACCTGCCCGATACGTGGGTCTTCATGGACTTCAAATTTCTTAGATGCCCAATAGAGTAAAAGGGCGCCGATTATACCGATCACCCCTAATGAAATAACGGCAATTAAAATCATCATATTTGTTTATTCTTTTAGTTTTTTCAATCTGAAGACAAAGTGTTTTTTCAGCTTGTCACGTAACACATATAATATCCCATAATAAGGGATCAGCATGCAAATTCCGAACAAACCAGACATCGTTTCTTTCCATCCCATCGCCGACCCGGCAATCACGGCTACCAGCACAACAATAACCGGTAATACAAAAGCCAATACGACAGCTTCCATTCCCATTGAAGATTGCCCTGTCAAAAGAACGGCTTCACCTATCTGATAATTTCCGGAAGTATCTTCAACTTCTATGATCTTATCTTTCTTGTCTGCTGCCGTACAGGCAGATTTGGCATGGCAACCGGCACAAGCCGAATATTGGGTGATGTGAACATAGACTACATTGTTTTCAATGCGCTCTATAATTCCCGGATGATTGATATTTTCGCTCATAGTTGTAAACTCGACTTTGCAAATCGTGGGCAAAAGTAAATATTATTTATGAATGAGCAAATAATAAAATGATAAAAACTTATCCGGCTTTTTACCCTCCTGCCAGACCTATACTTTCAAAAAGATTTTTTGCCGGTAAAGAAAATATAAAAAGCCCCAACATACAGCTATATAAGCCAATGCAAGTACCAAAGGCTGGAATGATTCCGGGAAGATCGAGGCCAGTCCGCCAAAAACAGATGTACTGGTAAATTCAAAGTCTATGAAATGTTGGGCCAGATAAATGGTAATAGAATTCATACCGATAACCCGGAAAAACAAGGTCCACTGGCGGCAATTCTTTACATCTATTATATAATAGAACAAAGCAAACAATAGCATGGATATACCACCTACCAGACAGGCAAACGAACTTGTCCAAAGATTTTTGTTGATCGGGAAAACCAAACTCCATACCAGTCCTACGACAATCAGCAGAGCTCCTGCACAGATCAGCATACCGACCTTCCGCATTTCAGTCAGTCCTTCCCGTTTCAGCTTAATCCATTCTCCGGTAAGCATTCCTAAAGAGGCTGTTCCTATCGCCGGAATAATTCCCAAAATACCTTCCGGATCGTGAATTTCCTTATATAAATGACCGGGTAAAAACATTCGGTCTACATAACCAACCAGACTTCCTCCCATCGAGAAAGGATCACCGTCGCCATCCGGAGCCGGGAAGCCAATCAAAAGCAACCAGTAGCCAATAAAAATTGCAGCAACAATTCCGATACGGATCCGAGTCTGTACATTCAGAAAGATCAAAGCGGCAAACATCCAGGCCAGACCAATACGTCCCAGAACACTGGCGTAACGCTGATTCGCAAAATCAAAATCCAACAGGCCATTGTAAATACAGCCCAACAAAACCAATACGAGACCGCGACGAATCACTTTCCGATAAATAGCAGAAGATGTCATACCACTGGCTTTCTGCTTCTCTAAAGAATATGGGAAAGATATACCCGCAATAAAGAGGAATAAAGGAAAGATCATATCCTCAAAGGCAAATCCATGCCAGGGCACATGCTCCATCTGATCGGCTATCGCCAGAAAGAAAGGCGTTGGACACCAGGTGGCCAGACCTACAAACAAAGCTCCTCCACCCATAATAAAGAACATGTCAAATCCCCGCAGGGCATCCAGCGATTGCAAACGCTGATTTTTTACTTCTTTTTTCATGATATTATTTTGTTTAAATCTGCACGATCATTGATGCACAAAAGTAGTAAATTCTGAAAAGAGCGCAAACTTCTCTTTATGTAAAAAGAGGTATTAAAACAAAACCAACGGGAATCAAAAATGATTTCCACTAATTTCATTTTTGATTCCCGTTGGTTTTATTTCTAGATCCGGCATAAATCGACAAAAATACGCCAGCTTTTTATTCACTAATCAAGGGCTCTATCTGCTTTACCATTTGTAATTAAAACCAAAGCTCAACAACTCATTAATCTGCAGATAGCTGTTAAAATCCTCATTCTTAGTTACACCATCATCATAACGCATATTTAGGGTTATGTTTGTAGAGAAAAAACGACTCCAGGCAAAGGTGAATCGGTTTTCCCATTCCCCCTCTATCCGAGCATACGTAGTATTATAGTAAAAACGAGAATACCAACTGACATCCTTATTAATTTGGAAATTCAGTGTGGCATTAACGGTAGAACCAAACTGATTCTGCTTAGTCGGTAAATCAACTTCCCCGGCTTTTGCCTGGAAATGACGTCCTAAATCAATATCCTTATCAATTGTCTGTTTAAATGTATATGACAATGGAGCTACATTGACATTGAAAGTCAAATTCCGATACTTATTATTTTTAAATGTCTTATTCAAATCATATTTCATACCGAGACCGACATTGACACTGTAAGGAGATAAGAAACCAGCTTGTTTCACATCTGAATTTTCGCCATAACTACTCAATAGCTGAGTTTTAAATTCTACATCCAACGTATAATACCACTTTGAGATAGCCTGAAAACCAAAGTTAGTATGTAAACGGAATACATCATCACTTACTTTATAACTTCGCAATGTATCATTAGGTGCCGTATATACATTATTCTTTATTTCCAGTTCATTTGTAATCTTAACCTTATCCCGATTATAATCATATTTAAAATACTCACGGTTATTCAAGTTCAATGAACTGGTACCACCCTTGTGCCAGTTGGGAGAAATATAATTCTGGGCTACCTGCAAGGAGCTCTCAAAATGAGAAGTCCAATAACGCCGCTCGGGTATGAACTTCGTAGGAGCCTCAACATCATCAAAAGTAACATCTTTAGTAACCACCAAAGGAAAATCCTCTGTTATTTCTTTCTTGATCACCTTTGCCTTTACGGCATCCTGCGGTAAAGAAGCTTGTGTATATCTGAAATACATCGGGTAATGCGTTTCAACATATCGATGAGCACTGTCAGCACTCGCCTGCGCCATCAAATAATCTTTGAACGCAGGAATCGTATCATTCGGCATCAATGGTGCCGGCTTATATTTCGGATCCAAGGCTTTTGTATCATAAAAAACCAAATTCTTAGGCAAATAATCACCTTTGAAAAGGATTGGTAAAAACAAAGGATTCACAATCATAGTATCACGGAAAGTCACATCCGGTCCAAACTGATTGGAACGATCATAAAAACGGGAGATAAGCCAAGTCGCTTCAGGCGACATCCGTAATTCATCTTTCGTCAGTAACTGACGTAAACGATCGTTTAAAGGGACAGGCGACTGATAATCCATATTCAACTCTTCCAACCGGCTTCTCAAATCCGGTAAGTCCCGCTCATCAATAGTAATGACCGTATCCTGCAAACCTGCAGACTCGACTTGCGGTGTAGTTACCACAGGAACAAATGAAACCGAATCCTGCGCTACCAGATAACCAGTACAACCTAAACACCAAAACAAAAATATAATAGCTATTCTTTTCATCTTTATTCTATCAAAATCACACATTAAGTCTGTCTAAACTGCAAAGTTAGATAAATTATGGCAATTACCCAGTACTTCAGTACATATTTAGATCAACAAACATTAACAAGCGCATAAAAACCTCATTTTATTTACAACTTTTTGTAAGAACAGCATAAAATAACTAACTTTGCCTCTTTAATGCAGGCTATATTCTCTTAGCCATTCAAGAGAGAGTTTCTTTCAAACAAAGAGCCCACATCGCTGAATGAAAGAGAATCATGCAAAAGAATAACGAAAATCATTAAAAGAGAACTAAAATATTACTATCGTGGCTGATACAAAGTACATTTTTGTGACAGGAGGTGTAGTTTCATCCTTAGGTAAAGGAATCATCTCCGCCTCGTTGGGAAAGTTGCTTCAAGCAAGAGGTTATAAGGTAACTATCCAGAAGTTTGACCCGTACATTAACATCGATCCGGGAACATTGAACCCTTATGAACATGGTGAATGCTATGTAACAGTGGACGGACATGAAGCCGACCTGGATTTAGGACATTATGAACGTTTCCTGAATGTTCAGACTACCCGTGCCAACAACATTACTACAGGACGTATTTATCAAAGTGTAATCAACAAAGAACGTAGAGGAGATTATCTGGGAAGAACTGTTCAGGTAGTTCCTCATATCACCGATGAAATCAAACGTAATGTCAAATTATTAGGTAGCAAATACAAATTTGACTTTGTCATTACCGAGATCGGAGGAACTGTAGGTGATATAGAGTCTTTGCCATTCATTGAAAGCGTACGACAATTAAAATGGGAATTAGGTAAGAATTGTATTTGTGTACATTTAACTTATGTTCCTTACATTGCTGCAGCCAAAGAATACAAGACAAAGCCTACCCAGCATTCTGTAAAAGAATTGCAGGCTTTAGGTATCCAACCGGATATTCTGGTACTTCGAACAGAGCACGAATTGAGCGGAAATATCCTACGTAAAGTAGCTTTGTTCTGCAATGTAACAGAAGAAGCGGTTATCCAGTCTATCGACGTACCAACCATTTACGAAGTTCCCCTGGTATTACAACGCCAGAAAATGGATGAAATCGTCTTGCGTAAAACCGGCTTAGAAGTAGGCCCGACGCCAGAAATGAAACCATGGAGAGAATTTTTGGCAAAGAAACAAGCTGCCAAAGAAAGTGTCAAAATAGGTTTGGTTGGTAAATACGTTGAATTACAAGATGCCTACAAATCGATCGACGAATCTTTATTGCAAGCAGCCATTTACAATGACCATAAGCTGGATCTGCATTTATTCCACTCAGAAAAGCTGAACGACGCAAATGTTGCAGAACAGCTAAAGGATATGGATGGAATCTTAATTGCTCCGGGTTTCGGTCAGCGTGGTATTGAAGGTAAATTCGCAGCCATCAAATTTGCCCGCGAAAATGATATTCCTTGTTTAGGTATTTGTTTGGGTATGCAATGTATGGTTATTGAATTTGCTCGCGACGTATTAGGGTTCAAAGATGCCAACTCTACCGAAATGGAACCGAACACAACGCACAAAGTCATCGACTTGATGGAAGAACAAAAGAATGTCACTAATTTAGGTGGTTCTATGCGTTTGGGTGCTTATGATTGTGTTTTGAAAAAAGGCTCGAAAGTATATGAAGCTTATGGCAAAGAACACATCCAGGAACGCCACCGTCATCGTTTCGAATTCAACAACGAATATAAATCCCAGTTTGAAGAAGCCGGAATGAAATGTACGGGAGAAAATCCGGAAACGAATCTGGTTGAAGTGGTAGAAATACCGACTCTGAAATGGTTTGTAGGAGTTCAGTATCATCCAGAATACAACAGTACGGTTGTTAATCCGAATCCTCTATTCCTGAGCTTTGTAAAAGCTGCTATTGCTAATAAGAAAAACTGATTTCTAAATGGATAAAAATACAATTATTGGATTTGTTCTGATCGGCATCGTCTTGTTTGGCTTTAGTTGGTTGAATCGCCCGACTCCAGAACAAATCGAAGCTCAACGCCGTTATCAGGATTCTATTGCCCAGATCGAAATGGCAAAACAGGCTGAACAGGAAAAGCAGCAAGCTGATCCAATGGCCAGCTTTAATAATCTTCCTGATTCTGTAAAACAGGATCGTCTGTCAAGCAACTTTGGTTCATTTACCACAGCGATGACAGGAAAAGAAGAATTTGTCACTCTCGAGAATGAGAAAGTATCTGTCAAGTTAAGTTCCAAAGGCGGACGTGTTGTTTCTGCAACGCTGAAAGAATATGACAATTATAAGGGCGAACCGCTGGTCTTGTTCGACCAGGAAGAATCATTCTTTGATTTGTCATTAGTAACAGCAGCCAATCAGCGGGTCAATACAAAAGACATGTTCTTTACTCCTATCAAAGGAAATGATCCGAATGCCGTGACAATGCGCTTGCAGCTGAATGAAGGAAGTTATCTGGACTTCATCTATGCGCTGCAACCAGACGATTACCGCATGGACTATTCTATAAAAGGAACAGGCTTGAATGGCGTTCTTTCTCCGGCAACAGAGACGCTTACGCTTACCTGGGTACAAGATATACGCCAACAGGAAAAAGGTCGCAAATTCGAGAACCGATATGTAGGCTTATATTATAAGGTAGCGAATGATGATGTTGAGAACCTGAGTGAAACCAGCAATGATAACAAATCGGTTAAAGAATCTTTGCAATGGATAGGTTATAAGGATATGTTCTTCTCCACCGTATTAGCATCAAAAGACGGATTTACGGATGTCAAATTTGATTCTAAGATGTATAATGCCGGTGAATACATGAAGAATTTCCACACTACAGCATCAATTGCATTTGATTTGAAGGGAACAAAGAGTACTGATTTCCAATACTTCTTCGTCCCGAACAAATATTCGTTGCTGAAAGATTACAACGATATAGTTTCAGACGGACCTGAATTACGTTTGGAAAAACTGGTTCCTCTGGGCTGGGGTATTTTCAGATGGGTTAATCAATACTTCATCATTCCATTATTCAATTTCTTAGGAAGCTTTATCGGCAACTATGGATGGCTGATCTTCTTGATGACGGTTATTGTCAAACTGATTTTGTTCCCATTGACCTATAAGTCGTATATGTCATCTGCCAAGATGCGTGTTCTTCGTCCCCAAGTGGAAGAAATCAATGCCAAATATCCGAATCAGGATCAGGCCATGGAGCGCCAGCGTCAGATTATGGAATTGTACAACCGAGCAGGAGCCAGTCCGATGAGTGGATGTATCCCAATGCTGTTACAAATGCCTATTTTGATCGCCCTCTTCATGTTCTTCCCGTCGGCTATTGAGTTACGTCACGAGAGTTTCCTGTGGGCTCATGATTTATCAACGTATGATGCTATCATCAGCTGGGATGCACAAATTCCATTGATCTCTACTTATTTTGGCAATCATATCAGTTTATTCTGTCTGTTAATGACCATTACCAATATTATATATACAAAATATAATATGGAAATGACCAATACCGGACAGCAACAAATGCCGGGTATGAAGGCCGTAATGTATCTGATGCCGTTAATGTTTTTGTTTATCTTCAACAGCTATGCATCAGGTTTGACGTATTACTACTTTATTTCTACGTTAATCACAATTGCACAGACTTTATTCTTCCGATATACCATCGATGAAGAAAAGCTGTTGGCAAAACTGGAAGCCAATAAGCGTCGTCCAATGAAAAAGTCAGGTTTCATGAAACGACTCGAAGAAGCTCAGCGCATGCAACAGGAGCAGTTAAAACGCCAGCAGGATCAATTGAAACATCAGCGTGAACAACGCGAACAGCAGAAAAGCAATCGTCATAAACAAAGCTGAGAAAGCTCTTGTTTGAGAACTTATAAAAAAGGTATCGGATGCAAAATTCCGATACCTTTTCTATTTTATACCAGTCAGACTATCCCAACAGGCAGAAACAAAATCCAGATACTTTCACTCTTAAGAGATCAACGATGATGAAGCAATCCATATCCATTTGTCATATGCTTCCGGCGTTCACGGATCTCATCCAAAGTTTCCAGATTTCCAATAGCCGGCAGATCATGATGGCGAGCATCTTCCAGAAATTTCCAGGCATATTCAGAAGCAAGGGCCGAATCACGGGCAATCGCTAATTGAGGATTCAACTTGTTTTCATAAATAGAATCGGCGAACAAATCACATAAAACGTCTATATTCTTCCCTCCATAAGGCTTTTCTATCCGTTCTGTCTGATTGACACCACGTAACTCAACAACAGCAGTCTTAAAATCGTGCGTCATGCGAGCAATTCCTTTCGTTCCAATTATATCCACATACGAATTATGCGTTTGATCTTTTGATAGCTGTCCGTAAACAAAACCTTGCGTAATATCGAATACGATACCATTCTCGAATGTACCATGGCACTGAAGCCACCATGGATCTTTATAATTCCACATCCGGATAGCTTGAGCATGCCAGGTTTTGAATTCACATCCTGCATACCATCGGGCAATATCCACATAATGCATACCACAATCATGAAACGCGGGGCCTTCATATTCATGACCTTCCCCGGGAGCCAGACCTGGAGTCATATGACAAATCCGGATGATCGCCAGTTCACCTATCTCTCCACTCTGAATAAAACGTTTAATGGTATTATGATACCAGGAATTCCGTAAATACAGATTTACCGTAGCTAATTGTTTAGAGCTTTCGATAAGCCTGACAGCTTCCCATTCCCGATCAATGGTATCAGCCACTGGTTTCTCAGAGATAATGTGTTTTCCGGCACGAACAGCCTTTTCGATTTGTTCCAGTCGATTATTAGCCAAAGTAAATAACCCCACAACCTGCACTTGAGGATCTGCAAAAACAATATCCTCATCTGCCACCACTTTCGACATAGGAGAAAATTTACGAGCATAAGCTCTGGCTTCCGGATCAACATCACAAATATAGGCAACTTCCCACTTTGGATTCTTCAGCATTTCCGTCAGGTAAAATCCACCCATACGTCCGAAGCCAATAATCCCTACTTTAATTCTTTCTTTCATAATGTAAATAGCGTTAATTCGATTTTGATTTTTAATAAAGCACTAAAAGGTTATTGCAAATTTAAAGATTCATAGAAAATAGCGCCCGATTCGTATGTTAATAATAAATACGTATTCAATAAATAAAAATAAAAGCACAAAATGTAATCTCCACTACTGAATATTACATTTTGCGCTTTAATAAAAGAAATAAAAGGAAGTCTTATGTCCTTGTTTATTTATGCTGACGAAGATAAACCAGTGCTTTTTCCAGATCAGCCGGCGTATCAATTCCAATCGTTTCCTGTTCGGTTATACCTACTTTTATCTTGTATCCATTTTCCAACCAGCGAAGTTGTTCCAGACTTTCTGCCAGTTCCAGCGTCGACTGGGGTAAAGCTGTAATCTCAGCCAATACATCCGCCCGATAAGCATACATGCCAATATGCTTATAAAATGTATGGTTAGGTAACCACTCTGTATATTTCTTTCCCCGAATATAAGGAATAATCGAACGACTGAAATACATGGCTTCCATCTTCTTGTTGACAACAACTTTAGGAGAATTCGGATTAAACAAGGTGGTTTCAAAATCATCATCAGGACGGAACGGCTTTACCAATGTAGCAATCTGTATCTCATCATCCGTAAAACAAGCCTTTATGGTCTCAATTTGTTCCGGATGAATGAAAGGTTCATCGCCCTGGATGTTTATCACTACATCAAATCCTTTTCCGATCTTCTGATAAGCTTCAAAACAACGGTCCGTACCACTCCGATGTTTATCTGAGGTCATGACAACCTTTCCGCCGAAAGCCTTCACTGCGGCTTCTATCCGCTCGTCATCAGTTGCTACACAAACGTCATCAACTGCCTGAATTACCTGTTCATAAACACGCTGGATCATGGGCTTTCCATCCATATCCGCCAAAGGCTTTCCCGGGAAACGGGAAGAAGCATAACGGGCCGGAATTATTCCTATAAACTTCATATCTTACCTATTCTTCATTTAATTATAAAACTTCTCCATCACTCAGGCGAACAATCTTCTCATGTTCACCCACAACCCATACGATATCGCCTTCCTCAAATACCGTCGTAGGTAATGGATTCTTCAAAGAGGTCTCACCACGTTCTATACCGATCACCAGACAAGTAGCCTTATCACGAATGCCCGACTCCTGTATTGAACGTCCGATCAGCTTAGAACCTTTCTGTATTTGGAACTGCTCGATATTCACTTCCTTTGATTCTGACAGATTCTTATTATATGCCTGATATTTCTCATCAATATAAGTCCGGAAATGAGCCAAATCATCATCAGAACCTACTACTATTATTTTATCAAACGGATACAAGCGTTCATCTCCACCTGGTATATTGATCCGGATATTACCGCGGATAATTGTAACAACGTTCACATTGCATATCTTACGGAAATTCAGTTCTTTCAAAGTCTTTCCGACCGTAGGAGAATTCTGGCGTACTTCGAAGTCCGCCAAGTGCAAATCACGTTCCAACATATGATTGGCAAAACGATGATTGATTGTTGCATGTTTTTCTTCTTCCTGCTCTCTGGCTGTTAAATTACTAAAGAAACGTCGCTCCATCAAAATAGACTGGTGTTTTAACTTCCGTGAGAAAATAATGGCTCCAATCACAATCGAAGCGACAACCCACATATAGCTGACCGCCACATTCAGTAGACGAGCTACCGGAATCATAACTAAGGCAATGCAAAGAAGAATTCGCAGGACAATCAGCGAGACCAATGAACCCCGGTTGAATTTACTATCTCCCCATAACTTCTGAAACTCTTCAGAATGATTCTTCTTCATGATAATAGCCCGCAACATCGGAGAGATGAGAGCCAAAATCAATAATAATGACAAAAGGCTTCCAGGTAATCCCGGTATATAAGACAAAATCAATGGAGAAACATACTGCAACCAAACAAAAATCAAAACAACAGAAACTGATGTGTAGGTAGCCACTATACGCAGCAACGACTTCAACAACCGATGCCAGTCACTCTTTTGATGTATTGTTGTAGACCCTGATGAATATTTCTGCAACATACGTTTCCAGCGGTCTGGAATCCAGGCATCCAACCGTTTGTAAACCGGTTCTGCCATACGTATCATGTAAGGAGTAAAAAAGGTGGTTATAACAGACACAGCTACAACTATTGGATACAGGAAATGGTCAGTTACTTTCAATGTCAAACCCAACGATGCCAGGATAAATGCGAACTCACCAATCTGAGCTAAAGAAAAACCAGACTGAACGGCAATCTTCAAAGGCTGGCCTGAAAGCAAGACTCCGAATGTGCCAAAGCAAATTTGCCCTACCATCACAATAATAGTCAGTATCAGTATAGGGAATTTATATTCCCACAACAATTCCGGATCAATCAGCATGCCGACAGAGACGAAAAAAATCGCACCAAAAAGGTCCTTGACCGGTTTTACCAATCTCTCAATATGTTCTGCTTCTATGGTTTCTGCTAAAATAGAGCCCATAATAAAAGCGCCCAAAGCCGATGAGAAACCGGCTTTCGTAGCAATCAATACCATGAATAAGCATAAGCCAATACTAACGACAAGCAAAGTCTCATCATTCAGATATTTTCTGCATTTATTCAAGAAAGAAGGAATAAGGTAAATACCTATCACAAAACAGAACAGCAGAAATACGGTCAGTTTAATCACACTATTCAACAATTCCATACCTTCTACTTGCTTACTGACTGCCAAGGTTGAAAGCAAAACCATCATTAAAACCGCAAATAGGTCTTCAACAACCAGTATTCCCAATACGACCCCGGCAAATCGCTGATTCCGCAGCCCCATATCATCAAAAGCCTTGAAAATGATCGTCGTTGATGACATTGATAACATACCACCTAAAAAGATGGCATTCATATGTCCCCAGCCTAATGCCAAACCGGTTGCATACCCGACCAGCATCATACCGACAACAACGGTGATAGCTCCTGTAATAGCTGTTCCACCCACCTTCATCAGCTTCTTAAAACTGAAATCCAATCCTAAGGTAAACAGTAAAAAGATAACGCCTATATCAGCCCAGACTTTTATACTTTCCGTAGCTGTTACGGTTGGCGTAAAATCACATGCAGGACCAGCCAAAATCCCCGCAACAATATAACCTAAAACAACGGGTTGTTTTAACCACTTGAATAAAATAGTTACTAAACTGGCACAGATTAATATAACGGCCAGATCTGAAATCAAAGCAGATACACCTGACATGGCTTCTTAAATTTTTCTTTGACAAAGTTAGGTATTTATTTTATTTTTGTGGCCTAAAAAATGAGCCAAAATGATAAAGAAACATCCCTTACAGTTACTTATTGATCAAGGAGAGCATCAGCAGCAGGACTTTAAGTTCGAAGTGAGCGACAGCAAGAAGATTGCCCGAACCTTGAGTGCGTTTGCCAATACCGATGGAGGAAGATTGCTTATCGGCGTAAAAGACAACGGCCATATTTCCGGGATCAAGAGTGAAGAAGAATATTATATGATAGAGGCGGCCTCTCAGATGTACACCAAACCGCAAGTAGATTTTACGGCAACCCGGTGGAATGTACAAGGAAAATGTGTTCTGGAAATCTATATTGCGCCGGGAAATAACCGCCCTTATCTGGCTCCCGACAAAGACGGTAAATTCAAAGCCTATATCCGCGTAGCCGACGAGAACATTTTGGCAAATGAAGTGCTGGTGCTTTCCTGGCAAAAAAGCCGGTCAGCACAAGGAGCTTTGCTAAAACTCAACAAGCCAGTAAAAGCATTATTTGCCTATTTGGAACAGAATCCGACCATCAGCCTGAGTCAGTTCAGCCGGACAGCTCATATCAAAATTTTTACAGCCAAACAGATTTTGAGCGACTTAATCAGCATGCATATCCTCGAATATACAGTGATAGACAAGCAGATCCTCTACCAGATCAGAGAAGGATATGTATTTGACAATAAGGATTTTATAGAATAAAACAGAAAACGCTATAACTTAAAGTTCTACACCATAACTTTTTAATATCCAACTAAGTGCTTTAAAATCCATTAAACGCGTGTTTATACCAAATCTTTTTCTTATATTTGTATGTTTTCTAAAAGGAAAACACGAATGTATTCACGCAAATGTATAACTTAATTCGATATCAAACATGAACGCGTTGCAATTTAAAAAGAACTTATTAGGTATGCAGGAGAACATGATGAACTTTGCTCTGATGCTTACCGCCAATCGGGAAGATGCACAAGACCTGATGCAAGACACAACGTTGAAAGTGTTGGATAATCAGGAAAAGTTCATCGACAATGTAAACTTCAAAGGATGGGTATTAACGATTATGCGCAATATCTTCATCAACAACTACCATAAAATCGTAAGAACCCAGACGGTTGTTGATCAAGGTGTGGACTTATATAACTTGGATATCACGAACGAGTCAGGTTTTGACTCACCAGAAGGATCTTATCAGATACAAGAAATATCCAAAGCTATCGAAAATCTGAATAAAGATTTAAAGATTCCCTTCTCCATGTATGTAAGTGGATATAAGTATAACGAAATAGCAGAAAAGTTAAATCTTCCGCTGGGGACAGTTAAAAGCAGAATCTTTTTTGCCCGTCAGGAATTACAAAAGACTTTGAAAGATTATCGTTGACAATTAAAATGAAAAGATTGTTCGTTTGATCTTGAGTTTGACAAACTACGAACTCCCAAATGAACATTATCTGTTAACTTAATATATAAGCGCATCGTATGGTAGTTTCCATCGTATGCGCTTATTTGTTTTTAGACACATTCCATCCAACCGTCCAGAAACTTTTCGTACATTTGCTTTCAAGATTTATATCTTATTTAGTTGATACGTTGTTAAAGCAGAAAGAGAATGAATCAGCCATTAGCAGAAAGATTACGTCCGAAAACACTGGATGAATACATCGGACAAAAACATTTAGTCGGACCCGGAGCCGTTCTACGGAAAATGATTGATGCGGGCAGAGTTCCATCTTTTATTTTGTGGGGACCTCCAGGAGTAGGGAAAACGACTTTGGCCCAGATCATTTCTCAAAAGTTAGAGACACCGTTTTATACACTGAGTGCCATTAACTCAGGAGTCAAAGATGTACGTGACGTCATTGAGAAAGCAAAAGGGAACCGTTTCTTCAACACAGTATCACCTATATTATTTATTGATGAAATCCATCGTTTCAGTAAATCCCAGCAAGATTCGTTATTGAATGCGGTCGAGACAGGAGTTGTAACCCTCATCGGAGCCACAACCGAGAACCCGTCTTTCGAAGTCATCCGTCCGCTGCTGTCAAGATGCCAGGTATATGTACTGAAATCACTGGGAAAAGAGGATTTACTCCAATTACTTCACCGGGCCATTACCGAGGATGTTATCTTAAAGGAAAAACATATCCAGCTAAAAGAAACAGATGCGCTGCTTCGCTATTCCGGTGGTGACGCACGAAAATTGTTGAACATACTCGAGCTAGTCATTGCCGCCGAAGAAGGAAATGACATTGAAATTACCGATCAGAAAGTTACAGACCGCCTGCAGGAAAATCCGGCAGCCTACGACAAAGGAGGAGAAATGCACTACGATATCATATCGGCTTTTATCAAATCCATCCGTGGAAGTGACCCCGATGGAGCTATTTACTGGCTGGCACGTATGGTGGCCGGAGGAGAAGATCCCAAATTCATCGCGCGCCGTCTCTGCATTTCTGCAGCAGAAGATATTGGTCTGGCAAACCCCAATGCCCTCCTATTGGCCAATGCCTGTTTCGATACCGTACAGAAAATAGGATGGCCCGAAGGTAGAATACCTTTAGCTGAAACCACCATTTACTTAGCTTGCAGCCCGAAAAGCAATTCGGCCTATAAGGCAATTAATGATGCACTGGAGTTGGTTAACCGTACTGGGAATCTGCCTGTGCCTCTTCACCTCCGTAATGCACCGACACAACTGATGGCCGAATTAAATTATGGGAAAGAATATAAGTATGCCCATGATTACGAAAACCACTTCGTCAAACAAGATTATCTGCCCAAAGAGTTGCTGAACCAGCGTATCTGGCACGGACAGGCTAATCCGGCCGAATACAAGCTGACCGAACAAATGAAAAAACTCTGGGGCAGCCGCTTTGAAAAATGATATATAAATCACCATTTGCTTTTTGTCATCCATCATAACTAACGAGTTTCATTTTTGATTCTCATTTATTTCAAAAACGGAATTCGTTAGTTTCAATAATAGAACATCCAGGCTCTTTTTTCATGCAAAATGAAATATTAAAACGACTTCTCATATTTTTTTCTGGAAAAGCTTTGTCTCTTACAAAAAAAATTTCTACTTTAGACGACTTTCAATTTTGAAAGTGACAAATTGTTACATTAACTAAATATAATTGCATATGAAAAAGCACAATTTTTATGCAGGACCGTCAATTTTAAGCGAATTTACTATCAAAAACACAGCTGCAGCGGTAGAAAATTTCGCAGATATGGGATTATCTATCTTAGAGGTATCTCATCGTAGTAAAGAATTTGTAGCCGTTATGGATGAAGCGCGAGCGCTGATTAAAGAATTGCTGGATTTACCAGCCGGTTATGAAGTAGTATTCTTGGGCGGTGGCGCCAGTATGCAATTCTGTATGGTTCCTTATAACCTGTTAAGTAAGAAAGCTGCCTATCTGGATACAGGAACCTGGGCATCTAAAGCCATCAAAGAAGCCAAACTATTCGGTGAAGTTGATGTAGTTGCATCTTCAAAAGACAAAAACTATACATATATTCCTAAAGGATATACTGTTCCTGAAGATGTTGATTACTTCCACATTACAACCAATAATACTATTTACGGAACTGAAATTCGTGAAGACCTGGATGTTAAGGCTCGTCTGGTTGCCGACATGTCTTCTGATATCTTCTCTCGTCCGATCGATGCTTCCAAGTACGATCTGATCTATGCCGGTGCACAGAAGAACTTAGCTCCGGCCGGTGTTACATTGGTAATCGTACGTACCGATGCTTTAGGACATGTAGACCGTCCGATTCCAACCATGTTGAACTACAAGACTCATATTGAAAAAGATTCTATGTTCAATACACCTCCTGTATTACCGATCTATTCTGCATTGCAGACATTGAAATGGTATAAGGCACAAGGTGGTATTGCCGCTATGGAAAAGAAAGACAAAGAAAATGCGGCTATCCTTTACGATGAAATCGACCGTAACAAGTTATTCCGTGGTACTGTTGTTCCGGAAGACCGTTCTATCATGAATGTTTGCTTCGTTATGAATGATGAATACAAGGAACTGGAAGGTGAATTCAACACATTTGCTGCATCTAAGGGTATTGTAGGTATTAAAGGACACCGTTCAGTCGGTGGATTCCGTGCTTCTTTATATAACGCTATGCCAAAGAGCAGCGTAGAAGTTCTGATTGACGCAATGAAGGAATTTGAAAAACAGCATTGATTATGGCTAAGATATTAGTAGCAACAGAAAAACCTTTCGCAGCGATAGCTGTGAAAGGTATCCGCGAAGTGGTTGAACAAGCGGGAGACGAACTGGTTTTATTGGAAAAATATACAGATAAGGCGCAGTTGTTGGATGCTGTAAAAGATGTTGATGCCCTGATTATCCGCAGTGACAAGGTAGACAATGAAGTACTTGATGCTGCCAAGCAATTGAAAATCGTTGTACGCGCAGGTGCAGGTTATGATAATGTAGATCTGGATGCTGCTACGGCACATCAGGTTTGCGTGATGAACACACCCGGACAGAATTCCAATGCCGTGGCAGAATTAGCTTTCGGTATGATGGTTATGGCCGTACGTAATTTCTACAACGGAACATCCGGTACCGAACTGAAAGGAAAGAAGCTGGGTATTCATGCCTTTGGTAATGTAGGAAGAAATGTAGCCCGTATCGCCAAAGGATTTGGCATGGAAGTCTATGCTTACGATGCTTTCTGTCCGAAAGAAGTCATCGAAGAAGCCGGTGTGAAAGCCGTCGACTCTGCTGAAGCTCTGTATGAAACCTGTAACATCGTTTCTCTTCACATCCCGGCTACGGCTGAAACCAAGAATTCAATCAATGCAGCTCTGGTAGGTAAAATGCCGAAAGGTGGCGTATTGGTCAATACAGCCCGCAAGGAAGTCATCAATGAAGCAGAACTGATTCAGTTGATGGAAGAACGTACAGACCTGAAATATGTGACAGATATCATGCCTGTGGCCAATGATGAATTTGCAGCCAAATTTGCCGGTCGTTATTTCTCAACTCCGAAAAAGATGGGTGCTCAGACAGCTGAAGCCAATATTAATGCCGGTATTGCTGCCGCCCGTCAAATTGAAGGTTTCTTGAAAGAAGGTATTGAAAAATTCAGAGTAAACAAGTAAGATATGGCTACGATAAAACCATTCAGAGGAATTCGTCCGCCGAAAGACTTGGTGGAACAAGTCGCTTCACGCCCTTATGATGTGCTGAACTCTGGAGAAGCACGCGAAGAAGCCAAAGGGAATGAGAAATCGCTGTATCATATCATCCGTCCGGAAATAGATTTTCCGGTAGGAACTGACGAACATGCTCCGGAAGTATATCAGAAAGCAGCCGAAAACTTCAAGAAGTTCCAGGAAAAAGGTTGGCTGGTACAAGATCCGAAGGAATGTTATTATGTATATGCGCAGACCATGAACGGAAAGATCCAATACGGTCTTGTTGTATGTGCCTACGTTCCGGATTATATGAACGGTGTCATCAAGAAGCATGAATTGACCCGTCGCGATAAAGAAGAAGATCGCATGAAGCATGTACGCGTCAACAATGCCAACATCGAACCGGTATTCTTTGCTTATCCGCATAATGATGAGCTCAATAAGATCATTGCCAAATACGCATCTCGTGAGCCGGAATACGATTTCATCGCTCCGGGAGACGGCTTCGGACATACATTCTGGGTAATCGATAATGATGAGGATATCCGACGGATTACAGAACTCTTCGCAAAGATTCCGGCCTTGTATATTGCCGACGGTCATCATCGTTCGGCTGCAGCCGCCTTGGTTGGTGCAGAAAAAGCACGGCAGAATCCGAATCACCGCGGCGATGAAGAATATAATTACTTCATGGCTGTCTGCTTCCCGGATGATCAGTTGACAATTATAGATTATAACCGGGTGGTAAAAGACCTGAACGGACTGACTCCTGAAGAATTCTTGGAAAAGCTCAAGAAAAACTTCGTTGTCGAATGTAAAGGTACAGAGATTTACAAACCGACGGGCCTGCATAATTTCTCGTTATATGTCGAAGGAAAGTGGTATTCACTGACGGCTAAACCGGGAACCTATGATGACAACGATCCGATCGGTGTACTGGATGTTACCATCTCATCAAATCTGATCCTCAACGAAATCCTCAACATCAAGGATCTGCGTTCAGACAAACGAATCGACTTTGTAGGAGGAATTCGTGGTTTAGGCGAATTGAAACGCCGGGTTGATAGCGGAGAAATGAAGATGGCTCTGGCACTGTATCCGGTAACCATGAAACAGTTGATGAACATTGCTGATACAGGAAATATCATGCCACCTAAGACAACCTGGTTCGAACCGAAACTTCGTTCCGGTCTGGTAATCCACAAATTGGAATAATTATCAGGTAAGTCTATCTATAATCATACAGACCAGATAAACTTTCATCAGATTTTCATATAATCCGAGGAAGGAAGTTTCTCTGGTCTGTATTATTTTTGTACCGTTTTATCAATTACATATCTTTAATACCCATTTTATGAGACGAATTTCATGTATCTTTCTTTTATTATGGGCTTTCTTAAGCCTCTCTGCCGCCACGCGCGAAGTCAAGCTGAAGCTGATTGAAACGAGCGACATTCACGGCAATTTCTTCCCTTATAATTTCATCACGCAACAAGACTGGAAAGGCAGCTTCGCCCGTGTGCATTCGTACGCCCAACAGGAACGCCAGACGTATGGAGACAATTTATTGCTGATGGACAACGGAGATATTCTGCAAGGACAGCCTTCGGCCTACTATTATAACTTTATGGACACTGTATCAACGCATATTACGGCGGCCATGATGAATTACATGGGATTCGTAGTAGGGAATATGGGAAATCATGATGTAGAAGCAGGTCATGCAGTATACGACCGCTGGATCAGTCAGTGCCAGTTTCCGGTCTTAGGAGCGAATATTATCCAAGTATCGGATGAACAACCCTACTTAAAGCCTTATGAAATCATCGAACGGGAAGGTGTAAAAATAGCTGTATTAGGTATGATTACACCGGCTATTCCAACCTGGCTGCCCGAGACGTTATGGAAAGGTCTTTACTTCGCAGATATGGAACAAACGGCACGTAAATGGATGCCGATCATTCAGGAAAAGGAAAAGCCTGACATCATCATCGGCCTCTTCCATGCCGGAAAAGAAGCCCGTACTGTGGCAGGTAAATACCGCGAAGATGCTTCTGCCGAAATAGCGGAACGCATTCCGGGCTTTGACATCATTATGATGGGACACGACCATCGGCGCTTCTGCGGAAAGATAGCCAATGCTCAGGGAGATTCTGTTTTGCTGATTAATCCGGCCAACAACGGAAGAACGGTAGGCGACGTAGAAATTACGCTGACACTGGATGGGGATAAAGTCATTCGGAAATCAATCCAGGGCAAACTGGCTGATATGGACAAACTGGAACCAAGTCCGGACTTTATGAAGCAGTTTACTCCTCAATACCAAGCAGTAGAAGCCTTCGTTTCTGAGAAAGTCGGGACTTTCACCGAAACAATTTCTACCCGGCCGGCTTATTTCGGCCCGTCGGCTTTTATCGATTTCATCCATTCTCTGCAACTGGATCTGACCGGAGCCGACATCTCGTTTGCCGCTCCTCTCTCCTTTGACGCCGTAATCAAAGAAGGAGATATTCATATCAGCGACATGTTCAATCTTTATAAGTATGAAAACATGCTTTATACCATGGAACTGACAGGAAAAGAAATCAAAGGATTCCTGGAAGAATCGTATGCGATCTGGACGAATCAGATGAAATCGGCCGATGATCATGTTCTTTTGCTGACTGAACGGAAAGACGGCAATGGCTACACATTTACAAATCCAAGCTTCAACTTCGATTCGGCGGCCGGTATCATTTATACGGTGGATGTAACCAAACCTGCCGGACAAAAGGTCTGCATACAAAGCCTGGCCAATGGCGAACCGTTCGATCTCAACCGGACTTATCGGGTAGCTTTAAATTCTTACAGAGGTAATGGCGGTGGCGAACTGCTCACAAAAGGAGCGGGAATTCCACAAGATCAGTTAAAAGACCGGATTATTTCGGCTACAGAGAAAGATCTGCGATATTATATGATCCAATATATCCGGGAGAAGAAGACCTTGTCTCCTCAGCCTCTCAACCAGTGGAAGATGATTCCGGAAGACTGGACTGAAAAGGCTGCGGAAAGAGACGCCAGACTGCTATTCGACTAAGGGAGCAGAATCCGTATAAAAACAGAAAGATCACAACATGCCTGAAGATGGACTCTTTTCACATGTTGTGATCTTTTTCTTTTTATAAGGGAAAATCTAACCGCGTCTTAATCGAGCTTCAATACAGCCAGGAAGGCTTTCTGTGGAACCTCAACCGTTCCGATCTGTTTCATACGTTTCTTTCCTTCTTTCTGCTTCTCCAGCAACTTACGCTTACGGGAAACATCACCACCATAACACTTAGCCGTTACATCCTTGCGTACAGCCTTGATGGTTTCACGGGCTATGATCTTGGCTCCGATAGCGGCCTGAATGGCTATTTCAAACTGCTGACGAGGGATCAGTTCTTTCAGTTTTTCACACATCCGCCGACCGAAAGTCACACTGTTGTCAACATGCGTCAGTGTTGAAAGAGCATCTACCGGCTCACCGTTCAGCAGAATATCCAGCTTGACCAGCTTACTCGGACGATAATCATGCAAATGATAATCAAACGAAGCATAACCTTTCGAGATACTCTTCAGTTTATCGTAGAAGTCAATAACAATCTCACCCAAAGGCAAGTCGTAAATAATTTCCACACGATCTCCTGAAATATAATTCTGTTTAACCAGCACTCCTCGCTTACCCAAACACAAGGTCATAATCGGACCGATATAAGATGTATTGGTAATGACGGATGCCCGAATGAACGGTTCTTCAATATGATCAATCAGCGTCGGGTCAGGCAAGCCACTCGGATTATGGACTTCCTTGCAATTTCCTTTCTTGTCATAAACCATATATGAAACATTCGGTACCGTCGTAATCACATTCATATTAAACTCGCGGTCCAAGCGTTCCTGTACAATTTCCATGTGCAGCAAACCTAAGAAACCACAACGGAATCCGAATCCCAACGCCGCCGAACTTTCCGGCTGGAAAGTCAAAGAAGCGTCGTTCAACTGCAATTTCTCCAACGAAGCACGCAGATTCTCGAATTCTTCTGTCTCAATGGGATAAACACCGGCAAAAACCATCGGCTTGACTTCCTCGAACCCGGCAATAGCTTCCAGTGCCGGACGGGCAACATGCGTGATCGTATCTCCTACCCGCACTTCCTTGGATGTCTTTATACCAGAAATAATATAACCAACATCACCCGTACGCACTTCGTCCCGCGGTGACATTTCCAGTTTCAATACTCCTACTTCATCGGCATCATATTCCTTACCCGTGGCAATGAACTTGACGTGATCCCCTTTATGGATCACTCCGTTTTCAACCTTAAAATAAGCAATGATTCCCCGGAAAGAATTAAACACCGAATCGAAAATCAGACACTGCAGCGGAGCCTCCGGATCACCCTTCGGAGCCGGAATTCTTTCTACAATGGCATTCAACAGGCTTTCAACACCTTCGCCAGTCTTACCGCTGGCACGCAGAATATCGCTGCGGTCACAACCCAGCAGCTCAATTATTTCGTCTTCCACTTCTTCGGGCATAGCACTTGGCAAATCGATCTTGTTCAAGACCGGAATAATCTCCAAATCGTTCTCGATAGCCATATATAAATTCGAAATGGTTTGTGCCTGTACACCCTGCGACGCATCAACAATCAATAAAGCACCTTCGCAAGCAGCTATTGAACGTGATACCTCATACGAAAAGTCGACGTGCCCCGGAGTATCAATCAAATTTAAAATATAATCTTCTCCTTTATAGGTATAATTCATCTGAATGGCATGGCTCTTGATCGTAATACCACGTTCACGCTCCAAATCCATATCATCCAATACCTGATCCTGCATATCTCTTCCTTCTACCGTCTTGGTGTATTCCAGCAAACGGTCGGCCAGGGTACTTTTCCCATGGTCAATATGAGCAATAATACAAAAATTGCGGATATTCTTCATTTATTTGTCTGTCCTAAAATCGTTTTGCATGCAAATATACGAAAAAAATCATTTACCGGCGCGTATTCCAAGAAAGGACTCACCAACAAACCTACCGGACACATTCTTGTCTTCTATGTAGCCACCAACAAGGCTCATAAACAATCCAATTGTCCTTTTATTGCTAAAAAAGGTATCCATTTAGCCTAAAAGCGTTTCCAAATAATAAATCAAGTTAAATGCAGAATATTTATGCCGAAAAATTATGCTGAATAACACAAAGTCTCTATATTTGCACTGTGTTTTTCATGGTATTAGATTTAAGGTTAGCAATGAAGATTGGTTGTCGTGATGACAACCTTTTCTTTTTTATAGACCATTCATCTTTTCTATTCGCATATAATCCACCAGCTATTATATATTATTTTTTCTCATCCTCACGATCAATCAGATAGAGAGGCAGAGCTCTGACCGGTTTGACCGAAACATGATTCCCTTTTTTACGACAAATCAGGCACTCCTTTTTCAGTGTACGCCGGGAAAAGCTGAACACATAGTTCGGATTAAAATGAACCCCATTAAAACGCACTTCAAAATGCAGATGCGCAGTCGTAGCTCGTCCGGTTCGACCGGTTAAACCAATGGGTGTTCCGGCTTTCACCACATCACCCGGCTTGACAAAGTTCTTGGAATTATGGCTGTAAACCGTTTCCAGCCCATTATAATGGCGGATAACGATGACATTCCCATAAGCGGAATAAGGCTTGGAAAAGCGAACCACACCATCAAAGGCCGCTACAATCGTATCGTTCGGACAGGTTTTTATATCGTACCCGGAATGATGACGTCGCCGACCGCCATACGGCGAAATAACTTTGGCACCCGGTAATGGAAAAGCAAAATCGCCTTCCTGAATTAACGACAAGTCTATGATCTCTGTATCTGAATCCTTAAAACGGGCCACATCGCCCACCCCAATATGATTGGTTTCACGACTGGTAAAGTTTGTCGATATGACTTTACGCGGAGAAGCCAACGAATCTAACTTGGCAGCTTCCGGATACTTCGGAAATTCAACCATCGGAATCGTTACTTCGGTAGTAGGAAAAGCTGCTTTGGCAGGCGGTAAGACCGGAGAAACATTCTTTTTCTTACCAAAAACATCTTGTGTGGAATGGCTTAGCAACAAGATGGCTAATACCATCCCACTATACACATATTTTCTGAATTGGAACTTCATTCTTAAAACAATTTCAAACAAAGGTAGTAGAAAAAGAAGCTAACTCCAATACAAAAAATGTTATATGGCAGATATACAGATTATTCCATATCTTCCAGAACCGGCTTATTCATCAGGCGATAAACATAACACTGGCTCATAATAACCAACGGATAGGCTACAAAGACACCGATAATGAACAAGATAACGCCTACGATCAGTATCAGTAACTGAGCTAACAAAAGACCCAACAAAGGCATTACCCGGCCTTTCGTCAAGTACCAGCTTTTACGCAACGCATCCAGCGCACTCGCATTTTCATCGACGATAAACTGTCCGAAGAACTGCAGACGAAGATACAAATAGACACCCGGTATCACAAAAATGAATAAACCGATGCAAACAAGCACGCTGGAAAGAATTCCGGCAATCATATATGAAAACAATTTCGTCGGATTCTGCATATAGGCTGAAAACTGAGGTTCATCGCCATCCATCGTCTGAAACATGTTCTTGATATATCCCAAAGCAAAAACAGACGATATGATGTAACTGATCAAGGAAGATACGACCTTTCCTCCTAAAGAAGAAGATAAAGGAGTCATAAACAAACTGACCGTAAAGGAAATCAAACACAGACCTATAACCAGACCGGCTAAAATCCAAATCTGAGATTTTACATTTTTCCAACTCTCTCTCAATACGTCTGAAACGATAATTGTGGTATCCATGATGTTTTTAATTTAAGTTATTCAAGTCAAAAGTAAACATTAATTACGAAAAAGCAAGGGTTTATTTAAAAATATCCACCCAAAAGCTCTTTTCTTCCTACTCTTTCACATAGAAAGCTTTTCCACCAATGCCTTAAAAGAACATTTTTTCAGATAAATAAACCACACAAATGATACCCTGACAAAATAGAAAAAATTCATTTCTCGTATTCCTAGTATCTGTATCTAACCGGAAAGTAATCTTTTGACAAATGTGAAAAAGCTTTATCACAGTTGTCAAAAAGCTTTACCACATATATGAAAAAGCTTTTCGACAGATGTCAAACAATTAAAAAGTAACGAGTTTAAAGAATCATCCCGGCAAGAACCAGTCTGAAGTTTAACTTGCTCTTTTTCCCGATATCTAAAAAAGATGATTACGCCAAATTTCTATACGGAACAATTAATATTAATTTCATACCAAAATGTATCTTTTCTTTTTAGAAAATCATATAATATGCATACAAATATGGTTAAAATAAGATTTTAGCATCACCCTATTTTATAGAAAAGAATTACCTTTGTATGGAAAAAAAGCGAGTAAAAGAAAATAGCAGGAAATGACATTCCTTACTTATTTTTCAAAAAAAGAAGGATTAATATAGAGATTCGAGAATAATTTCAAATTTTTAATAATATATGAAGAAACATTTTTTGAAGTTCATGGTAACCCAGGGTAAGTACATGGTTATATGTGCGACTGGGTTTATTTTGTTTTCTTGTGGAAACAGCCAAAGTGGGATGAAGATGGGAGACAACGAATATGCTGTTGCTACAGTAACAACGACTTCGAGCAACCAGACGAAATCTTACCCGGCAACCATCAAAGGAACACAGGATATTGAAATCCGTCCGCAAGTTTCTGGTTTTATCGTTAAACTTTGTGTAGATGAAGGTGCAACGGTTCGTAAAGGACAGGCATTATTCCAGATCGATCCGACTCAATACAAGGCCGCTTTTAACCAGGCCAAAGCAGCTGTAGAAACAGCTAAAGCGAGCTTAAACACACTGACTCTGACTGAAAAGAACAAACACATGTTGTTCGAAAAACAGATCATCAGTTCATTTGAATACGAAACAGCCGTCAACAACTTATTATCGGCGAAAGCAGCCCTGGCTCAGGCCGAAGCATCACTGGTCAGCGCTAAGCAAAACCTGGATTTCTGTACGGTAACCAGTCCGTCTGACGGAGTGATCGGCACATTCCCGTACCGTATCGGTAGTTTGGTGAGCCCTTCTATTGCAGAACCACTGACAACCGTATCTGAAATCAAAGACATGTATGTATATTTCTCCATGACTGAAAAAGACCTGTTGCAACTGACAAAGACTGGTACTTCCCTCAAAGAAGAGCTGGAGAAAATGCCGGCAGTCAAACTGCAGCTGGCCGATGGAAGTTTTTATAGCGAAGAAGGTAAGATCGACGCCGTCAGTGGAGTAATCGATCAGACTACCGGTTCTGTAAGCATGCGTGCCATCTTCTCCAACAAGAACAACATCCTGCGCAGTGGTGGTACAGGTAATGTGATCTTCCCGTATACAATGGAGAACATCATCCTGATTCCTCAGTCATCAACGGTTGAAATCCAGGATAAGAAATTCGTTTATGTATTGCAGCCTGACAGCACACTGAAATATACGGAAGTCAAGATTTCTGATTTGAACGACGGTCAGAACTATATTGTGACCAGCGGCTTGAATTCTTCTGAGAAGATCGTTGTAGAAGGCGTACAGCAATTGCACAACGGGCAAAAGATCACCCCTATAACACAAGCACAGCAAGAGGCTAAATACCAGCAGCACTTAAAAGATCAGCATGATGGTAATCTGGCAACTGCTTTCAATTAATTTTTATAGGATAGACAATTAAATCAGAACAAATAAAATGAAATTAGATAGATTTATTAACCGTCCGGTGCTATCAACCGTTATTTCTATTTTGATAGTCATCCTGGGTGTTATCGGTCTTGCTACATTACCTATTACCCAATATCCGGACATTGCACCTCCTACCGTATCGGTAAGAGCGACTTATACGGGAGCCAATGCGACCGCCGTATTGAACTCCGTCATCGCTCCGCTGGAAGACCAGATCAACGGTGTGGAAAACATGATGTATATTTCATCAACGGCCTCCAACACTGGTTCGGCCGATATCAATGTTTACTTCAACCAGGGAACCGACCCGGATATGGCGGCAGTCAACGTACAGAACCGTGTGTCAATGGCACAAGGATTACTGCCGGCCGAAGTAACCAAAGTCGGTGTAACAACGCAGAAGAGACAGACCTCTATGTTGATGGTATTCTCTTTGTACGACAAGGAAGATAAATACAACATCGAGTTTATCGAAAACTATGCCAACATCAACTTGATTCCGGAAATCAAACGTGTAAGTGGTGTAGGTGATGCAAATGTGTTAGGTCAGGATTATTCTATGCGTATCTGGTTGAAGCCGGATATCATGGCTCAGTATAAACTGGTGCCGAGCGATGTCTCAGCAGCTTTGGCAGAACAGAACATTGAAGCGGCACCGGGTCAGTTCGGTGAACGCGGAAACCAGACCTTCCAGTATACCATCCGTTACAAAGGACGTCTGCAGAAACCGGGCGAATTTGCCGACATTGTCATCAAGGCATTGCCCGACGGCGAAGTATTGCGTCTGGGTGATATAGCAGACCTCGAATTGGGTCGTCTGGCTTATACCTTCAACAATACGGTAAACGGTCATAAAGCCGTATCTTGTATCGTATATCAGATGGCAGGAACCAACGCGACCGAGACCATTTCTAACTTGGAAAAAGTATTGGCCAACGCAGAAAAGACCTTGCCGGAAGGCTTGGGTATCAACATCGCCCAAAGTGCCAACGACTTCTTGTTTGCTTCTATCCACGAAGTTATCAAGACCTTGATCGAGGCATTTATCCTGGTATTTATCGTGGTATATATCTTCTTGCAGGATATGCGTTCTACCCTGATTCCGGCTATTGCCATCCCGGTTGCTTTGATCGGTACGTTCTTCGTCCTGAAACTGATCGGCTTCAGCTTGAACTTGCTGACCTTGTCTGCAATGGTGCTGGCGATTGCGATTGTGGTCGATGATGCGATCGTCGTCGTCGAGGGTGTCCATGCCAAACTCGACCAGGGATATAAATCCGTTAAGCAGGCTTCTATCGACGCGATGAGCGAATTAGGTGGTGCCATCGTATCTATTACCTTGGTCATGATGTCTGTGTTCATTCCGGTAAGTTTCATGGAAGGAACCGCCGGTACCTTCTACCGCCAGTTCGGTTTGACCATGGCTATTTCTATCGGATTCTCTGCATTGAACGCCTTGACCTTGTCACCGGCCCTTTGTGCCATTCTGTTGAAGGCTCATGGAGATGACTCTTCCCTGAAGGAACGCGTGGATACAGCCGTGAAAACTTCAGGTAAAATCATGTTGCGCCGCTATACCGACGCCATCGGAAGATTGCTTCACCCAAGCATTACCTTAATCTTTACGGTCATTGCTATTTTGGGTATGATATTCGGTATGTTCAGTTTCAGCAACCATCCGGCTTTGTGTATCCTCTTTATCGTTATCAGCGTTTTAGCATTGTTAGGTATGACAACCGATAAATTTAAACAAGCCTTCAATGCTGCTTACGAAAAGATTTTGAACCGATATAAGAAAAACGTATTGTTCTTCATTCAGAAATCAGTTATTTCTTTTGGACTGGTGGTTGCGGCCATCGCCCTCTTGGTATTTTTGATGAATACAACACCAACCGGTATGGTGCCGAATGAAGATACGGGAACCATCATGGGTGCCGTTACCTTGCCTCCTGGAACATCTCAGGAACGAGCTATGGAAGTATTGAACAAAGTAGACAGCCTGATAGCTGCCGAACCAGCCGTTCAGTCAAGAACCGTTATCTCCGGTTTCGGTTTCATCGGTGGTCAGGGTCCTTCTTACGGATCAATCATCATCAAGTTGAAAGATTGGGAAGAACGTTCGCTGATGCAAAACTCAGATATCATCGTCGGTTCGTTGTTCATGCGTTCACAGAAAATCATCAAAGACGCACAGGTACTGTTCTTCGCACCTCCTATGATTCCGGGTTATTCTGCATCCAGTGATATTGAATTAAACATGCAGGATAAAACAGGTGGAGAACTGGATCGTTTCTTCAACGTGGTTACAGATTATATCGCCGCCTTGAATGCCCGTCCGGAAATCAGCCGTGCGCAGACCACGTTCAACCCGAGCTTCCCGCAATACATGTTGGATATTGATGCGGCAGCTTGTAAAAAAGCAGGTATCAGTCCGAGCGACATCCTTTCAACCATGCAAGGATATTACGGAGGTCTTTACGCATCTAACTTCAACAGTTATGGTAAGATGTACCGTGTAATGATCCAGGCAGAACCAAGCGCTACGAAAAACCTCGAAACACTGAATAGCATCAAGGTTCGTAGCAGCAACGGAGAAATGGCTCCTATCACACAGTTCGTAACCATGAAGAAAGTATACGGCCCGGATGTCATCAGCCGTTTCAACCTGTATACATCTATCAAGGTGATGGTAGCTCCGGCTTCAGGTTATACTTCAGGTCAGGCTTTGCAGGCCATTGCCGAAGTAGCCCAGCAGAATCTGCCGACCGGTTTCGGTTATGAATTAGGAGGTATGGCGCGTGAAGAGGCTGAAACAAGTAGCGGAACGACAGCTATTATCTTCCTGCTGTGTTTCGTCTTCGTTTACTTGTTGCTGAGTGCCCAGTATGAAAGTTATATCTTGCCGCTGGCCGTATTGCTGTCAATCCCGTTTGGTCTGTTCGGAAGCTTCCTGTTCGTCAATGGTATGGGAGCATTAGGTAGCATTCCAGCCTTGAAGATGATTTTGGGAACCATGTCAAATGATATTTACATGCAGATTGCCTTAATCATGTTGATGGGTCTGTTGGCAAAGAACGCGATCTTGATTGTAGAGTTCGCCCTCGACCGACGTCGAATGGGTATGAGTATATCCTGGGCTGCCGTATTAGGAGCCGCAGCCCGTCTGCGTCCTATCCTGATGACATCAATGGCCATGATCATCGGTTTGCTTCCGTTGATGTTTGCCTTCGGTGTTGGCGCACACGGTAACCGTACATTAGGAGCTTCCGCCATTGGAGGTATGTTTATCGGTATGATCTTCCAGATCTTTATTGTTCCTGTATTGTTCGTCGCATTCCAGTACTTGCAAGAAAAAGTTAAACCGCTTGAATGGGATGATTTGGACAACAGTGATATGAATAGCGAAATTGAACAATATGAACAAATAAAAGAATGATTCGGATGAAAAGAAGTAATATATTTTATATGATGTGCGCGACTGCTTTATTAAGCAGTTGCCACATTTACAAAGCGTATGATCGTCCTGAGGATATCAACGCTGATGGAATTTATCGGGATCCCGTATCTCTGACTGACACACTGGCTGTCAGCGATACGACCAATATGGGAAATATTCCTTGGCAAGAATTATTCAAGGATCCGAAACTGCAGGCTTTGATAGAAGAAGGCCTGGCAAACAATGTAGATATGCAGGCAGCCGTATTGCGTGTAGAAGAGGCCCGCGTCATGCTGACATCAGCACGCTTGTCGTTCTTGCCTTCCATTAACCTGGCTCCACAAGGATCAGTAACCACTATGGATGGCGGCGATTTTGTCAAGGCCTATACACTTCCGGTTGCAGCCAGCTGGCAGGTAGATCTGTTCGGTCAGTTATTGAACGCAAGCCGCAGCCAGAAGACAGCTTATCTGCAGAGCCAGTACAGCCAGCAGGCTGTTCGTTCACAGCTTATTTGCGGCATTGCCAATTCGTATTATACCTTGTTGATGCTCGACAAGCAGGAAGATATCACAGCCAGAACAGTAGATATCTATGCAGAGAATGTCCGCGTCATGGAAGCTATGAAGATAGCCGGTATGACGACAGAAGCAGCCGTTACTCAAACCCGTGCGGCTTATCATCAGACGGCAGCTTCATTGATCGACTTGCAACGCCAGATCAGAGAAGTAGAAAACTCTTTGTCTGTCCTGTTGGCAAAAGCGCCTCAGCATATCGACAGAGGAACATTAGACGAGCAGATCATGCCGGAAGAATTGACAGCCGGTGTTCCTATCCAGCTTTTGGCCAATCGTCCGGATGTAAAGATAGCAGAAATGAATCTGGCAAGTGCTTATTATTCTACGAACCAGGCAAGAGCAGCCTTCTATCCGGGATTGAACATCACAGCTACTGCGGGATGGACAAACGGATCAGGCATCAGTGTTGCTAATCCCGGACAGTTCATGTTCCAGGCTTTGGCTGCGTTGGCACAGCCGATCTTCAACAACGGTAAATTAATTGCCAATTTGAAGGTAACTAAAGCAGAAGAAGAGATCGCCAAGATGAACTATCAGCAGACTATCTTAGCGGCTGGTCAGGAAGTCAGTGACGCCTTGCATTTATATGATGCCAGCAACAACAAGCTGATAGAAGACAGAGCTCGTGTAGAACAGCTGGAAAAAGCCGTTGTCTATACAAAAGACCTGTTCCAAAGTGGAGATGCCACTTATCTGGAGATATTGACATCACAACAAAGTCTGCTCAGTGCACAGTTAACAGAAGTATCTGATAATATCCAGCGAATCCAGGCTGTTATCAATCTTTACAGTGCATTAGGCGGTGGTAGAGAATAACCCTATAAACAAATACAATTATGATTAGTCCTTTAGCTTATGTCGATGCAAATGCAAAAATAGGGAACAATGTAACTGTCCATCCGTTTGCATACATTGATAAAAATGTAGAAATAGGCGACAACTGTGAGATTATGCCTTATGCCAGTGTCCTCAGCGGAACCCGCATGGGAAAAGGTAACCGCATTTTCCAACATGCCGTACTGGCTGCCGAACCTCAAGATTTCAAATATAAAGGCGGTGACACACTGTTAGTCATCGGTGATAATAACGTGATCCGTGAAAATGTTGTAATCAACCGGGCTACGGCCGACGGACAGACACAGCTGGGTAATGGGAATTTCATTCACGAAGGCGTCCATATTTCTCACGATACAAAAGTAGGTAATCACTGTGTCATTGGCTATGGAAGCAAGATCTCCGGTAATTGCGAGATTGAAGATTGTACCATATTCGGTGGAAACATTCTGGTCAGCCAAGGATGCCGAGTTGGTTCATGGTCCATGATCCAGACAGGATGCCGCTTCCGGAAAGATATTCCGCCTTATATTGTAGCAGCCAAAGAACCGACAAGTTACTACGGAGTAAATGCAGTCATCTTATCGCATGAAGGGTACAACGAAAAGATCATTAAGCATATCGGTCATGCTTACCGTATCCTCTACCAAAGTAACTGCAGTATATTTGATGCCCTGCTGATGATTCGGGATCAGGTTCCGATGAGTGAAGAAATCGAACACATCATACAATTTGTCGAAGCTTCTAAATTAGGAATCATTCGAGACTGATATCCGAACAGATTCTTGAATATATAAAAGCGGCGTTCTGGTAACATTGAACCATGACGCCGCTTTTTTTGTTCTAAATAGAAAAGGAGGTTACTATGGCAAGACCCGTTATTCCCGGGATGTCGGCAGATGAACAGCTCAAACTGTATGAACAATTACAGCATTACAATGCAGAGCGCGATTCGTATAAAGTAGCTGGAGTGTATTTATTAGTGATTCCGCATGATGGGAAAAAGTGTTACTCTCTCTGGTGCTACTCGCCTACACTCGAACGAAATCCGATTCTCTTCATTCAGGATTTAAGTGAACAGATTCAGGAATCACTGAGGCTTGCCACTTCTATGTTCTTTTATTCCAAACGTAAGCTGCTGATTGTTGAATACAACGCGAAACGAATGACTTCAAAGGGTGACGATCTGATCGGGTTCGGCAAATACAGAGGTCATTATTTATATGAGATACTGCAAATAGATCCGGCGTATGTAGTCTGGATTGCCAACAAATATACACCTCGTATTCCGAAGCAAGAACGCTTTGTCCAGATGGCCCGTGTATATGTATCTGTCTATCTGGATCGCATCTGGCAGAAGAAAAAGCAGACTGAAACATCTCACTACCTCGGGAAGAAAGGGCAGACCGTCAAAGATCTCACACTAAAGGTTTCTCATGTCCGGTTGGAAGATGATCCTTATAAAACAGGCGTTCAGGGCAATGAACCGGTGTTTTATGTGAACCAGATTGTCGGACTCACCGATATTCACGGCAATCGGGTGATTATCATTTTCCCGGCACTTTATCCCAGCCTGGTTTCCGGGCAATTATCGGCTCTTGAACATGCATATCGGGCCGGAGAGATTCTGCACGTCTCTACGGCCCGTATATTTAAGACATTCGAATACCGCGGTATCAAATATACCCGACTCTATTATGTCCGGCTCAAACGATAAAAGTTACAGCATATACCGCAGCTGATCCAGCATCAGCGGAATTTCCTCTTCTTCAATACCGGCATTCTTCAGGTCTGCGATGTCTTGCTCAAACTGCTTGTAGAACTTGAACCAGTCTCCGCCTTCTTTTTCTACAGCCTGCTTATAGTAGGCCAACGCCGCCTTGTTGTTCTGCAATACCCATTCTGTATGTCCGGCATTCAGGAAATCCTGGGTATTCGGTTGTGCCTCCAATATCTTCTTATAATATTTCCGGGCCTGATCATACTTCCCTGTCAGAAACGAACACCAGGCAATCGGCCTCCAGGCTTTATGACTTGTCGTATCCAGATAATCTACCTTATAATAATACTTCAACGCTTCGTTATAATTCTTCAGTTCCAGATGACAATGCCCGATACTGATCTGAACAGACAGATTATCCGGGTTCAGCGCCTCATACCGATGATAATACTCCAGCGCTTTGTCAGGCTGCTTCAGCGTTTTATAGCAGACAGCTATCCGACGAATAATCCATTTGCTGTTTGGATTCAGCAAGTCAGCATGCAGATAATCCTTCAAAGCGCCTTCCAGATCACCGTTCATCTGACGGCAATACCCAGCTTTCTGATACAGGATGTCATTCTCGTTATCTTGCTGGATCAGTTCTTCAAAGATGTTCAACGCATCCTGAAAATAATTCTTACGCAAATAATATTCAGCGATAGCTGTCAGGCTGACCGCATCTGATATAAATGGTTTGACTTCCGCCAGGTGATGAAAGTCGAGCGTATAAGTAAATATGTCATCAAAGTCAAGATGACTAGGGAAAAGTTTATGGAAACGATACAAATCCTGAATGTATCGCCCGGCAATCTGTTCCACTTTCGAATGCTTTTCCTGCAATTCTTCCTGATTCTGACGAAGCATCTCTGCCGCCTGCCCGTCGAATTGTCCCATCATAGCCGTCCGTGCACTTTCGGGCAATTGCAGCATGCTCAGGAAAAAAGAATACTGATCTGAATTACACATGAACGATGTCTGTGTTACCTGTTCAAACAGATGCAACTCGTTCTGATTGCCTTTAAAACCGGAAGTAAGTACTGAATGCCCGGCATCAAATGGTAAAAACCAGTTTCCGATTTCCCGGAAGAACGGATAGTTTTTCAGATGTACAAATGTTGAATGTAAAACATCTGCTCCTTCCATCTGTAATTCGCTGAATTCCGTCATCATCCGGCTTAATTCTTTATCGGCAAAAATCGAATCCTGCCATTCCGGATTCATTTCATCGCCCAGCTGCTCCGGATTCAAATCTTTCAGGTTTATCTTTTCTCCCAACGTCGGACTCAGTTTCATCATTCCCGGCAAGATTTCATTCCACAGTTTCTTGGAAATCTTCTCTGTTTCCCGGGAGAGAATAAAGCGAAGAATAATGGTCTGTATGGTCTGCGAAAACGAAGGCATAGCTTCTGCCAGCGCATGCATCCGGTCACTAATGAAAGGATATAACGAAGTCCGTTTCCGATATTTATACAAAACAAGTAAAATAGCTATCAAAGCCCGGACCGTAATCTCCTGTTTCTGACTGGAAGCGGCATCAAACAGAAGTGTCATTTTCTCTTTGTCAAAATATTCCTCAAGACTGAGCAACAGGGATGAAACAACCTGGCAACCGACACTCTCCGGCATTTCTGTATCCTGCAGAATAGCCTGAAGTTCGCAGACTTCTTCAGTCGCTAATGGTCCGGAAATCCAAATCTTATTGAATAATGTCAGAGAAGCCGCCTCCAATTGTTGCTTGGCACTGATATCGGCATGGGCAGCCTGTATATCAGGCTCACTGCTCAACTGTTGATGCAAATACGTATAAGAGACTGCACAGGACTGCTTCAGCGAACGACGCCGGCTGTAGAAATACAACGGAGAATCGACCGCCAGCGCTTTTTGTTTCACCATGTCGGCCAGTTCATAAGTTGATGCTTGTATTTGCCGATAAATCTGTTCCTGCATCGGATCCTGTATGCCATCCATCCGATAGCGCAACATATATTTATAAGTTTCCTGCAGTTCATTCAGTTTATCCTGAAAATCGTAATGACCTGAACCGGCAATCAAGCCCTGCAAGCCATCAAAAGCATTTTTCAGTTCTTTCCGGTCCAGCCATTCAATAATCCGACTGTATGTTTTATTTATATCCTGTATAGTCATAAAAGTCTAATAAACAATAATCCTTGCACAAAGATAACATGTTTTGAGTTTCTAAGCGGGCATGTTTATAAGTTTTTAAGTTTAGATGCCGGTTCATCCGACCCAATACTTCGCTGTCTTTCCCGTTAGGCGACGGATCAGGATAACCAAACCCCAGGAAACAAGAAAGGCGATGACTGCCGCCGCCGGTATTTGCAGGCAAATAGGAACTTCTGCCATACGCATCAAAGCGACGCTCGGTCCAACAAAGAAATAATGAATCATATACACGCCAAACCCACAGACGGTCAGATTGGCCAAGGCTTTCTGTATCCGCTCCGAACGAACTGTTACCTTTTTGCACAGCAGGAAAATAGGTATCGTCATCATCACGACATTCGGCGAACAATAATAAAAGAACAATTCCAGCTGCTCATCGGTGAAATCTGGCAGCGAAGTCATGTGTCGGAAACCCGCAAAGGTGATGCCAAAACCTATGATAAACATCGGAATACCTGCCGCCAGTATCTTCGGCAAAGACCAGTCGTGGTGACGTAAATAATGGCCTAACAGCAAATAGCCGTTGAAACCGGCGAAATAATATAGCATGTAAAATTCATTCCAGGCACAAGCGCCCCAGATATACTCGTTTACAAATGCCCGGAGATAAGGAACAAATAAAGTAACGCCCCAACCGATCAGGAAGCACAATTTGGCTCTTTCGGAAGCCTTTTCTATCCAGGCCGAGAAGATTGGCATATACAAATACAATCCGATCAGCAGATAAATATACCACATATGCACATCGACAATCGAGAAATTCACCGGAATTTGTCCGATAAAGCCCAACGATACGGTCAGCGACTGACGAAGTGCGTCTTCACCTGCGTATGGGAAGAACGTGAGAATCACAGAGGGATCTAAACCCAACAATCCTGTCAGCCATGGAAACAGACAGTAAATAACAGACCACACCAGAAAAGGCCAGAACACACGACTGATCCGCTTCTTATAAAACGGACCACTCTCCTCTTTTACCGGAAGCAGCAAGGCTCCGGTAATCATCACAAACAACGGAACACACGGACGGAGCAAAGAGCCATAAACAGCGCCCCAGTATTTGATGCTTGCAATATCTGCCGTCGGATCACCGGCATAGAAGTTAAACGGATCTGCGCTATGGCAACAGACAACGGTAAACATGGCTACTAAACGAACGACATCAAGCCAGACAATGTGTTTAGATGGTTTAGAAATAAGTGCTTCTTTCATTGTTTTATTTGATTAAGTATTATTAATGGGATAAAGATAACAAGAATAATAGAAGCTACAGTCGGATTTTTATATGTAAGTTTGTAAGGAAATAAAAAGTGTCTCACTCCAATAAATTCAAACAACATGGAAAAAGATCATATGATGGAAAAAAGAGAGCCTCATGACGCCATTAACCTATTCAAAGAGGTTCAAGAGAAAATATTATTCCTCCGAAATCAAGAAGTCATATTAGATGCGGATGTTGCTCAATTATATGGCGTGGAGACACGAGAGGTTAACCAAGCCGTACGCAACAATCCCAATAAGTTCCCAAAAGGGTATGTATTTGAGATTGATAGGCAAGAACTTACAGAGTTGCGATCAAAATTTTTGATCGCAAATAAATCTAAGAGCCGTACTATGCCCAAAGCCTTTACAGAAAAAGGCTTGTATATGCTTGCAACCATCTTAAAAAGTCCTCAAGCAACACAAACTACCATTGCCATTATAGAAACTTTTGCTACAGTTCGCCATCTGAAACGGGAACTCCGTAATTTACACGAAGAACACGACAAACAGCAGCAACAATCCAAGATGCAGTATTTTGGAGATTTGCTTTCAAGCATCGTCATGCCCGATTTGGAAACATCTGAAACAGAGTCCAGTTTGGAAATCAATTTCTTGATAGGCAAGATAAAGCATACGGTGAAACGGGTAAGAAGACAAAATGATCCTGATTACACCGAAACAGAATAATGTTTACATCAGCCGTTAAATCATCAGCTAATAAATTCAAATACTTATATTATTTATGATTGAATGTATGAAGAAAAGACGGACTATCCGTCAATACACAGAACAGGATGTTCCTGAAGAATTGTTATGTGAACTGCTGGAAGTCGCTTCCCGGGCTTCCAATACGGGAAACATGCAGCTTTACAGTGTGGTTGTTACCCGCGACCCAGAGCGGAAAGCACAACTGGCTCCGGCTCATTTCAACCAGCCGATGGTGACAAGTGCACCCGTAGTCTTGACATTTTGTGCAGACGCCAACCGGTTTGTCAAATGGGCAGAACAACGGAAGGCAAAGGCAGGCTTTGACAATCTGCAAATGTTCATGGCTGCTACCATCGATGCGATGCTTTTTGCTGAAGCTTTTGCCGAAGCTGCCGAAGAGAAAGGTCTCGGACTTTGCTATTTAGGAACAACGACCTATAATGCAGACCAGATCATAAAGATTCTTTCACTACCGAAATTAGTGGTTCCGATTATTACGATCACCTTAGGATATCCGGCAGAGCCACTGCCTGAACAATCAGAACGCTTGCCTTTGGCAGCCATCATGCATCAGGAAACATATACCGACTACACACCGGCATCCATCGATCAGTTCTATCAGGAAAAGGAAGAGCTGGCTGTCAACCAAGAATTTGTACGCATCAACCAGAAAGAAACGTTGGCCCAGGTCTTCACCGACTTGCGTTACACAAAAGCCAACAACGAACATTTCTCTGAAGTTCTTCTTCAGGTGCTGAAAGATCAGGGATTCTTGAAAGACTAATCATCTTAACAAGCATTTAGAATACAAAGGTCCGGAGATTTGTTTGATAACCTATATCTCCGGGCCTTTATTATTTATCTACAAAACTTTTCGGTAAGAATCTTTTACACTCTCACATTCAATCATTCCTCTCTTTCAACATAGAAGCTAAGTCTGTCGGATTCCGAGAAGTATTCCACAAAGCATGTATGAATACATAATCTTTATGCACAGTGTAAATAACTTTAATAGGAGGAATAGACACAAATCTATATAATAATGTTGAATTCTCAAGTGAGGGTTCACGCATCCCTAAATTAGGAAAAGTTCCTAATCTGCTAATATGCTCAAAGATTCGCTTTCTCACTTGCTTGGCGGTTCTTATTCCAAATTCACCCTCACAATACTTCAAAATAGCAAGAAGCTCATTAACTGCCTCTGCATGCCATTTTATAGACATTTTCATTCCCAGGCTTTCGTTTTCAATTCAACTTCTTCCATGCTTAAGCCTATCCCAGATACGGCATCTGATTCCCGTAAACGCAACTGAGACTTCATTTCTTCTGTACTATAGCAACACGGTGCTTTTTTCTGACGTTGCAGTTCACACAAGAAATCCCTTAATTGTATTAAGGCATCTTCATCGTCTAACAACGCATTCAGATGTTCAAATATACTTGCTCTCAATTCTACCGTCGTCATATACATTTTCATTTTAATAAGTGATTTACGCAAAAATAAGAAAAAAAGAAAAGCCAACAACGAACATTTCTCTGAAGTTCTTCTTCAGGTGCTGAAAGATCAGGGATTCTTGAAATAGAAGATAACGAGAATCGTAGATGAAAGTAACGAGAAGCTTTTTTAAACCTCGTTACTTTTAATCTCAAATACGCCGGCTTTTACTCAAAACACGCCAGCTTTTGATGAAAAGCCGGCATGTTTTTTTACAGTTCAGACCGAGGCAAAAAAATATCCGCCTGATTTACGGATAAACCAGACGGACATTACTATTTATATAAGGTATGTATTAGCCTCATACATTATACAGTCGGTTGCGGAGCAGCCGGGTTGTTATCGCTTTCAGCAATACCTTTGTTCGTTTCCATTTCGCACTGCGGAATACGATAGATCATGATCTGAGATTCCGGTTCCAGATTGTACTGAACGATTGCTTCGTAGTTGGTATTCTTACGGATAATCGGTTTCTTCAGACGCAGGATATCGAACAAGGAGAAACCTTCACCCCACAATTCCATACGACGCTGCAACCAGATTTCGTCCTGCATTGCCTGAGCAGATGTAGCTGTACAAGTGTATGACGGGTTACGATAAGTCTTCACGAAGTCTTCCAGTGTCTGTTTAGCTGTAGTCAGGTTACCCGACATCGCTTCACCTTCAGCCTTGATCAGATACATTTCTTCTACACGCATCAAAGGCCAGTCCTGCGAGTTGGTTGTATTACCCATTACATCCTGATAAGCACCGAACTTCACATTCGTATAAGGAGCCAAACCAAAGTAATCGATCACCGGAGTACCGTCTACCGTTTCATTATCAACCAAAGTAGATGTTCCTTCCGGAGAAATAAACCACTGTTTACGGATATCTGTATCAGGAATCTGATCATACAAAGCAGAACTTACATAACGGAATGTTCCGGTCAGCGTAGTATAACCGTTACCTGTCAATGAACACAAGTGAGACGGCCAGTTGATAATACCTGTTGTTACTACATCGTTATCCGGAGTAATCAAAACACCCCACAACCAAGAGCTGGCAGAAGCCGAGTTGAATGTCGGTTTAGAAACTTCAGCCAATGACTGCGGAGTACCACCAGCAATAGCCTTTTCTGCATCACTGGCAGCTTCAGCCCATTTCTGCATCAGCAGATTAGCACGGGCACGCAAACCATAAGCAACAGCCTCATCAATCTGATCCTTATTTGAACCATTATCAAAACCGGCCAACAGTTCGATTGCCTGATTCAAATCGCTCATGATCTGGTCATATACCTGCTGAACCGTAGCACGCGGATTGGTCTGCATTTCTTCTTCCGTCATCGTCTCAGTAACGATCGGAACGCAAAGCTCATTCTCATGTCCGGCATAAGTGAACTGATAGATCTGAGCCAGATTCAGATAATCGTAGGCACGGGCAGCCAAAGCCTGACCCCGGTAACGCTTCATCGATTCATCTTCACTTCCATCTGTCAGCGTCAATACATTATTGGCTGCCTTCAAGTGATTGTAGAAGGTCTTCCAGATCAGTTCATCACCTACGCTGGTATAAATACGGTCTGAATAATTCTGAGCCGTAGCAAACCAGTTATAACCTGAAGTAGAACAAGGCATATCCTGACCGCCTTGTTCCAGGAACTGGCTGACAGCCGCTACACCATAATCGTTATGATAAGTCGTTGCATCGTCCGAAATAGTTCCAAACACATTCAGTTTGGCAGCCATTGCATTTACTTCGGCTGTAATCAAGTTCGGACGTTCAGCGATGATATCTTCCTTCTGTTCACCACTCACATACTGGCCTTCCGGAAACTTGTCCAAATCACAAGAAGCCAGCAATAAAGCGGCACTTGCGAACATTAAATATTTATTTGTCATTTTCATATACTCTAAAAACAATTAACGGATTAGAAATTCAATGAGATACCGCCAGAAATCGTACGGATCGGTGAATAAACGTTATCAGCAGTCAGATAACCCTGACGTGGATCCAAACCTTTACGAGCCGTCAGCAACGCTACATTGTCAGCTACGAAATACAGACGGATACCGTCGATCTGCAATTTACGAGTCCATGTCTTCGGCAATGTATAACCGAAAGTAATGTTCTGTAAGCTCAGGTAATCAGAACTTGTCAACCAGCGGTCTTGCGTCACAGTTCCTGTATATTGGTCTTGCACATTCAAACGGGGAACATCGGTATTCTTATTTTCCGGAGTCCAGGCATTCAGCATATCTACGTGCCAAGCTGCCCCCATAGCATCTGTACTCATCAAAGCCTGGTACGTGTAATCCAGGATACGACCGCCTAACTGATAAGCAAAGGCAATTGAGAAATCAAAACCATGGAATGTAAAGCTGGTTCCGAAACCACCATATACCTTCGGCAGGATATCGCCTGAAGCAAAACGGTTAGAAGATGCTTCAGAATAAGAAGTTGTAACCGTTTCACCGGCAGCATTCGGTTCTGTCAGAGCCCACTGGCTTTCACCGGTTTCCGGATTTACGCCTGCATATTTCGGCAAATACAACTGATACATGGATTCACCTTCGCGATAGATACGGCTACCATCAATCAACTGACCGTTCAATTCAGGAGCCAGTTCCAATACTTTGTTCTTGAAATGAGTCAGGTTGAAGTTGATATCCCATGTAAAGTCTTTTGTATTGATGATGTTTGAATTCAAATCCAATTCAACACCACGGTTCACCATTGATCCTACGTTTTCTGGGTAACGAGAGTAACCCATTGACGGAGATACCGGTTTGAAGTAAAGCATGTCGGTTGTCTTACGAGAGAAATACTCAGCGCTACCGCTCAACTTACCACCCCAGAAAGTGAAGTCAAAACCAGTATTGAAACTGTGTGAAGTTTCCCAGGTAATATCCGGATTACCTTTATAATACAATGAAGTAGAGAAATCACCGTTACTGTTAGCCAATGTATACTGATCCATATACGGATAATAGTTACGGTACAGACCACCTTCGTACATCAGGTTATCATTACCCTGCAAACCGTAGCTGATCTTGAACTTCAACATGTCAATCCATTTCTGGTTTTCCAGGAAGGCTTCCTTGTTCATCAACCAGCCAGCACCGATTGACCAGAAGTTACCCCAACGGTTATCCGGGTGGAAGGCAGAAGAAGCATCACGACGATAAGAAGCAGAACCGAAGTACTTGCCATCATAATCGTACTGCACACGGAACAACCAGCCTTCAGTTGCATAGTTGCTTGAGTAAGAAGCATTGTTCTGGTTCAGGATACCGTTGTTCAATTCGGGAACATCCGGATTGTAAATCTTTTCACGTGAACCATACAAGTACTGATATTTGTAATTGTAGTTTTCATGACCGGCCAATACATCCAAATTGTGCACGTCGTTGAATGTCTTGTTGTAAGTCAGCAAATACTGCTGGTTTGTACTGAATGTACGCTGAGTAGCAACAGAAATCAAACCTCCGACACCACTCGTTTCTGAATACTGACCATAGAACGGGTTCGTCATATTAGTATAACGCACATTGTTAGCATCTACACCAATATTGATCTTTGCCTTGATACCGCCCCAGATATCGATATCAGCAAACCACTTACCGCTGATAACATCACCTGCATATCTCATCTTATCCAGCATGTAGCTTGCCAATGGGTTCGCATTCGGGATTACATTGTTACGCTTAAAGTTCGTATCCGATCCATAATCATAACGTAAGAAACCACGGTTGTCTGTCATGATATTTCCGGAAGCATCACGGATATACATCGGATAGATGGCACCCATAATATTGGCTGCGTAGAAAGCATTCGCATTTGAAGAACCGCCTTCAGTATCCTGCTCACGGCTGTCGTAATGCGTAAACGATACGTTACCACCCATCTTCAACCAAGGCTTCACCTGATAATCTGCTTTCAAACGGGCAGAATAACGCTGGAAACCTGAGTTCGGAACGATACCCTGATCATCCAGATAACCGGCAGACATATAATAGTTCATCTTGTCGTTGGCACCGCTCACACTCAGGTTATATTCCTGACGGGTGTTGTTTTCGAACAATGCGTCACTCCAGCTATCCGGTGTATAATAATATGTACCGTCAGAATAACCCAATGTTGCATTCGGATTCAGTTTGCCATCCATACCGATCAGCTGTTCACCATTCGGAATGGTAAATACCTGATATCCTAAATAAGAAGAAGACAGCATGGCCTGGTTGGCATACGCATTGGCACTTGCCAGATCACCAGCGGCTGCATATCCCTTCAAGTCTCCATTATAGATAGCTGAATAAGCCATTTCATAGAACTTACCCGGATCTGTAACTGTTTCGTATGAAGGAACACCACGTTTGTTCACACCCCACTTAGCATCGAAAGTAACGCGGGCATCACCCGTCTTACCACGTTTGGTCGTAATCAAGATAACACCATTGGCACCACGTGCACCATACAAGGCATTTGAAGCAGCATCCTTCAAGACAGTCATTGACTCGATATCAGAAGTACTGATAGCAGAAATTTCACCATCATAAGGAACACCATCGACTACATACAACGGAGTGTTGCTGGCAGAAATAGAACCGATACCACGGATACGAACCGTAGCGTCTTTACCCGGCTGACCAGTACTACTGGTTGTCTGTACACCGGCTACCTGACCTGCCAAAGCGTTTGTTACGTTAGAAGTCTGACGAGAAGTAATCTTTTCATCCTTAATCGTCGCAGCAGAACCTGTAAAAGCTGATTTCTTGGCAGTACCATAAGCTACAACCATCACTTCATCCAACGCTTGTGAGTCTGATTCCAATACTGCTTTCACACGAGAAGAAACACCTACTTCCACTTTCTTCATACCTACGTATGAAATTTCCAGATGTTTTCCGTTCGAAGGCACATCTAATGTGAAGTTACCGTCAAAATCAGTTACTGTACCGATTGTTGTTCCTTTTACGACTACTGATGCACCAATTACCGGATCACCGTTTTCATCAAGAACTTGACCGGTCACCTTGGTGTTTTGAGCCATTACCGCAGTCATACCCATCAACAGGCTGGCTACAGTCAGAGTAAACCTTTTCATCATAAATACACTTATTGATTAAACATATAAATATTCATCCCTTTTTATTTGTATAGACTTAGTTCATACCGAACTTATAGCTTTGTCTATTATCGATCTCTCTAATGTTTTGTTTCTTAACTTTCGCTTATTAGAGGCTGCAAAATTACAACAAAAAATGTAAAAATGCAACGAATCATAAATTTAACAATCTAATCATTTACGTATTATTACCCGAAATATATCAGAAAGTCACAAAATAAAACATTATACATACTAATTCAGACCATACAATGTAACACTATTGTTGTATTTATTACGTTTTAATGTAATTTTGTTCGCCATAAATTTATCTCTTTTTTTTAAATATACAATCACTCGTCCCTAAAAATTCTCTATTCTTAGCATAGAAATAGCTAAAAATAGAAGTTTTCCTGTTATATGATGCTTATTTCATTGTCTGTCATCAGTTCTCCGTTCTTTTGGCTTGACCCAAAAGAACCAAAAAGTCAAGGCTCACACTCCGAAGGCCGGAATACTAATAATTGATCGCTTTTCGCGCGCAGGCGCGTTACTCTCTCTCAATAATAAATATACTTTCTTATCCTTTTCTTTACTATACTTTACTTTATGCACTTTCCACGGTTAAAATCGGCGTTTTAGCTGTGCAAACAAGGGTTTCATCTGTGCTTAAAAAGCGGTTCGGTATGGACTAAGTCTTTTAGTAAAGGTTTGAATATTATATGTTTAATCAATAAGTGTATTTATGATGAAAAGGTTTACTATGACTGCGGCTTGCCTGCTGATGGGTATGACTGCGGTAATGGCTCAAAACACCAAAGTGACCGGTCAAGTTCTTGATGAAAACGGCGAACCGGTAATTGGTGCATCAGTAGTCGTAAAAGGAACAACAATCGGTACAGTAACTGATTTCGACGGAAATTTCACATTAGATGTTCCTTCGAACGAAAAACATCTGGAGATTTCATACGTAGGTATGAAGAAAATGGAAGTGGGCGTTTCTTCTCATGTAAAAGCTGTATTGGAATCTGACTCACAAGCGTTGGATGAAGTGGTGGTAACAGGATACGGCGTTCAAAAGAAAGCATCTTTTACAGGAGCTGCTTCTATTATTGGTGAAGATGTTTTATCTAAAAAGACTGATGCTAATTTTGTAAAAGCACTAGAAGGTTCTGTTCCTGGTGTCCAAATGAATAATTCGTCAAGCATGCCTGGCGTTTGGGGATCTATTTATGTTCGCGGTCGTGGATCTTTAAATTCAGGAACACAACCTCTTTATGTAATAGATGGAATGCCTATTGATTCGGATACGGATAAAAATTCTTTGAATTCAGAATCAAACAACCAATTAGACCCAATGTCAACATTAAATCCTTCAGACATTGAAAATATTACGGTATTAAAAGATGCAGCAGCAACAGCAATCTATGGATCACGTGCAGCAAATGGTGTAATTATCGTAACAACTAAAAAGGGTAAAGAAGGCAAGTTTAATATCAATCTGGACATTAAGCAAGGTTTTGTCTCTATGGCAAACAACAATATGGACTTCGCTAATGCCCAACAGTCAATGAATTTGTTCGCTAACGGTTTAGCTGCCTCTAATCCAGATAGATATACGATAGAATCTGCTTACAATTATTTAGCTGACGATTACTTTGGATGGGATCGTAAGTCTTCTTATGACTGGATGGATGCTATTACACGAAAAGGTTATTACCAAGACTATAATTTAAATCTGCAAGGAAAACAAGGTAATACTGGATATTATGCTAGTTTAGGTTATCTGAATACTGAAGGACTTGTTAGAAGTTCAGACTTAGAGCGTTTCTCTGGACGTTTGAATTTGGATAGTAAATTCAATTGGGCTACAATTGGTATCAATACATCCTATAGTTATTCAACACAGAATGGATTTTCATTATCTACTAGTGGAAGTATGAGTAGTCCTATAACTGCTGCAATATCTAGTATGCTCCCTATGTATCCGTACTATGATGAAAATGGAGATTATGCTAATGTCAATTTATACAACCCGCTTGCTTTAACTGATGAAACTTGCGGTGAATTAAATGAGACTAAAATGCAAGTGATAAACTTGAATCCCTATTTGCAGATTGATTTTGGTAAAGGCATCTATGCAAAAACGACGTTAGGAGTGAACTTAAATGACCAAACTCAATACCAATATTGGAGTGCTCAGTATAATCCGCAAGGTATGGACTATAATGGACTTGGTCAATTATATAATTCAAAAAGTAGTGTAGTTACTTGGAATAATATTTTAGGATGGAACTATACATTCAATGAAAAGCATAATATAGGTGTCATGGTTGGTCAAGAAATGCAAAAGAAAAGTTACCACTATGAATATTTTGCTAAATCAGATTTCCCGTTTGCTTCTAATGGTATGCGTGATTTGACAACAGCAGGAACTGAGCAAGGTTCAGAATATTATAAACAAGAGGCTCGTTTGGCATCATACTTTATGGATGCCCATTACTCTTATGCTGATAAATATTATGCTTCTGCTTCATTCCGTCGTGACGGTTCTTCTGTATTTGGTGCAGATAAACGTTGGGGTAATTTCTGGTCTGTTGGTGGTAAATGGCGTTTGACAGGAGAAGATTTCTTGGCTGATAATTCTACATTAACCAATGCTACCCTTCGTGCTTCTTACGGAACTGTTGGTAATCAGGAAATAGACTGGTATGCAGCTCGTGGATTTTATTCTGCGGGATATAATTATAACCAAATGCCAGGTATGCGCCCCACCAGTATCGAAAACAGAGAACTAACATGGGAAGTCTCTAAGAAATTAGATGTTGGTTTTGATTTGTCTTTAATCAATCGTATCAATTTGGGCTTTGATTTTTACAATGAAGAAACATCTGATGCTCTGTTCGAAGTTCCATTATCAATGACAACCGGATTGGCTACTACTTATCAAAATATTGGTAAAATCAGAAACCGCGGTATAGAGTTTTCTGTAAATGCATCTTTGATGCAACAGAAAGATTTCACTTGGAACATCTTTGCAAATTTGACTTGGAATAAAAACCGTGTTATCAAACTTTCTACGGATGAACCATTAGAATACACATTCCAAATTATCGAACAAGGTCGTCCGTATTCACAGTTTTACATGAAAGAATATGCCGGAGTAGATCGTGAAACAGGTAAGCCTCTATGGTATTTGAATGAAGATGGAGATGAAACAACATCTGACTATAATGCAGCTTCTAAACGTTATGTAGGAAATGCAGATCCTAAAGTATTAGGTGGTTTCGGTACAAACCTGACATGGAAAGATTTTGATTTCAATATCAATTTCAATTATCGTTTAGGTGGGAAAGTATATGATTCAGGAGCTTCTTTTACAGGCTTTGGCATGGCATTCCGTACGCCATTAGAAGATGTTGCATTAAATTCATGGACTCCAGAAAATAAAGATGCTAAATACCCGCAATATATTTACGGAGACCCCTACAAAGCATCTCAAACTTCATCTCGTTTCTTATATAATGGGAACTATCTGCGTATAAGCAATATTACTTTAGGATATACATTGCCAAAGTCATTAATACAAAAAGCATTGATCCAACGTTTACGTGCGTATGTATCTGTTGATAACTTATACACGTTTACTGCTGGAGATTTTATTGGTTATAATCCAGAAACATCGGCGAACGGTGTAATTGCTTGGCAATATCCAGCTACATGTACATTCATTGGAGGTATTCAATTAACATTCTAATCGAATTGAATTATTAAAAAGACATTGTTTATGAAAAAGAACATATTAAAAGCAATTGTAGGCTTAACGTTAATGACAAGCCTTACGGCTTGTGGTGATAAATTCCTTGAAACAGATTATTATAAGGGAATTGACACAGAAACAGCATTGACCAACGTTAACAATATTTCGACAGCACTGAATGGTACTTATTATAGCTTATTTTACTATGCATTTGCAGGAAACTATGCTATCAGTATTGGCGATATTCCTACAGATATTTCTTACTGGAATGGTAAAACAGGTCATTTTGATGCCATCTACACTTTTACCGTAATAGATACAGATACATACTTGAAAAATATTTGGGAATATGGCTATAAAGTGATTGATGGATCTTCTCGTATTATTAAAGCAGGTGAAGCTTTGACAGAAACTATTTCTGAGGAAGAAAACGCAGAATTAAACCGTTGCATTGCAGAAGCGTATGCGTTACGTGGATATGCGCAGTTGATGTTAACAAATATTTTTTGCCACCAGGTAAAAGTTAATGGTACAGACTACTCCTCCAATCCGGGTATAGTAGTTGTTACAGAACCAATTGAAGCCCTAGCAAAAGTGTCTCGCTCCACTGTTGGAGAGAGTTATAATGCTATCTTATCGGATTTGAACAACGCTAATAAATATTTTGATGCAGCTGGCGGTGATAGAGGATCTATCCTTTATTTTAATAAAGCGGCCGTATATGGTTTATTAGCGCGTACAAATCTTTATTTAGAGAATTGGGATGAAGCGAAAGCAAACGCACAAAAGGCTCTAGACGAAAAAGGTATTTCTACTTTAACTTATACGCCTGATGCTTATAAGGCATTATTCAGTGGAAATGAATCAAATACTGAAAGTTTATTGTCGTTAGCAATTACTCAAACGGATAACTGGTCGGCCAATTCTTCGGGAACACTATGGTCAACCTATAATTACAGCCCGAGTCCTAAATTACTCTCTTTATATGGAGAAAAAGACTGTCGTCAATCTATCATAGCTTGGGATGGAAGTTCTTCGGAAACAGTTCCAGTATTTAAAGGTGGGAAATACGGACAACATGCGACAGGAAATTCTGCTTACGCAACCAATTACTTAGTAAATGCACCTGAAATGTTTTTAATCATAGCTGAAGCTAATGTTAAAAGTACAAATCCAGATTTAAATGCGGCAAAAGACGCATTGCTTGTTGTTGCTCGTCGTAATTCAGATTTCTCTTCTACAAGTAATTTACCTAATAACGCAAATGATTTATTGGCCTTTATCAAGAACGAACGTGCCCGTGAATTATTCCAAGAAGGTTTTAGATTATATGATTTGAGACGATGGGATGAAGCTGCTAGCGTTTATGCAAATGCTGCGCCCAATATATCTTTTACCTATAATAATTATAAGATCTCAGATTTTGTTTTCCCAATACCTAGTTCAGAAATCAATGCAGGTTTTGGAGTCGAACAAAATGATTGGGCAGGAACTCTTCCAAAATAAAAAATTTGACACATAAAAAATTTTCCACCATTGATAGATACATGATGTTTATCAATGGTGGTTTTCTTTTCTATTCAAATCCTCTAAAATAAAACTTTTTAATACTAAAAATATTAAACAATCTTTTCTCTTTTTCTCACCTCTAAAATTCATCGATCCTGGTAACAGGAAATATCAATCAAATTAGATCAATTATTTATTGAACCCACTCTTTTCAATAATGATATTAAACTAAGTCTCCAAGCGACAACAGCACGGATATCTTCCTCTCTGCTATAAATCTAAACCCTTTATACCAAAGACACCGATAAAATTGTAAATTTGCAATATGGATGTATAATAAACAACTGGCAACTATGGATAGAATATACCCTATTGGCATACAGAATTTCGGCGAAATACGTAAAGGCGGATATGTTTATGTAGATAAAACAGCCTTGCTATATAAGCTAGTAAAGACAGGCAAATATTATTTCTTCGGTCGTCCACGCCGTTTTGGTAAAAGCCTGATGATTTCTACGCTGGAAGCCTACTTTGAAGGACAAAAAGAGCTGTTCAAAGGTCTGGCCATGGAAAAACTGGAAAAAGACTGGACCGTAAGTCCAGTGTTGCATCTTGACCTGAACAATCAAGAATACAATTCAAGAGAGAATTTGGAAATAATACTCAATAATTATCTCACGCGGTGGGAAAGAATTTATGGAAATGATCCATCGGAAAAGTCTCTTTCCCTGCGTTTTGCAGGTATCATACGGCGTGCTTCCGAAAAGACCGGACAGAACGTAGCCATCCTTATCGACGAATACGATAAGCCGTTAATCCAATCGCTCGACAATGAAGACCTACAAGCCGAATACCGTAGCATACTGAAAGCATTTTACGGGAACTTAAAATCTTGCGACAAATATATCCGTTTTGCCATCCTGACAGGGGTGACACGATTCAGTAGGATAAGTATCTTCAGCGACCTGAACAATCTGAATGACATCACCATGGATCCGGAGTATGCCACACTCTGCGGCATCAGTGAAACTGAACTAACTACCAACTTTGCTTCAGATATTAACCGACTTGCAGTCAAACAAAAAATAAGTTATTGCCAGGCCTGTGAGCTGCTGAAGAAAAAATACGACGGATATCATTTCGTACAAGATACAGAAGGGCTGTACAATCCATTCAGCCTGCTAAACACGTTTTTTCGCATGATGCCTGAAAACTATTGGTTTTCTACCGGAACACCTTCTTTTTTGGTAAAGCTCTTACAAAAGAACAATTATCTGCTTAGTGAGTTAACAGATAAAACTGAAGCAACAGCCGATGAACTGACAGGATTAGAAAACCTTGATAACAATCCGATACCGTTGTTCTTTCAAAGCGGTTATCTCACCATCAAAGGCTATGATCCAGAGTTCAAGAACTATCTTCTCGGATTCCCGAATGAAGAAGTAGAACAAAGTTTTATGAGTTACCTCATGCCTATATGAATTTAAACGGCCGAAATCCCAGTTTCCATATTCTGAATTTCATTAAAGAAATAAGATCAGGCAAAATAGACGCTTTTATGAAGCGGCTACAAAGTTTTTTTGCAGATACACCCTACGAATTGATCCGAAACAATGAACTACATTATCAAAATGTTTTATTCATCATATTCAAGTTAATGGGTTTCTATACCGAGGTAGAATATCATACTTCACAAGGCAGAATAGATATGGTTGTAAAAACTCCCAACTATATTTATATTTTGGAATTTAAATTTGAAGGTTTGGCTGAAGAAGCATTGGCACAGATAGAAGCGAACAATTATGCCCTTCCTTTTTCTTCTGATAATCGTACGCTTTTCAAAATAGGTATAAACTTTAGCAGTAAAACCAGAAATATAGAAAAATGGATCGTGGCCAGATAACCCGAAAAAGTTACGAATCTAACCACATATTCTTTAGTTCACGACGTGAACTAAGTAATTCACGACGTGAACTAAGTAATTCACGACGTGAACTAAGTAATCCACGGCGTGAACTAAAGAATTTCTATAGAATTTCGAAAATTAAATATATTTACACCAACCTTTATTATTTCCTGGCTTTATAAAACGACGTATTCAAGCCGTTTCTTTATCTTTTTATAATCACAAAAACAAAATATTCGACATTTCAATAAAAAAAACCGCATGAAAATTTCATTTTTTAAATATAATCTATATATTTGCAACAATTGTAAAATGAACAATTATTAGACTTTCTAATCCTTATTATAAAAATTAGTGTTATATGAAAAAATTCT
>ENA-UONX01000417-UONX01000417.1-human-gut-metagenome-genome-assembly--contig:-P74old-NODE-417-length-62232-cov-49.899963_pt1 | contig 62232 bp, 56 predicted proteins | sample MGYA00242466_ERZ724013 | MGnify/ENA metagenome assembly ERZ724013 | reverse complement strand
ACGATCATCACTCTCATGTGCTGCTTCCTCCTGTTCCGGCAGACTGAGCATCAGCGTAAAGCGAGGGATGCTCCAAACCTCCATTTTTCCGCCTGCTTCTTCGATACGTTGACGTAGCATGGAAAGGCCTCCGCCTTCTGTGATCTTTTCCTTTGGCACCGCACCGTTGTTGGTCAGGACGACCTCCATGCAGTCCGGCTTCTGCCGAAAGCGCACATACAATTCTGTGCCATCTGCGTGACGGACACAGTTTGCCGCACATTCGCAGATCGCCAGTGCGCTCAGTGTGCGTATCCATTGCCTTTGCGGTTCACGCCCTGTCAGAAGAACTCTAACGCCCAATTCTTCCGCTCGTTTTTTCGCCGCCTCCAGCGGTTCGGATTGCGCCGTTATCTGGCTGGAGCGGAAAAGCACAGAAATGGACTGTTCCCACAGCGCCGCGTTTGCACGAAGTTCCTTCAGGTCCGTTTGCTGGAGCAGCACACGGCGTGCCGCAAGAATACTGTGCCCGATGTCATCGTGCACACGCAGCTTCATCGCCAGCGTCTCTTCCTCCCGGATGATCTCCGGCATCTGCACAAGCAGCCGCCGAAGCCGCTCATTTGCCTCCGCCAGCTTCGCGTTTTCCGCTTTCAGCTGGTTCTGCTTCCGGATCAGCTCCGTAACGTCTGCGGCAGTGATCTGCGTATAGCGGACGCCCGCTTTTGTTGTGATCTGCTCCTGCGCAAAGCGCAGCGCCTTCCCGTCCGGAAAGCGGTAGATCCGAAGGCGCAGATCCAGACAGCGCACGTTTGCGGGCGGCGAGTGCAGGACGCTCTGCATCTCTGCAAGCGACTGTATGCCGCCTTTTCGCAGCCAGTTTGCAATGGCAAGCATCCGGCGGTTGATGAGCCGCACCACGCCGTTTTTATCGAAGAAGCAGGCCGCGATGGGCAGACTGTCGAAGCTTTCCTTAATCCTGTCCATACGCCTTTACCCCCTCGATCTTTCCAGCTTCCGCGTCACATATTGCAGTCCGTCCTCATCCTGCTCCCATTCCAGATCTGGAAACCGCGCACGCAACCCGCAGAGCGGCTCCGCCGCTGAAACACAGAGAGCGACCTCTACCCACTTACCAACCTCTATAGAGATCAGCAACGCACGCAGCGATTCCAGTTCCGTCTCCACGACCGCCTCAAACAGGTCGTAGACCTGCGTTGCCTGCTCGACGGTAAGCTGGCCTTCCCCCTTGACGATCGTCTTACAGTCGGCGCCATAGACAATGATATTCTCGGAAGATTCATTGAGACACAGCCGAAGTTCCTGCACACTGATTGCGCCGCGCTGCTCGCCGACAAAAATCAGGTTGCTTCTCCGCTTGATATAGGTCCCGATGATGATGACCTGCCCAAGCAGGTGTCTGGCTCTGTTTGAATCCTCCGTCTTCTGTAATTCAGCCAACAGATCCCGCAGCATTGCGATCTGTCGGGCGGTCTGCGCCTCCATCATGTCATACAGGCGGTTTTCTTCTGTCAGCTTCAGCCATCTTGCGTGCTGTGCTTTCTCCGCCGTCAGAACGTCGCCGGTATCACGCAGCTCATCCCTTGTCAGTTCCAGCTCTTTTCGAATCTGATTCAGCGCGGAAATGTCCTCCTTCCAGAACACCCAGCCGCGGCGCAGCCTGTGCCGCTTCAAAAGCGTATCGTCGCTCAGATGGACGGTATCCTGCTGCATCTGCCGCAGCTTGCTTTGCGGCAAAGCCTCCTGCATGGCGGCAGACACATATTGGGGGCAAAATGCAGGATCCGTAATCTGGACGGGCAGGCTCGTTGCCTCAAAAAGTTCGTCGTATCCGAGGTTGGACTGGATCAGCCCGCATTGAATGCAGCATTCAAGGATGCTCGCAAAGATCAGGCACTGCGACACCGTCATATCGCCCGCAAGCACCCAGACCCAAGGGACCTTTTCGGCATACGCATAAGCATAGGCCAGCGAAAGCGCAAGCGGAACCAGCGGCAGCCAGCGAATTCTCCTGCTGCGCGGGATGCGGCAGTTTTTCACCATCGAAAGCAACGCGAACCCCGCGCACAGGGCCTCCCAAGCCAGCACGAAGAAATAGCCGCTCTCATACCGATACGCCTGATCCGATAAAACGCTGGACGGGAAGGAAAACACCTGCTGGTGCAGATCATTGGTCAGAACGAGCAGGAGCAGAAGCAGCGTTGGAACATACAGAAGCTTTGTCCATCGCGGCAGCCGAAAATCCTCTCCCTTGCCCAGCGACCGGGAAACAAAGACCGACAGCATGGGGATGAACAGCATCGGGAAATAGTAAAAATACCACAGCCAGCGCTCTGCATCCGTGTTTTCAATGGAAAATTTGATTGAGCGAAGAAGAATCCACAGCACCATCAGCGCCGAGATCGCCACCAGATAGCGCCGTACCTGTGTCTGCACGATGCGGATCCGCAGGGAGTAGCACCACACGCTGAACAAAAACACATAGAGCCCGCTTCGCAGGTGGCTGACAGCCGGAGAATGAAAAATATGCCGGCTTGCATATCGGAGCCACATGGCAAACGCAATGAGCGCCAACACGCCCAGCGCAAACAAGATGGTCTTTTTTGTCGCTTTGCTCATGCCGTATGCCTCCCATCTCTGCACATTCGTATGGATAGTATATCATGCGGACGGAAAAAGGCAACACAGTTTTACACCCTTTGCCGGGAGAATCGGGCCGGATGATGGCCTTTGAACAAAAAATAATTGCAAACCCTATCCAATCGGCGGGGGCAGAAGGGAGCGATAACAGCTAAAATACAAATGGAACATACAAAAGAAGAGAAAGGCGGTGGAAAGCGCAGATGCGAAGGATCGTACTGGATATGAAAGGCGGACTTCTGGCGGAAGCGGTCATGCAATCACTTTCGGGATGCGACCCGGATTTTCTTGTCTACCGTTCTTCAAAACCGGAGGAAACGCTTGCCCTGTGCCGGTCCTGCCGTGCCAATGTGTTGGTGATGGAGGTCATCCGGCAGGGCATCTGGAAGCTGAGCGAGCGGCTCAAGCTTTGCAATGCTGTAAAGCACCTCGGCTGGGTCTGCAAGGTTCTGCTTCTGGTGGATGAGAACGCGGACGAACTGCTTGCCGCCGATGTGCGTCAGGCGGTGAAGGATCAGTTGGTCGACAATTTTATCTATGCGTCGGTATCGCCGACCTACCTCGCGGGCGTGATCGACACACTTTAGCTCTTTGGTTTTCACTGCCTGCGCGGAAAGCCGCATCATGTACGTATTCGACAAAGAAATAACAGAAGGAGGTTCTACATGAGAAAACGAATTCTTGCGATTTTCCTTTGCCTGATCCTTACACTGTCCCTTGCCGCAGCGGTGGCCGCAGAAGATTTCACCGTGCCCCTGCCGCCGGGAAGCAACTTTCTTCCGCCGAATCGGCCCGAGCAGCCTGAGCCGGACGACGAGGACCGGATCGTGACGCTTCAGATCCCGATCACCAAGGTCGTTGAGTTGGGGGGAAATACTGCACCGAAGCAAACGACTTTCAGCTTCTATGCATTTCCCAGCGATCCGTCGTATGGCCGTTATGAAGCCGGCGGCACGGGCCTTTGGGATGTACAGAACTGCACGGTGACCGTGAACGGAACCGGAACGTTCAGCTGCGTGATGACCATTCAAATCGACAGAAGCGATTTCTTCGCTCTAACCGACAATCAGGGCATCTTTGTTGTGGAAACCAACGATGAGCAAAGCGGTTGGACGTATGATGAGACCCGCTGGTTCCTCCAACCGCAGTATAAACGGAGCGATGCCGCACGGGAATACAAGTGGACGGGCGGCTGGGATTGCTACAACAAATTTGAAGCTATGGAAGGCAGCGTGCATGTCAACCCGGACAATGCGCAGGGCGGGCTTGGCTTTGTCAATCTTTACACCGAGAACACCGCACCGGTGACGGAACCCACATATAAGCCTGCGACGCTCAACAAGACTGACCATTTCGCATTCCTAAAGGGCTATCCGGGCGGCGGATTTGCCCCGGGCAAAAATATGAGCCGCGCAGAGGTGACCACCATGTTCGCCCGCCTGCTGACCGAGCAGATGGAGGCAAACAAATCCTATCCGGCCTCCTTCTCCGATGTGACCTCGGCGCATTGGGCGGCCAACTACATCGGCTACATGGAGCAGTTCGGGATCGTCCGCGGCTACAGCAACGGAACGTTCCGGCCAAACGCGCCGATCACGCGTGCGGAATTTGCCGCGATCTGCTGCCGGTTTGAGCAGCTGACGGACGGAGCTGCGGCCTTCACGGATGTTCCTGCCTCTCATTGGGCGGCAAAGTCCATCGCCTATGCGGCGACTCGCGGTTGGGTCACAGGCTATGCAGATGGAACATTCAAGCCGGGCAACAACATTACAAGAGCAGAGGTCGCCGCTGTCACCTGCCGCCTGCTCGAACGCAGTGCTGACATAGAGTATATCCGTGCCCATCTGAAAGAGCTGCCAAGAGTCTTTGCTGACATGAACGAGCAGCACTGGGCATACTGGTATGTGATGGAAGCTTCCAACGGCCATGACTATACCAAATCCGGAAATACGGAAACATGGCTCCGGACATATCCATAAACAGGAGGATTTTATATGCAGGTCACAATACAAAGCATCCCTGCAAGCCTGCAGGAATTTGAGACGCTTGCGGCAGGCGGAAGACAGCCGGAGCGCATCTGCGCCCTGTTTCTGTGCGCACTGGCACTGTTTGACAAGGACAGGGACGCCGGAACCGCCGCAATGAATCTCCTGCGCGGCCCGCGGCCCATGACGCCCTACGATGCGCAGTTCCTGCGCGACCGGCTGCGCGGCAAAGCCTATCTGCCGCTTGCGTATTTTGAAGGCGCGACGCCGGAAAACGGCTATCAGCCGCAGGTGCCATACCGGCTTAACGTGCTGGCAGACCCCAGGCCGCAGGATATCGAGCCGGGGTATCTGCGCGTGTTCCTGAAAACGGCGGGTGCAGATTCGCCGCGGCCCATGAAACTGCGGCAGAAAGCCTCGACCGGCGAGTGGTTCCTCTGGGAGTATTCCAGCATTCTCAGCGGCATCCGTATTCCTGCGGCGGAAGACCCGTGGGCATAGTAAACAGAGAAAGGGAGAACAGACAATGGGACTCATTAAAGCAGCATTGGGCGCGGCTGGCGGCGTGATGGCCGACCAGTGGAAAGAGTATTTTTATTGTGAATCCATTCCGGAGAACGTGATGGCGGTCAAGGGTCTGCACCGCGTTTCCGGGCGCAGCAGCAACTACAAGGGCAGCGAGAACATCATCTCCAACGGCTCTGTCGTCGCGGTGGCTGACGGTCAGTGCATGATCATCGTCGATCAGGGCAAGGTCACGGAGCTTTGCGCCGAACCGGGCGAGTTTGTCTATAATGCTTCGACCGAGCCGTCGATCTTCTCCGGTGAGTTGGGAACCAGTATCCTCGACACGTTCAAGAACATCGGAAAGCGCTTCACCTTCGGCGGCGAGCCGCCCAAGGATCAGCGCGTGTACTATTTTAACACCAAGGAGCTCATCGGCAACAAGTACGGCACGCCGTCGCCGGTTCCCTTCCGTGTTGTTGACCAGCGGGCAGGCATTGACATCGACATTGCCATTCGCTGCTTCGGCGAGTACAGCTACCGCATCTGCGACCCGATTTTGTTCTACACAAACGTCTGCGGCAATGTGGGTGAGGATTATACCCGCGACCGGCTGGACGGACAGCTCAAGACCGAGTTACTTACCGCGCTTCAGCCCGCGTTTGCAAAAATCTCCGACATGGGCATCCGCTATTCTGCGCTCCCCGGACATACGATGGAGCTGGCGGACGCGCTGAATGAAGTGCTGTCTGGCAAGTGGCGCAACTTACGCGGCCTTGAAATCGTATCGTTCGGCGTATCCAGCGTGAAGGCGAGCGAAGAAGACGAGCAGATGCTGAAAGAAATGCAGCGCAACGCGGCCTTTATGGATCCGACGAGAGCGGCTGCACATCTGGTCGGCGCGCAGGCGGCAGCGATGCAGTCGGCCGCGTCCAATCAGGGCGCAGGCCCCGCGATGGCGTTCATGGGCATGAATATGGCGGGCCAGATGGGCGGCATGAACGCGCAGGGGCTCTATCAGATGGGCGCGCAGCAGCAAGCACAGCAGCCCGCTCCTGCAGCACCGGCAGCGCCCGCGAACGGTTGGACGTGCGTCTGCGGACAAAGCGGTATCACCGGCAATTTCTGCCCGAACTGCGGCAGCAAAAAGCCGGAGCCGAAGCCGGCGGCAGGAAGCTGGAAATGCCCGCAGTGCGGCGCGACGGCAACCGGAAAGTTCTGCCCCGAATGCGGCACAAAAAAGCCAGAAGTACAGGCAGACGGCTGGACGTGCAGCTGCGGCGCGGTGAATAAGGGCAAGTTCTGCGCCGAATGCGGCAAACCCAAGCCGGCCGGCGTTCCGCAGTACAAATGCGACAAGTGCGGCTGGGAACCGGCTGATCCGGCACATCCGCCGAAGTTCTGCCCCGAGTGCGGCGATCCGTTTGACGACGGGGATCTAACGTGAAATCGGCAGTGAAAGCTGCGCTGATTACCCTCTCGGCAATTGCCCTGCTTGCGCTGGCAGGATGCTCGCTGTATCGGCTTATTGTAACGTCACAGATCAAAGACGGAGGCAGAATGGAAAACCCGGATGCGTACAGAGCTGGAAAGGACCTGGTGGAATTTGAGTGGCGGCAGAACCATAGGAATTACTACAGCAGCTTTTCACTGAAATTTTATCAGGAGAACGATATGCCGCTGCTGACCGGCTGGTTCCCAAGCCAATCTGGCGGCGACGAGATAAGAGAAAGCCAGACGGATGCATTTTCCAACCCGATTCCCTGGCAGCTCACGTGGGTACAGTGGTTTGAGCTTCAGAATGTGCTGGCAGAGTCGGATCTTCCGGCGTACAGAAAACCGTCTTCTGACAGCTATGATGAAGTTGACAGCGAGATCCGGATCGTTTGGCGCACCGACGACGGGGATGAGGCCCAAACGCTCAGCGGCAGCCATGCGGAGGCACTGGAGGCCTTGGTTCTGGGTATTGCCGAGGAAGCGTATGCTGCATCCAAGCTTGAAACAGAGCAGCGTGAGGTGCGCGAAACAGCAGAGTTGGTCGGAATTTACTGGGAGCAAACCGCCTCGTCTGCGCGTGACTGCTTCAGCTTCCTTCTCGATGAGCGGACGCTGCCATCCCGAGCGGAGAAGCAGATGCTTTTCTCCTACCGGTATCAGGATGGCGACAGTAAGCCTATTTTCAGGCAGGACATCGCCGTCGAGCCGGAGAAGGCGCAGGCGTGCTTCAGCAGCATCGGACAAGAGCTTCGTGCGCTGGAGCTTCCGGTCTACCATCCCAGCGCAGGCCCGGATGGCGCGGAGAATAGCTGCATCTGCGCGACATGGCAAGACGGCAGCGAGGTTTTCACAAACAACTACTGCGGCGAGAACGCACAGAGCATCTTTACCCTCCTGGTAGCGTTTGCCGGGGAAACAGAGGCCGGGATTTTCTCAAGACCTGCGCCGGACGGCGGATGGAAATGTCCGGCGTGCGGGATGCCGAATGGCAGTAGCGTATTTTGCGCAGAGTGCGGAGCCAGACGCCCTGCGGAATAAAAAAGCAAACAACAAGGAAACGAGGAGGATTTATTATGAATGGACACAAGTTTTTGAAGGTCACTGGCATTCTGATGATCATTGCCGCTGTATTTTCCATCATAGCGGGTGTGTTTGTCGGCGGACTGGGTGCGTTGGCGGCAGGACTCGGCGCAGCATCTGGTCTGACATTTGCCTACTGGGCAGCGCTGTTTCTGACACTGATCGGAGGGATTTGCCAGCTGATCGCCGGAATCAAAGGCGTCAAGCACAGCAAGCGCAGCGAAAAAGCAGGCGGGCTCATCGTATGGGGCGCAATCGTGGCTGTATTCAGCGTCTTGAGCGTCGTGATGAATCTGGTCAACGGCGGCGAGTTTAACGTCACAAGTGTTCTGACGGGCGTGGCTGTTCCGGCTTTGTACATCTACGGCGCGGTACTCAATTCCAAGGCAGACGCGCAGTACGCCGCATAGTGCAAGAAGCATACATAAAGGAGATTGATACATTTATGGGACTGTTCGATAAGAAATATTGCGATATTTGCGGGGAAAAGATCGGCTTACTTGGCAACCGCAAGCTGGAAAACGGGAGTCTCTGCAAAAACTGTGCCAAAAAACTCTCCCCGTGGTTCTCCGACCGGCGCAACAGCACCGTCGAAGAAATCAGGGCACAGCTTACCTACCGGGAGGAGAATCAGGAAAAGGTTGCGGCATTCCATACGACCAGAACGCTCGGCACGAACACCAAGGTGCTTCTGGACGAGGACGCGGGAAAGTTTATGGTAACAAGAGCAAGAGATCTGCAAGAGGCAAACCCGGATGTTCTGGACTTTGCAGACGTGACCGGCTGCAATCTTGATATTGACGAGAGCCGTTCGGAGCTCAAGCGTGAGGATAAGGACGGCAAGGAGGTCAGCTACAATCCGCCGCGCTATGAATACTCCTATGACTTCTACATCACCATATTCGTCAACAACCCCTACTTCAACGAAATACGCTTTCAGGTCAACTCCAGCTCTATAGACATTACGCCGCCGCCCTCGGCACGCCCGGGTATGCCGGCAAGATGCAACCCCGAAACCAACGTCGAGTACCGCAACTGCAAAAAGCTCGGCGAGGAGATCCGTCAGGCGCTGACGCAGGTACGAAAAGATGTGCGTGAGAAGATCGAGCAGGCCGCCGCGCCCAAGATGGCAGTCACCTGCCCCTACTGCGGCGCAACCACCACGCCGGATGCAAGCGGCTGCTGTGAATACTGCGGCGGCGCGGTGAACGGCTGAACCATCCATCAAACGACGATTTAGAAAGAAGGACTTAAAAATGAGAAAGTATGTAGCATTACTCCTGATTGCAGCTGCACTCCTGACGCTTGCCGCCTGCGGCAGTAAGGATGCGCTGGCCGGAACATGGTCTGCTGATCTCGGAGAAGACGGTGTGATCACATGGACGTTCAACGGAAAAGGTAAATGCACCATGGAGAATGCGTACATGAAGCAGAACGGCACCTATACCATTGACGGCGACCAGCTCACGGTAACGCTGGAGGCATGGAGTGAACCGTCTACTTACACGTTCTCCGTGGATGGCAGCAGCCTTACCATGAATGAGAACTCCGGCTACGGCATCAGCGGCACTTTTACGAAAAAATAAACCGCATAGAAGCACAATACGTATCAGCCACCCACCGGACTTTTGAAAGGAGAAAAACTATGGATAACCTTACTGGCAGCATGAAAGATGTCGCATTCGCGACCAGCCCCCGTGAATTTGATCTTTCCTATTCCACCACACTGGAAGAGATCATGGGGAAGCTCAATGCCCGCAGGGCAGCGTTCCAGATGCCGTTCCAGATCAAGGGCGGCATTCCCGGTCAACGCATCTCGTTCGAGAAAGAACCGAATGTGGACGTTGGTCTCTGGCTTTTCCTCAAGGACGGCACACACATCCGGATCCAGCCGGTCATTACGGAGGCCAAGATGTCGGTTGGCGGTATGCGCGTTGATAAGAACAGTGCATTGCGCAAGGGCCTCAAGGGTGCGACAGTCGGCCTTGCAACGGAGCGCGGCGCCTATATCGACACCGTGACTGAAACCGTGAAGAAGATTTTGAACGGTGAGGAAGTAGAGGACTATGTCGCGCCGGAGGTTCCGGTCGAAACGAAGGACTGGCTGACAACGTTCCTGCTCTGCCTCTTCCTTGGCGGCCTCGGCGTCCACCGCTACTATGTCGGCAAGATCGGCACGGGTATTCTTTATACGCTGACGGCAGGTCTGTTCGGCATCGGGTACCTTGTTGACTTTATCAAGATTCTCTGCGGCAAGTTCACCGACAAGGATGGGAATCTTATCCAGCGTGAAAAGAAATAAGGAAAGCAAAATGTCTCAGGGATGCACCGCTGTTTTTGCCGGAATGATATGTTATTTTCTGTTGATCGGCAGATTTGTGCATCCCTGAAGGATATTGGGAGGGAATTATGAAACAGACGAAGATCAAGCTTCTATGCCTGCTTCTTGCAGCGCTGATGCTGCTCAGCAGCCTTACCGCCTGCGGAAAGGATAAGGCGAAAGACTCCAATCTGATCAAGCTCGGTGACTATGAGCTGCTCTACAAGGGCGCGTGCATCATGGAAGATTCGGACGGAAATGACGCAATCGTTCTGACACTGGACTTCACAAACAACGGCAAGGAGAATGCGTCGTATCTTTGGAGCGTCGATGAAACGCTCATGCAGAACGGCGTAGAACTGGAAGCTGCAACCGTCTTTGCCGACTACGACACCTTTGAAACCGTGATAGAAGGCCAGTTTACAGACGTCGCTCCGGGCGCAACGGCGGAAGTCCGGACAGCATATCTGCTTCAGGACACGACCAGTCCAGTCGAGGCAACCTTCGAGCAGTTCCTCGGCAAGAAAAGCGGCAAGATCACCATCGACCCATCCTCACTGAATCGTGAGACTCCCGCAGCTGATACGACCGGCGGTGAACCGCCCGTTGACAGCACGCTGACCTCCGATCCAGCCGAGACTGGCGATGCACTGCTCGACTGGTGGAACGGCGAATGGTACGGCTGGTGGAAGATGAGCGGCTGTTATGGCTACTACGAGAGCATGGAGGGAAAATGGTGGGATGTCTGCGGCGTCATTGACATCGGCACGGACTACACTGGCACGATCACGCTTTGGGACGAGGACTACACGAGGTCCGAACCCATGGCTTCCGCGCAGGTCAGTCTGAGCGAAGCCGGAACCGGCGAGCACGGCACGGTGATGTCCGAGGGCGGCTGGTTCACAAACGTGGCCCTGGAGCATGCGGACTGGATCGTTGATCCCGCGCTGTTGGACTATGACGACATGATCTGGATCAGCGGCGACTATGAAGATGGCGATGACGAGTTCCACTACGACATCTATCTGCGCCCGTGGGGACTCTACTGGGATGACATGGAGGAAGATACATATCCCTACCGCTATACAGACTGGTATCTGCCTCTGATTGACGCAGGCAAGTCCATGCCGGATGCCATCGGAGAAGACGCTCCGGAGGAAGCTGTTCCGACAGAAGGCGCTCCGCTCACTCCGACGGACGCGATGGCCTCCGGCGGAGACGGCATCGTGACGGAGGAGCAGGTGCAGAAGGGCTACGTCTGGATGAACGAGGTCAACAAGAATATTTTCTATGCAACTTACGATGATATTGTTGCTTACTTCGGCGTGGAAGGTCAGTTCGTCAAGGAAGAGTACAGCGACCACATGAAGGCAAACTACCGCTACTACAAATGGATCTCTGAGGACGACGACTCCCATTTCATCTACGTCAATTTCATGGAAAACGAGTCGGGCGTTTATACGGTGAGTGCGTACAACACCAGCGGCTTCTCCGGCACAGAAGCCATAGAAAAGTATCTGGACATCGTGAAGGCCGAGGCCGCCGAGGCGAACAAGGCAGCGTCTGCAAACGCCGAGATGAAGGACTTCTCCGTGGAAATCGCCCAGTTTGCAAAAGACGATGTGAAGGTCAAGATCATGACGAAGATCCCGGTATCCGGCTGGTCGTACGATGATGGACCGCGCTGCCTGGTGGAAAACGACGATCCCACAGCGTTTGGTGCGGGCGCTATCCAGTTTGAGGTAAGGGAGACCGTTGAAAAATTTGATTCCTACAAGGACAAATTCGAAAACTATCAGGATATCGAAGACCGCGTGATCGGCGGCATCACCTTCCGCGGCCGCACCTATAAGTACATCGGCTACGAATGGATTCAGTATATCGCGCAGCTTGACGACAACCGCGCCCTTTCCATCGGGCTTCGGAATATGGACTGCGTCCCGGGAACGATGCCCGACATCATTCTCAACAACATGACATTCCAGTAAGGGCGGCGTCCTTCTGAAAATTTGCACGAAAACCGGCTCCCGCTCCAATTTGGAGCGGGAGAATCCGGCTATTTGCGGAGAAACGGAGGGGATGCTGTGAAGCTCAAGGCGTTCCTCATCATGGCAGGTCTATGGATGGGGCTGTTCTGTCTGACCGCCTGCGGCGGTGCTGACGTGCGCACTTATCAGTACCCTGAGACATCGGTTCTTTTTGACGACTTCCACATTAAAAAAACCGTTTACAGCCCGGGGGTCATGAAGCTCTATTACCGCGGCGGGCAGTTCAAGGACACGCCCATCCGCTGCTACGACGCGAATTTTGAAGATCTGGGAGATCAGTTTGAATATTCCTTTCAAAACGGCGTTCTGACAGTTCAGGCGGATTTTGCAGAACAAATCAGCGGACTCACGATTGAGGATAAAGACCACGATACGGTCTATCATCTGCGCTATCTGGACTCTCCGCAGTTTGCGTGGCTAGCGGATACGTTCTGGCTGGACTACGGTATGATGACGATGGGAGACGAAGCGCGGTATTACAGCGATGCGGAGCGGCAGGCGCAGGCAGAGCGGGAGAGCGCCGAGCATGAGCAGACACGCGATGTTTTTGCGCTGCTCGAGGGCACGTGGATCTCCGAGGATGGCGTGCAGAAATATGTGTTTTCCGAGAATGAGGACGGGACGCACTGGTACGCAGAGGAGCTGTGGTTCGACGAAACGGAGCAGAAATGGAATGGCTGGGAGCTGTGCGTCGAGTCCGCGTTTCAGACGCCGTATTTCGGCGGAGAATACAGTGAGGACGTGGCGGAGCACCTGCAGGAGATCGTGCTGGGAAACAGCGATCATGCGGCGGCGGATATGTGCGTCTTGTACGATTCGGAAGAAAACGTCATAAGAGACACGAACACGATCTATCACAAGCAGTGAGCCTGCGGGACATATCCGGAATAACACGATCATAACTGTGTTCGGCACTGCAATCTGCCCTTGTGGGCTGCAACACTGGTCTGAGAAATGAGGAACCTAGATGGCAACACAAATCACAAATTATCAATGTCCCGCCTGTACGGGACCGCTCCATTTTGTAGGAGAATCCGGCAGGCTGGAGTGCGATTACTGCGGCTCAAGCTTCGATATCGCAGAAATTGAAGCGTTCTACGCGGAAAAAGAAGCAAAAGCGGCGGAAGCGGCGCAGAAGCAGGAAAAAACGGAAGCGGCCCAAAAATCTGCCGAAGCGGAAGAACAACAGACTGCCGCAGACGGCTCTGACTGGGATGCTTCCGGTCTGAGCGAGGACTGGGGCGCGGATGCGGTCGGCATGAAGGCCTACTGCTGCCCGTCGTGCGGCGCGGAGCTGCTCTGCGACGCGACGACCGCAGCCACGTCCTGCCCGTACTGCGGAAATCCGTCGGTACTTCCGGGGCAGTTCAGCGGCATTTTAAAGCCCGATTTTGTGCTGCCCTTCAAACTGAGCAAGGAGGACGCCATCAAGGCATTAAAGAAACACTATCTCAAAAAGCCTCTGCTGCCATCGACCTTCTCCAAAGCCAACCATCTGGAGGAGATCAAGGGTGTGTATGTACCTTTCTGGATGTACGACGGCGAGGCCAGCGGGAGTGCGCAATTCCATGCTACGCAGGTACATACCTACACCTCAGGAGACTATGAGATCACGGAGACAAGCCACTATGATGTGCGACGCGCAGGCTCCATTGCCTTTGAAAAGATCCCGGTGGACGCATCGAGCAAAATGCCGGACGATTATATGGACTCCATCGAACCGTATGATTACGCGGAGCTCAGGCCATTTTCCACAGCGTATCTGCCCGGATTTCTGGCGGACAAATATGATGTCAGCGTCGAAGACAGCCGGGAGCGGGCGGACATGCGCTGCGCGGGCTCGCTGCTGAGCGCACTGGAACGCACGGTTTCGGGCTACACCACCTGCAATGAAACGAGCCGGGATATCCACTTGAAGCGCGGCAAGGTGCATTACGCACTGCTTCCCGTCTGGATCCTGAACACAAGATGGGAGGGAAAAGACTTCCTCTTTGCCATGAACGGTCAGACCGGCAAGCTTGTCGGCAACCTTCCGGTCAGCACGAAACGGGTAATTGGCCTGTTTGCGGCAATCGCGGCACCTCTTATCGCCATCAGTGTGACCGCGCTGTTGCTTTTGGCGCGATAGGGAGGGCTGAGACATGAAAAAAAGAATACGTTGTCTCCTGCTGGTGTTTCTGTTCTGCCTTGTGCTCTGCGTGGGCGCAGCTGCGGCTGAGCAGACAGGCGCACAACTTTCTTATGTGACGGACGCGGCCGGACTTCTCAGCGAAAACGAAGATATGCTGCTGGAAAAGATGGCGGAAAGCGTCTCCCAAAAATACGGCGTCGGCGTCTACATCGTAACCGTGGAGGACTATCGGGACTTCCATTCTGAAGGCGTCTATAAGGCGACCTACACCATCTACCATGAATACACCATGGGCGAAGGACCGAACCGCGACGGGATCATGCTCCTGCTCAGCATGGATGATCGCGACTGGGCAATGTTCTGCTACGGCTCACGCTGTGAGTATGCGTTCAACAGCTATGGTCAGCAAAAACTTGAAAAGGTCTTCCTCGACAATTTCGGCGAGAACGACTGGTACGGCGGCTTTGAGGATTACGTCAAAGAATGCAGCGTCTATCTGGAAAAGGCTTCCGCAGGAAAGCCCGTCCGGGCGAGCTTGTTCTATCCGCTCCTTATCGTGATCGGTCTTTCTCTGCTGGCAGCAGCTGCGGTCGTCGCTGTGATATGGCGGAAAATGGAGACCGTATCAAAAAAAGCAACCGCGAACGACTACGTCTCCGCGGGACTCCGGCTTACGGAGCAAACAGATCATTTCACCCATAAGACGACCTCCAGCCGGAAGATCGAGCGCAGCTCTTCCAGCAGCGGAAGCAGTTACAGCGAATCCGGCGGCGGCGGTTCTGGCCGAAGCGGAAAATTCTGAAAGGAGCGGCTATGAAAACAACACCCAAACAAATACTCGCGCTGTTGCTGGCACTGGTTCTGCTGCTGTCGCTTTGCGCCTGTGTACAGAAGACGCAAATAGAGCCTAACGAATCGAGAACAAGTACAGATAAGGTAAAAATGCCTACAAAACCCGACAAAAAAACGCCTGAAAAGCAGCCGGAGGAAGCTCCATTGCAAAACGATATGCGTGATCGCACGTCACGCGACGAGGCGTCAGACACACAGCCGGTACAATACGGGTTTTCACAGGAGGCAGAAACCTCGCTTGGATGGCTGCGGGATAGGATCGACTTTCCAATGACCATGTTTGGCGCGGCATATCTCGGTTATGTCGGCGGGCTGTTTGACGAGGGCTTCGAGGTAGGCTTCCCCGCATGGCTGTGGGAAACCAATGAGGCCATGCTCCTCGAATACCCCTTCATCGCCGAGATCGACGAGGAGCATATTATCGGCGGTGCGGGGCATCTGTACTGCATCGTGCCGGTCGACGAGAACGCGACGGTTGCGATCAACCGTGTGCAGTGGAACGAAAAAACACAGACCGACGAGGTCACGGAGGTGCTCTACCGGTCGGAGAGCGGCGAACCGGTGCTGCTCTTTGCGAATCTCGATGGCGTTGCATATGAGGCCGACACGCAGGTCTTTATCACTGACAACAACGGGAATACCTGCGAATGGTACCCCTCGCTTGATGCGATGAGCTATCTTGCGCCGTGTATATCGGAAGCTGGAGACTATCTTTCGTTTGACTTTACAGAATATGCCTGGTACAACGCCCCGGCCGAGTTTTCCGCGTGGCTTGCCGACGGCTGGAGCGGCATGACCGCGCTCGGTCTTGCCGGATCGCAGCGTGACGGCATGGGCTGGATCACAGAAACCATGGTGGGGGAAACCAGCCGCTATGCCTATTTCTCGCTGCGCTTCTATCCTGAGGATGAGACGGGCGGTACGGTCGATCTGAACTGGGTATACGAAGACAGCGACGAATTTGAGGAGATGTGGAGCGGTTTCTGGACGATTCAGACCATTCAGGACGGGCCGAGCTATGTGACGCTCAGCTTGTCGCTTGTGGGCGGCAATAACTACGGCGTCACGGACGGCCCGATGTATCTGTGTGAGACGTATCCCCTCCTGATCAGCCCGAGCGGCACAGAGCTGCTGGTCGGCGCGGGTGAGAGCGGCATTTGCCTGCCGTTCATGTCGCAGAGCACAACGGCATGTGTGCTGACGCAGGCCGTAGGATAGAAGGTGTGCAGGGAGCCAACTGCTTTGAGGTTTGCATTTACAAATTCTGTTTGGTAGCAATCTACCGTTCAGGTCTGTGTCCGTGACAATAATCTGTTCGGTTCACAGTATGACTTGACTATCGACAAAATTCAAGTTACAATCCATGTCCACTCCGACAGAACTGCTCCCCTATCCCCTGACCCAGATTGTGACCCAAGTGTACGCGAAAGCGTATGGATGCAATGGGGAAATTGCTGTGAAATCCCGTACTTATCACTGACGGAACGGACGTATTTGACGCAAAAACGCCAAATATCACGAACCGATGGCAGCTGGCAGTCATGAGGTCAGCGGTTCGATCCTGCTTATCTCCGCCAGAAAAGTCCTGAAATCTCATGATTTCAGGACTTTTCCTTTACTTTCTTCCGCAAATAATCGACCGTATTTTTGCAGTCATGCGACCTGACCCAGATTTGACCCAAACGGGCGAAAACGCGGTGGATTTATTGAGATTTATTTGACAAAACAGCACAAGTTTCTTTGTTTTCACGAATATTTTGAACGTTTTAGCGGCGGCTGCAACTTGCAGCCGCCGCTTTGATTTTCGAGTTCAGATCGCGTTTCGGATGGTGTTTCCGATCGCGTCTGCCGCGCTCTGTTTCATCCCCGGTGTCGAGTGGACGTAGGTGCTGAGTGTGAATCCTGCGCTGAAGTGACCCAGCGTTTCAGACAATGTTCGCACGTCCACGCCGCTTTTCAGTGATAACATCGCGAACGTGTGTCTCATGTCATGAAAGCTCACTGCTTCCGGGTCTTCGCGCGCGCCGTGCGCGTTTCCCGACCTGCGGTGTTGTCCGCGTTGCTGGTTATTCAGTTGTCTGGGATTGTGATCCCCCCCAAATTTTCCTAAAGAGCACCAAAAGGAGCGCTGCGGCCATTTTCGGTCGCAGCGCTCCTTCATTATTTTTCATGGTGCGCTTCGGATTATTCTGTTGTCGGCAGGATTTCCTGTCACGATTCACATGATAGCATCAGAACAAACGTTTGTCAATGGTACTTTTGAAAAATAGAAGCTTTTCCGGATTGTATTTTTCTTAAGTTGCGAAAAGAAAAAGGCATTACACTTCCAAACTGACGGATTATGGTGTTAATCTGGAAGAATGGGAAAAAGAAATTACGGATTCTGTTGCGGACTGACATTATTTGTGGTATGATTCAAGTGCCACACAATTGATTTTTTCCGTATCGTAGGGAAGCATCTTGGTAAAAGGTGCTTTCCCTCGTTCTCATACCCTGCGGTACGGAGAGATTGTGTGGCAACAATGAGGGAACGTGCTTTTTCGGTGCGCTTCCGTCATTGGAGGCGCACTTTTTATTTTTTACAAAAGGAGAATGAAAACAAAAATGAAAAAACTTATTTGTGTGTTCCTCGCGATCGTAATGCTGCTGGGATTGACAGCATGTGGAAAGGACAAAACTGAAACAACAGAACCCGAAAAAGCTGATATGACAGCCACAGAAACTGTTGACGACGTGACAGATGTCACGGAAGAAACGGAAGAGACCGATGTGCAAGAATCCACCGAATCCAGTGAAGAACTTCCGGAATTTGATCAATCTGCTGTAATTGAAACAACGGTAATACTCGATCAAGATAGTATCAAAGTTACGGCAACTGCACTGGAATACGATGATTACAGTGCAAACCTCAAGCTGTCTCTGGAAAATAATTCAGATAAGACACTAACGTTTAGCACAAATACACTTGGATTTAGCGGAAACTCGATAAATGGATTCATGATCCCGGATGGATATTTTAATAGCGAAATTGCACCAGGTAAAAAGGCAAATGAAACTGTCACCTTCAGTTATGATTATCTTCAGCTTTTTGGAATTAACGAGATTGCTGATATTGTTTTAGGAATCCGAGTAACTGATGAAGATTATAATGAAACTATTTATCCGGACTGTCAGGTAAAGACTTCCATCGCAGACAGTTATACATATGATAATACTTCTTATCAAAAGGCAATCTCCAGTACCGCTGTTCAAAAGGCACTTGGACTTACCTCTACATATTTCACTACCGATGTGTTGTACGATGCCGATGATATTCAGATCGTATCTGGAACGCTCATGCTAAATAAAAACGATGAGCAGATGCTTCTATTGGAAGCTGTAAACAGTGGAACTGAAATGAAAAATATGGCCGTCGCTGGATTGTCAGTAAATGGATTAACCGTATATGATGGAAATTGGTCTTCGACGACGATCAGCTCTGGTAAATGTGGCGTTATTAGTGTAAATCTGAATGATGTATTCAATGAGCAGTATTGGGAAGTCTATGGCCTGACTGATATTTCGTCTATCGATGTTAAAGTTGGCATTCAAGACGGATGGGATCTGAAGGATGAGAATACTGTCCATTTAACTATTGGCGAAGATGCGCCTTTGAATCTGGACGGTACTGAGCTCTTTAATCAGGACAATATTCGTATCATAAGCAAAGGAATCCTTGGACATGAAGATGAATATGATTCTAATTTGTATTTAGCATTGCTGATTGAGAACGGAACTGATGAGGTATTTGATGTGTCTGTTCAGAACGATAGCCTTTCTGTAAATGACATCATGATTTCTGAGTTCAGTTCTGACACCAATATCCTACCACATGCATATGGAGTTCTTATTGTGGAATTGTATGGATCTGATCTGGAAGACTCGGATATTACTGAAGTGGATCAGATTCAAAAAGTTGAGTGTGTGATCGAGTTCGGTGAAGGATATGATGTTGCTGTTGAAGCACCGATCGTAGCTGAATTCTAAGCATTTTAAGAAAAGATAGCTCTTGTGGGCTTCTTCGCGGGCCTCACAGTTTCCCCTGTTGTGTTGATCTAATAATATTTCGATGCCCAGATAAATGGGTTTGCGGCGAATGGGAAATGTGGTGAAATCGCATCGGTGACATCTACGCATGCCTGAACTTAGACTGCCGTGACTATAGAAAAGCAGATTCCAATAGTTGGAGAAGTCCTTCCGGTTTCCCGGAAGGACTTCTCTTGCTCTGAGCGGTATCTCGTTGTTGTCCTTATGCGTGTTCGCCAATTGGTCGCCCGCTTTTGAAAAAACTAAATCTCTTTTCTCAACACCCGATAAACGAATTCCATATCCAATCCCGCGCGCACCGCGTCCGCCAGCAGATCATACTGCCGCTCCCGATATGCCGCCCGGTCGAAGGTCCCGAGCGCCGAAAACGCCACGCCGCGCCGCGCGCAGATCGCCTTCAGGATCTCATCCGCGATGCCCGGCGCGTCAAATATCCCATGCACATAGCTGCCGTAGACGTTCCCGTTCCCGGCCAGCGCGGGCATCTGTGCCTCGCTGCGGCCCATGTGGATCTCATACCCTTCATAGCGCAGTTCGTTCAGCCCCGCGAGCATCCCTTCCACACCGGAAAACATCCCCGCCGTCTGCCGCTGCACCTTCTCCCCGTGGAACACGGTCTCCATCTCGAGCAGTCCCATGCCCCGCAGTTCCGTCAGCCCCGCGGCCTCGACACCCTCCGGGTCCGAAACGGACCGGCCCAGCATCTGGTATCCGCCGCACACGCCGAATACCAGCGTCCCGCCTGCCGCCTCCTTCAGGATCGCGGCTTCCAGTCCCCGCTCACGCAGCCAGCGGAGATCGGCGATCGTGCTCTTCGTCCCCGGCAGGAGGATCATATCCGGCGTGCCGAGCGCGCCCACATGGTCGACATACCGCAGCGACACATTTTCATATCGCTCAAACGGCGAAAAATCGGTGAAATTCGAGATCTTCGGCAGCCGGATGACCGCGATGTCGACCAGCTTCCGCGCCGTGTCGCGCGAAAACCGCTCCGTCAGGCTGTCCTCATCGTCGATGTCCGCCGTCGTGTACGGCACCACACCCGCCACCGGCACGCCGCAGAGCGCCTCGAGCTGCCGCAGTCCCGGCTCCAGAATGGCCCGGTCACCGCGGAACTTGTTCACGATTGTCCCCTTGACGCGCGTACGCTCGTCCGGCTCCAGCAGCGCGATCGTCCCGTAGAGCTGCGCGAACACGCCGCCCCGGTCGATGTCCCCGATCAGCAGCACCGGCGCATCGACCAGCTTGGCCAGCCCCATGTTCACAAAATCGTCCTGTTTCAGGTTGATCTCTGCCGGGCTGCCCGCGCCCTCGATGACGATCACGTCATATTCCGCCGCAAGACTCTCATATGCCGCCGTCACCGCAGGCAGAAATTCCCGTTTCCGCCGGTAATATTCCGTCGCGCGCATGTTGCCTACGACCTGTCCGTTCACGATCACCTGGCTGCCAGAGTCCGTCGTCGGCTTCAGCAAAATCGGGTTCATCCGCACATCCGGCGCGATCCCCGCCGCCTCTGCCTGCACCACCTGGGCCCGGCCCATTTCGCCGCCTTCGGCCGTGATGAAGGAGTTCAGCGCCATGTTCTGGCTCTTGAACGGGGCCACGCGATAACCGTCCTGCCGGAAAATGCGGCAGAGCGCCGCGGCGAGCAGGCTCTTCCCCGCGTTCGACATCGTTCCCTGCAGCATCAGATTCAGCGCCATCTTCCATCCTCCCTCGCCCGCCGCATCGCATCCAGCAGCGCATCATTTTCTTCCCGCAGCCGCACAGCCGCGCGATACCATCCCGGCCCCAGGCCCTCAAAATTCGCACAGTCGCGGATCGCAGCACCGCGCTCGCGCAGCCGATCCGCCAAGCCCGCCTCACCGCGAAACAGAATGTAATTCGCCTGCGACGGACACACCCAGAAGCCAAGCTCCCGCAGCCGTTCTTCGAGCCGCGGGCGCTCCGCGCGGATGACCGCGCGGTTCCTCTCCAAAAATTCCGCATCGCCCAGCGCGGCGACGCCCGCCGCCTGTGCAAGCGCCGAGACATTCCACGGCGGCACCGCCGCCGACATCTTCCGCAGCAAGGCCTCATCCGCGCTCAAGCCGTACCCCAGCCGCAGCCCCGCCATACCAAAGCTCTTCGTAAAGGCCTTGAGAACAAAAAGCTGCGGAAACTCCCGCAAAAACGACGTCAGATCGGTGCCGCCGTCCGACAGGCTCAAAAAGCACTCGTCGACAAACAGTGCAATGTTGTTCTCTCGGCAGACACGCAGGATCTTTTCCAGCAGCCCGCCCGCGATCAGCCGTCCCGTCGGGTTATTCGGATTGCAGAGGAACAGCGCATCGATCTTTTCGCGCGCAAGACGCGCCAGAAAGCGCTCCTGCAAGTCAAACTTTTCCTCCTGACTGAGCGCAAAGCGCACGACCCCGCAGCCCCTCCGCTGCAAAGCCAGCGAATACTCCGAAAATGTCGGCGCGAGCTCCATCGCGCGCCCTGGCCGCACGGCCTCGCAATAGGCGTAGATGAGCTCAGACGCGCCGTTCCCGCAGAGAATGAATTCTCCCGGCACCCCTTCATAGCGCGCAATCGCCTGCACAAGTGCCCGGCAGTAGGGATCGGGATAGCGGTAGAGCTCAGGCAGGCCCCGTTCAATCGCCTCGGTCACACACTTCGGCGTGCCGAGCGGACTCACGTTCGCCGAAAAGTCGAGCGCGATCCCATCGCCGTATCGGTCCCCGCCATGCGGGTTTTTGACTCCATAAAGCATCGCATTTCCTCAAAATTCACAGAACGATCAACAGCGCTTTCCCCGCGCCGAACACCGCGAGCGCCAGAACCGCCGTCAGATACATCAGCCGCCCCGCGCGCGGGATGTCCTCCAGTTCGATCTCCCGCTTCGCGTCGCCGATATAGTCCTTCTTGTGCAGCACCCCGTGGTACCACGCATCGCCCGCCAGCCGCAGCCCCAGCAGTCCCGCGCAGACCGATTCCGTCTGCGCCGAGTTCGGGCTCGCATGCTTGCAGCGATCCCGGCGGAAGATCTTCCAGCCGTTTTTCACATCCAGCTGCAGCAGCGCCCCCGCCGCCAGCATCAGCAGCGCCGACAGCCGCGCGGGGATAAAATTGAACACATCGTCCATCCGCGCGGGCACAAGTCCGATGTCCTTGTACGGCGGCTCCACATAGCCAAGCATCGAATCCATCGTGTTCACGGCCTTGTAGAAAAAGCCGAGCGGCGCGCCGCCGATCGCCAGAAACAGCATTGGCGCGATCACGCCGTCCGACGTGTTCTCCGCCACGGTCTCCACCGCCGCGCGCATCACGCCGCGCGCATCCAGCCGCGCCACGTCGCGTCCGACGATCATGGACACGGCCTGTCTGGCCTCATCCAGACTCCCATGCTTCAGCGCCGCATAGACCTTCATGCTCTCGTCCCGCAGCGACTTCGCCGCGAGGATCTGTCCGCACATCACGCTCTCCACCGCCAGCCGCAGCCAGACGCTCACGCGCGCGCAGCCCCAGAGGAGCAGCGCCGGAAGGGCCGCAGCGATCAGTGCCGTCAGGATCCAGATACAGGCTCCGGCGGTCCGCTCGCCGCCGGGCGTCTTCGGAAAAAGGCGGCGGAACAGCCGTTCCAGCAGTGAGATGAGATGTCCGATCGCGGCCACCGGATGCGGCAGGCCGTGCGGGTCACCGATCAGCAGATCGATGCAAAATCCGATGCAAAGTGCGAATAGGGACCATTTCATGCCTGTTCCCTCCTGTTTTGCATCGTGAAAATATACACAGGGTTCTGTCCCTGCATCAGGTGATAGCTTCCGGCCGTCCGCGCACGGGCCGCCTGCAGGCTGACGCATTCCGCCTTTTCAAAGTCCGCCATGCGCGCCGCCAGCGCCCCCACAGACTCCAGCGTCACCGCCGTCGCCACGATGCGGACGTGCGGATTCTTCCGCAGCGCGGCGTCCAATATCCCGTTCAAATTTCCCGCGGTCCCGCCGAGGAACACATGCGTCGGCGCCGGGAGCGCCTCGCACGCCGCCGGGGCCGTCCCGGAGACAATCTCCAGATTCCCAGCGGAAAACGCCGCCTTGTTGCGCGCCAGCAGCGCCAGCGCATCTTCCTGTCGTTCCACGGCGTACACGCGTCCGCGCTTCGCCTGCAAAGCCATCTCAATGGAGACCGAACCGGTGCCCGCGCCGACATCCCAGCAGACCGCGCGCTCCGTCAGCGCCAGCTTGGAAAGGCAGACGGCACGCACCTCGCTTTTTGTCATCGGCACAACGTGCGCCGGATCCATCTCCCGCAAAAATACCTCGTCGGGCAGCCCGTGCGTCACGACCGCATCCGGGGCCGGATTTTCGATCAGCGCCACGCTGAGCTTGTCAAATTCCCGCGATGCCAGCTCTGCCGCCGTCCCGCAGGTGATCTTCTCGTCCGGGTAGCTCAGCCGCTCGCCGACGCTGACGCGCACCGCGCCAAGGCCCGCATCCACGAGCCGCGCGCAGAGCTTCGCCATGCCGCCCTCGCCGCCGACGAGCGCGAAGACCGTTTCCTGTGCGCGCACATCGGCCGCGATGTCGTGTTCCCGCCCATGCAGACTGACCGGCACGGCCTCCTCATAGCGCTTCCCGAGCCGCGCGCAGAGATAGCTCATCGAGCTCAACCCCGGCAACACGCGGACATGACAATTCGGCAGCAGCGGGAGCAGTTTCTTCGTGCCGCTGAAAAATCCCGTATCCCCGGACATCAGGACCGTAAAACTCGAACATTCCGGGTGCGCCGCAATGGCCGCCGCGATCGCGTCCGGCGCAATGGCCGCGACGCGCAGCTGACCGGGCCGGGCCGCTACCTCCAGCATCCGTGCCGCGCCGATCAGGCAGTCCGTATGCTCGATCGCTGCACGGACCTCGCCCGTCTGCGCCGCCTCGCTGCCGGGCCCAATGCCCACAACGCAAACATACGGCACGCGCCCAAACGAAAACCGCGCACAGAGTCTCGCGACCGTCTCTGAAAGCCCGATCCCGTCCGCCTCTGCGGGCCGTCCGATGACCAGAAGGCGCACGCCGGTCTTCGCGGCGGCTGCCGCCTTTTCCGCGAAGCCGCCCGCGGCCCCGCCGTCCTTCGTCACCAGCCATTTTGCGCCGATGGCGCGCAGCATCGCCGTGTTCATCTCCTCCGAGAATGGCCCCTGCATTGCCAGAATATGCGCCGCCTTGACGCCCGCCTCACGGCAAAGCACGAGCGAGTCCTCCAGCGGCAGCACGCGCGCATAGACGCGCTCCGCAAAGTCCTTGATCTGACTGTATGCTTTCAATTCCTTGCTCCCGGTGGTGAGCAGGATGTTTCCCTCTGTTTGATCCAAAAATTCGATCGCTTTTTCGGTACTTTCGACAAAAACGGCATCCTCCGGCGCATCCGACGCGCCGCGCAGCAGCCGCCAGCGCTCCACACCGGTCTCGGCGCACGCGCGGGCGATGCTCTTCGTGATCGACGCCGCGTAGGGGTGCGTCGCGTCGATCACGAGGTCAAAATGTCTGTCCGTCAAGAGCGCCTTGATCTCATCGGCCGGCAGCCGGCGGGCCGAAACGGTCAGCCGCTCTGCCTCGGGCAGCAGCGCCTGTCCATATTCCGTGGCCACACAGGCCGTGACCTCGCACGGCTGCGCATTCAGAAATTCCACCAGTTCGCGGCCCTCGGTCGTGCCGCCGAACACGCAAATTTTATACATTCCGGTATCCTCTCGGCGTGATGAGCGCGCCGTTTACGACCTTTGTGGACGAATTTCCAACAAACACGGTGCAGAACATATCGACATCCGCCGCTTGCAGTTCGCCGAGCGTCAGAATGCGGCTGCTCTGCCCCTCACGTCCGATGTTGCGGACAATGCCGCAGAGCCGCTCCTCCGGCAGGACACGCAGTAAAATGTCACACGCGCGCTTTAAGTGGTCAGGGCGGCCGTGGCTCGCCGGGTTGTAGATCGCAATGACAAAGTTGCCCTCCGCCGCGCAGCGCAGCCGGTTTTCAATGGTCTCCCAGGGCGTCAGCCGGTCGGACAGACTGATGACCGCGAAATCATGCGTCAGCGGCGCGCCGAGCACCGCGCCGCCGCTGCACGCGGCGGTCAGCCCGGGGACGACCTCGACCTCCGGCTCGCTGTTCTCGCCGCGCAGCTCATAGACCAGCGCGGCCATGCCGTAGATCCCGCTGTCGCCGGAGCAGACGAGCGCCACGGTTTTCCCGCTCTTCGCGAGGTCGAGCGCCATCTGGCAGCGCCTGGCCTCCTGCGTCATCGGCGTGGAGACCAGCTCCTTGCCGGGATAGCGGTCCTTCACCAGATCGACATAGACCGGGTAACCGGCGATCACATCACACGCTTCCAGCGCCCGGTCGGCACGAATAGTCCTGTTTTCCTCATTTCCGGGGCCGATGCCCACGATAAATACCTTACCCAAAGTCTACCTCCCATGTTTCCGCCGAGACCGCAATGGTCACGCCGTTTCCCGCACACTTCCGAACCAGAAGCCGCTCCGCACCCAGCATCGCCGCCCGTTCGCAGACGTTGCCGATGCCTGTCACCCCCTGCACGAAGGAAGATTCGGTGAACTCCCCCGTCACAGCCCGCAATTCTTCCGCTGTATAGAATGTCGCGGACCAGCCATGCTCTTCGCAGGCGGCGAGCAGCCCCGCCTCCTGCCGCTTTAAGTCGATGGAATAGACGCCCTTCACCGCATTCAAATCTAAGTCATGGCTCGCAAACGCCGTTTGAATAGCTGCCTCGACGGCTTCCCTCGAGATGCCCTTCCGGCAGCCGACTCCAACGCGCAGCACGCGCGGCACAAGGCGCAGCGTGTGCAGAAACGGTGCAGAACACCGATAACCGACATAGATGCCGAGCTCGCCGGACTCGCCCAAAACCAGCCCGTCCGGCAGCGGACCTTGAATCGGAAAATCGCTGCAAACCGGAACAGAATGCTCTAAAATTTCCGCTGAAATCTGTTTGGCGCCCCCCATATCGGAGATTGCGCAGCCGTGCTCCGCCGCCCAGGTGTCGACAGAAAATTTGCCGTTCACGTCCGTCGCCGTGGTGACGACGGCGGTCGCGCCGAGCGCTGCGGCAAGCCTGCGGGCGAGCGCATTGGCCCCGCCGATGTGCCCGGAGAGCAGCGGAATGACGAAATTCGCCTGCTCGTCGAGGCCGAGCACCGCCGGATCCGTCCGTTTGTCGCGGACATACGGCGCGATCTCCCGCACCGCGATCCCAGCCGCACCGACAAAGATCAGCGCGTCCATTTCCGAAAACGCCGCGCCATAGACCGCTTTTTCAAGCGGCAGAAATCCCGGCTCCGCCAGCCGCGGCACCGCATAACAAAGCGTTTCCGCCTCCGGCAGCGCCATACAGATACGCCGCGCCGTTTTGCATCCAGTACGGCTGTAAGCGAAAATCGCAATGTTCATTTTGTGGCCTCGCGGAATTCGGTCGTGAACGAGGGGTCGTAGAGCAGCGAACGGAGATAGTCACCCCCGAGGCAGCCGCCGACCACGATCAGCGACGTCTTCGTCAGGCCGTTGGCCGTGACAGTATCGTGCAGCGTGCCGACGGTGCAGCGGAAGATCTTCTCCTCTGGCCACGTCGCCTTGTAAACGACGGCGGCCGGCGTTTCCGCCTCGTAGCCGCCCGCGAGCAGGTCGGCCTGAAGCTGCTTTGTCAGCGACGTACTGAGGAAGAGGACCATGGTGGCGTGGTGGGCCGCGAGGGCGCGGATGGACTCGCGGGTGGGAACGGGTGTGCGGCCGGGTGCGCGCGTGATGATGACCGTTTGGCTGACGTTCGGGAGCGTATATTCCGCGCGGAGCGCCGCGGCGGCCCCGCAGAAGGCGCTGACGCCGGGGCAGACATCATAGTCGATGCCCAGCTTTTCCAGCGCGTCAAACTGCTCCCGCACAGCGCCATAGATGCTCGAGTCGCCGGTATGGAGACGGACAGTGGTCTTGCCCTCGGCCTCGGCCTGACGGATGACGGCAATGACCTCCTCCAGCGTCATTTTCGCGCTGTCGTGGATCTCACAGCCCGGCTTCGTAGCGTCCAGCAGCGCTGGATTGACGAGCGACCCGGCATAGATGACGATGTCCGCCTCGCCGAGCAGCCGCGCGCCGCGCACGGTGATGAGGTCCGGTGCGCCGCTCCCGGCGCCGACAAAATGTACCATAGTTATCCCTCCATAATGGTTCCCAGCAGCTCCTGCGCGCGGCTGGTCCGGCACAGGAGGCCATATTCTTTGGAAAATACGATCGCGCCGGCGGCCATCTCGCCGCACTTGTGCGCAAGATGAAACTCGATGCGCTCCGCGAGGCGGGCCAGCACTGCGTCATATAACTGTTCTTCTTTCAGGATGCGGAGCGCATCGTCACACGTCGCGCAGTCCAGCACCTCCTCCACGCGCGCGGGCGGGAGGCCGAGGGCGGCGGCATGCGCCGCGATGAGCTCCATGCGGCAGTCGCCGCACTTCGAGTGTGTGTTCCACATGCCGCCCGCGAGCTTCACGAGCTTGCCGATGTGCCCGACGAGCAGCGCACCGCGGAAGCCGAGCGTACGGCAATGCTCCAGCGCGTCGCCGATGAAATTGCTGGTCAAAACGGCGGTGCGCGGGTCGAGGCCGATGGACGCGCGGATGAAATCCGCGCCATAGTTGCCCGGCGTGAGCAGGACATAGTCCGCGCCGTTCGCCCGACGCTGCCGCAGCTCGACATGGATGGTGTCGACGAGGGCCTGCTCGCTCATCGGCTCGACGATGCCGGTCGTACCGAGGATGGAAATGCCGCCGACAATGCCGAGGCGGGGATTGAAGGTCTTTTTTGCGAGCGCCTCGCCCTCCGGCACGGAGATCATGACGGCCAGACCGCCGCGATAATCGCAGAGGCGCATGACCTCTTCGACGTTTTCGCGGATCATGCGGCGCGGGACGGAGTTGATGGCCGCAGCGCCGACCGGCTGGTCGAGCCCGCGCTTCGTCACGCGGCCCACGCCCGCGCCGCCGTCGATCGTGACGCCGGGTGTTTCCGTGCGTTGGACGGCTGCAAACACGAGGGTATCGTGCGTGACGTCCGGATCGTCGCCGCTGTCCTTGCGGATGGCGCAGGAGACGGTATCGGGGGTTCTCGTGATCTCAAGCACGTCCAGCGTCAGGGCGACACCCTTGGGCGTGAGCAGATCGATGGTTCGTTTTTCGTGGCCGGTCAGGAGCATCCAGGCCGCCGCTTTCGCGGCGGCAGCGGCGCAGGAGCCGGTCGTATAGCCGAGACGGAGTCGTTTTCCGTCCTTGATTACATATTCTTCCATCTCAGCGCCGGATCTGGTAGAGCATCGCGTTGCAGATCGCGGCGGCGACATTGCTGCCGCCCTTGCGCCCGCGCGCGACGATATAGGGTGCGCGGCAGTTCGCGATGACGAGCTCCTTGCTCTCAATGACGTTGACGAAGCCGACCGGCACACCGATGATGAGCGCCGGGTGCAGCTTGTCCGCTTCCATCAGGGCCTCGAGTGAGACAAGGGCCGTCGGCGCGTTGCCGATGGCAAAGATGCAGGGCTTGGGGAGCTGTGCGGCCCGCTCCATCGAGACGATGGCGCGGGTGACGCCGCGCGCTTTTGCCTCCGCGGCAACGTCCGGATCGGACATGAAGCAGTGGACTTCCCCGCCGAGGGAGGCCAGAATGGTCTTGTTGATGCCGGCCTTCGCCATCTGCGTATCGGTGACGATGTCGCAGCCGGCGCGCAGCGCCTCGATCCCCTTCGTGACCGCGTGGTCGGAGAAGACGAGATTGTCGGCATAGTCAAAGTCGGCAGTCGTGTGGATGGCGCGCTTGATGACGAGCTCGTTTTCAGGGTCGAGCTTACGGTCTCCCAGCAGCTCGGTGATGATCTCGAAGCTGCGGCGCTCAATGTCCATCGGTCTGATCTGTTCCAGCATGGTGTTTCCCCTTTCGGCACGCGTCCAGAAAGCGGACGGCAAAGGATGGATTCGCGTAAAAATGGAAATGCGGATAGCCCGCGTAGAGGGTGTCCGTGGCGAAGACGCACGGCCAGCTGCGGCCGAAGGGCTTCGCCGCCGTGAAGGTGTCTCCGGTCTGCTCCGCATCCCAGTGGTGGAATTCGTGTGCAGGGATGGATCCGCCCGCGCGGCAGAGCAGGTTGTCCCGCTCGGCCGTCAGCGTGACGTAGCCAAAGCGTGCGAGCTTCCCGGCGTCGAAGCAGCGCCCCGGCAGAAAGCCCACCATCGGATGCTCCCCGATAGCCTCTGTCAGGTACATAAAGCCGCCGCATTCGGCAATGCAGGGCAGCCCCGCCTCCAGCGCGGCGCGGACGCTGCTGCACATGGAGTGATTTTCGCTCAGCTGCGCGGCATAGAGCTCCGGATAGCCGCCGCCGAGATAGAGGCCGTCGAGTCCGGCGGGCAAGGCGCTGTCAGAGAGCGGAGAAAACGGCACGAGCTCCGCGCCGACCGTCCGGAGCAGGCCGAGGCTGTCTTCATAGTAAAAGCAGAACGCATTGTCCCGCGCAACACCGATGCGCACCGGTGCGCCGGGCGCCGGAAGCGTCGGCGGCACAACGTCCAGCGCTGGCGCTTCGCGCGCGATGGTCAGCAGCGCGTCCAGATCGATCGTCTGCTCGGCCTCAGCGGCGAGGCGCTGCATTTTTTCGCGCAGATCTGCGACCTCCGCCGCAGTCACAAGGCCGAGATGGCGGCTTTTCAGCGCGCAGTCCGGCAGATTCGGCAGAAAGCCGCACGCCTTGACGCCAAGGCGGTCTTCCAGCACACGCGCGAGCGGCGCGTAGGTCATCGCGGTGCAGCCGTTGAGGATGACGCCGCAGATGCGGTCGTCCGGCAGAAAGTCCAGAAAGCCGCGTACCGACGCCAGCACCGAGAGTGCCGCGCCGCGCGCGTTCACAACGAGGACCACGGGCGAGACCGTCTTCTGCGCGAGTTCGTAGGTGCTGGCGCGCGTACTGGTCAGGCCGAGGCCGTCGTAATAGCCCATGACGCCCTCAATGACCGTGACATCACAGCCGGAGGCATTCTGCGCGAGGAGGAAGCGAAGCGTATTTTCGTCGAAGAAAAACGGATCGAGATTCGAACTTTTTGCCCCGATGATGCGGCTATGGAACATCGGGTCAATATAATCGGGGCCGCATTTCGCGGCGGCGACTGAAAGGCCGCGGTTCACGAGCGCCTGCAAAACGGCACAGGTCACGGTCGTCTTGCCGCAGCCGCTGTTCGTCCCGGCGAGGATCAGACGCGGAAGATTTTGCTGCATAGGCTCACTCCGATCGGACAAGAATGGTGGCAAAATAGCTGACATTTTCCGGGATCTCCCGCAGATCGCGGAAGACCCGCTCGCTGGGCAGGCCGCAGTCGGCGACCATCGAGGCCCGCTTCAACAGACCCGCGCGCCCCAGCGCTGCAACGGTCTCGTGGATGGCGGAGCCGGATTTCATCAGCACCTTCGTGCCCGGGAGAGCCAGCGCCGCATCCAGATCGCAGCTCGCCGGAAGGATGTGGAGCGGCTGCTCCATCTCGGTCAGGCTCTGCCCGAGGCGGGCCGCCACGGCGGCGACGCTCGTCACGCCTGGGAGCATTCTGGCCGGAAACCCGTCCCGCTCGATCTCCGCGAAGATGTAATACGCCGTAGCGAAGAGGGCGACGTCACCGAGGTTGACCATCGCAACGTCTCTTCCCTGCCGCAGCTCGGCCTCGACGGCGGACGCCGCCGCGCGATAGCTTTCCGCCCGGACGGCAGCGTCATGCGACATCGTGAATCGGAGCGGCAGAACGGATTTTCCGGTCAAATCGACCGCGCCGCGCACGATGTCGAGCGCGAGCATCTGGCCGGACGCCGTCTGCGGCGCGGCGATGACGGGCGTGTTCTCCAGAACGCGGACGGCCTGGAGCGTCAGCAGCTCCGGGTCGCCGGGCCCGACGGAGACGGCATAGAAGGTTCCGGTTTGTTCGCTCATCTGGCACCTCCGGGGACAAATTCCAAGGAATCGAAGCAGGGATCGTATTTTCCCGGCTCCATGCGATAGAGCGCCGCGATATAGTCGGGCGTGAAAATTTCCGAGGGCGGGCCGACGCGGTCGATCCGGTCGCCCGCGACGCAGACGACGGTATCGGAGACGCGGGCGGCAAGATCCAGCTCGTGCAGGGACATGAGGACGGCGAGGTGCTCCTCGCGCACCATGCGCTTGAGGATGGTCAGCAGCTCCAGCTTATAGCGGATGTCGAGAAAACTCGTCGGCTCGTCGAGGACGATGAGCTCCGGCTGCTGGCAGAGGGCCCGGGCAAGCAGGACGCGCTGCCGCTGGCCGTCGCTGATGGACTGGAAGGGCCGGTCGGCAAAGTCGAGCGCGTCGGTCTCGCGGAGGCTCTGCTCGACGATGGCCTTGTCCTCCGGGCGGAGGACGCCGAGATGGCCGGTGTAGGGATAGCGGCCGGTGCTGACGACGTCGCGGCAGGTCATAAGCTCGGGGTCCATGCGGGCCGTCATCAGGATGGCCATGCGGCGGGCGACGTCGCCCCGGCTGCGGCTGCGCATGTCCGCGCCGTCGAGGAAGACTGAGCCGGAAATGGACGGGAGCTGGCCGATGATGGTCTTGAGGATGGTCGACTTGCCGGAGCCGTTCGGGCCGATGAGCGTGACGATCCTGCCGCGCTGTACCGAGAGGGCGACCTTGGAGATGAGCGTCTTGCCGTTGTAGCCGACGGACAGGGCATCGGTTTGCAGATAATCCATCACTGCGCCCCCTTTCTGTGGAGCATCATATAGATGACGACCGGCGCGCCGAAGACCGCTGTGACGGAGCTGATGCTGACCTCGGTGGGCGCGAAGGCCGTGCGCGCGATGAGGTCGCAGAACAGGCAGAACGCGCCGCCGCCGAGGAAACAGGCCGGGATCATCAAAAGCGGCTCTGCGGACTTAAAAAGGGACTTCATCAGGTGCGGCACGGCGATGCCGACGAAGGAGATCGGGCCGGCAAAGGCCGTGACGCAGGCGGAGAGCACACTGGAAAGTAAGATCAGCGCCGCACGGAACGCGCGCAGCGGCACGCCGAGATTCTGCGCGTAGACCTCGCCCAGCTGATAGGCCCGGAGGGGCTTGGAGAGCAGGAACGTCAGGATCAGGGCCGCGCGGCAGACCACGGCCATCGTGCGGACATTGTCCCAGCTCATGCCGGAGAAGGAGCCGAGGGACCAGTTGTGCAGGTTGACAATGTTGCTGTCGTCGGCAAACGTGACGAGAAAGTCCGTCAGCGCGGAGCAGATATAGCCGATCATCACGCCGCAGACGACGAGCAGGCTCATCCGGCGGACGCGCCGCGAGATGAGCAGGACAAAGCCCATTGAGAGCATCGCGCCGACAAAGGCCGCTGCGATCAGCGCGGCGGAGGACGACGTGACGCCCCGGCTGAGCAGCAGGATCATCGTGACCGCGACCGTGAACTTGGCCCCGGACGAGATGCCGAGGACGAAGGGCCCGGCGATTGGATTGTGGAAAAACGTCTGCAGCAGGAAGCCCGAGACGGAGAGGGCGCCGCCGAGAATCATCGCCGCAAGCAAGCGGGGCAGGCGGATATTCAGCAGGATGCGGCGCTGCGTGAGGTCGCCGCCGCCATGGAGAATCGCCCATATTTCAGACGCGGGGAGCCGGACGCTGCCCGCGAGAAGATTCCAGATCAAAAAGGTAACAAGCAGGACGAGGAGCAGCAGGAAACCGCCCCATGTGTGAAGTTTGCGGGTATGTTCCATGCTGCTCCTCCTGTTATGATAATTTTTTTAGGAACCGGAGATCGGCGGCGTCCGGGTTGTTCAAAACGGCGTGGACGTCGAGGATCATGTCGCCGAGGGCGAGCGATTCCTGATAGAAGTTTTTCGTGATACACCAGACATTGCCGGTCTGGACGGCTTTAAAATCCGCAAACAGCGGACTTTTGGCGAGCAGCTCATCGATGGAGGTAATCCCGCCGTCGATGGTGCTGTTGTAGATGAGGACGTCGGAATCCAGGGCGGTGTCGTAAAAGGACTCCATCTGGATGGTCATTGTGGACAGGGCGTTTTCCTCGCCGCTCTCGTCGAACGAGACATACTCGCCGCCCGCCATACGGATGGCCTTGGCGATATAGTCGCCGGATTTGCGGACATTGACTGCGCCGGACGTCGTGATGTAGAAGAACGCGACGGTCTGGCCCGTCGGCTCCTGGTCGAGCACGGGCGCGAGCGCGGCGATGAGGTCATCATAATATGCGCAGGCCGCGTCCTCTCTGCCGAGCAGGGCGGCATAGAGCTTCAGCCACTCCATGCGGCCCAGCGGCTCCGGCTCGTAGCTTGAGCGCTCGATGAGCACGGGGACGCCGATGCGCTCGAGCTGCTCGATGACCTCGGGCGTATGGTAGATCATCGTGTTCTCGATGGCAAGGTCGCAGCCCGCAGCGAGGATCGTCTCATAGTCCGGGGCGGAATATTTGCCCGCGTAGACCATCGTCCCGGCCTGCATCGCGGCCTTGGCCTCGTCGATATACCAATCCGCCTCCTTCTGGCCGCTGAGGGCAATGGCGTCAATGGCGTCCAGCTGCCGGAAATAGTCCATCGCAGCGGTCGCGACCAGATAGATGTGCGAAAGGGGCCGGGTCAGGACGGTCACATCCGCGGGGACGCCGTCCGGCACGGGCGCGTCCCCGGCGACGATGAGGAATGTTTGATCGTCGCCGATCGTGAGGCGCGTATAGTCCTCGCCCGCGTAGGAAACAGAAAACTGCGTGGCGTATTGAAGCGGGAGCGTCCGGTCAAACGTCAGGTCGTCCCACGAAACCGCGCTTGCCGGCTCGCTCTGCGCCGGTTCCGGCGCGGCGGTCTCCTGCTGCGGCGCGGCGCAGGCCGCGAAGGCCAGCAGCAGCGCGGCGAGGAGCGCTATAAAGAGCTTCTTCATTCGGCAGCGGTCAGCGTCGCAGAATCGAAGTTCAGCGTGTACTCGATCTCATGCGGGGTGCTCATCGCGGTGGTGTCGCCGATGACCGTGAGCTCGGTGTCAAAGGCCGCGACGGGGATCTCAAATGTGGAGCCGGGCTCGGTCGTGAGGACGTCATAGCGTTCGCCGTCCACGAGCATGTAGTCATATTTGCTGCTGCTCCAGACGACGGTAGCCACGGCCTTGCCGTCCGCGACGGTCAGCGTGCAGGGAGACTGGATATAAGCCTTGCCGGAGCCGCCTGCGAAGGTCAGCTCGGCGGTGTAGGTGCCGTCGGCCAGGGCGAGATCGTCGATGGTCTTGCCGGATTCCTCGACGGGAACGGGGTTGGAGACGGAGACCTTGTGGTCGTACCACGTGCCCTTCTTGCCGATGAGCGCGAGGTCAAATTCCTCGTCCAGCGTAGGAACGGGGATGTCGAAGCCGAAGACCTCGTCAGAGAGGCCGTCGGAATAGGTAACGGTGTCGGTGGTGGGCTGGAGCAGCTCAGCCCCTTCCTTTTCCGCGTCTTCCTTGACGCCGGGGAAGAGGTTGAGGATGCTGGTGCCCGCAAGGCTGACGTGAATAGTCATCTCGCCGTTTTCGACGGTGAGCGTGCCCTTGCCGTCGCAGGCCTCATTGGCATGGAACATGGAGCTGTCGGTGTTGAAGTCGGCAGTATAGACGCCGTCGGGCAGGGCCGGTTCCGCGGGCGTCTCTTCTTCGGCGGACGCATCCGCATCCTCCGCAGTCTCGTCGGTTTCGGGTTCGGCGGGCTGTTCGGTCTGCACGGTCTGTTCCAGCTCTGCAGGTTCGGTCTCTGCGGGCTTGGCCGTGCAGGCGGTCAGCAGCGCGAGCAGCATCAGCGCAGCGAGCGCAAGGGCGATGGTCTTTTTCATGATGGTTCCTCCTGAATGGCGCTTGGCTCCGGGGCAGGTCTTCCCCACCCCGGAGCTCAGTTTAAGTCAAATTAGGCGTTCAGCGAGTCAATCGCAGCCTTGGTGTGGGCGACATAGAGCGCCTGCACATCGGCGATCTCGCCGAGGCCGTGGATCTGGCAGTCGACGGTGAAGCCAGCGGCTTCGAACATGGTCTTCCAGGAATCTTCCTCGGAACCAGCCATATCGTTGTTGGCGTGGTCGCCGGCGACGACCATCAGCGGGCGCAGCACGACATTGGTATAGCCCGCAGCCTTGACGGCCTCGATGACAGCCTCGCAGGCGGTCTCTTCCGGCTCGCCCTCGACGGTGCCGATAAAGACGTTCTCATAGCCGAGGTTCTGCATCTGGGTCTGCATCTGGCTGTACGTCACCTTGGCAACGTGTGCGGTGCCGTGACCCATGAAGACGAACGCGGTGCCCGCGTCCTTGGCGGCATCAAGGCTCTCGAAGCCGGAATCGGCAACAGCCGCAGCGGTGATGGCCTTGGCAACAGCTTCCTTGTCGGCATTGATGACGGTAGCGTCGGAGCCGACTTCGCCAAGCAGCGGCTCGGCAATGGAGACGGATTCAAACTTGTCCTTATACTGCTCGATGGCTTCGCACATCTCGTCATACTCTGCGCCATGCATCAGGTGCGTCGGCTGGACCACGAGGTTCTTGACGCCGTTGGCGACGGCACGATCGAGCGCCTGATCCATGTTGTCGATCTTCTCGCCATCGCGGGCCTGCACGTGGTTGATGATGATCTGCGCGGTGAAGGCGCGGCGGACGGACCAGTCGGGATACGCGGCCTGCAGGGCGTCTTCGATGCCCTTGATGTCGGCAACACGGCTGTCATTGTAGGACGTGCCGAAGGAGACAACGAGCAGCTCGTTCTCGCCGATCTCATCCTGATTGCGCGCATCGTCGAGCGAAGCGTCGCCGGTATCGAGGCCGAAGTAATCGGGGCTGGCCTCGTCGCCTTCGACGAGCTCCTTCTGCGCATCGGTCAGGGCGTCCCAGGCGGCCTTGGCCGCTTCGCACTGGGCGTCGGTCTCATCGGTGCGGGACTGGACATAGATCGCGTCGATCAGGGCGGCGACATTGTCGGCGGCTGCCTGATCCAGCTCTTCCTGAGAGGGCTGCGGCTCTTCCGGGGTCTGCTCCTCGGCGGGCGTGGTCTCTTCGGGGGTAGTGGTCTGTTCGGTTTCTGCGGGGTCTACGGTGGGGGTCTCGTCCGCGCTGCTCTTGCAGGCGGAGAGGAGGCTCAGCAGCATCACGGCTGCGAGCACGAGCGCGAGGGTCTTTTTCATGTGAGGTCTACCTCTTTTCTAAAATGTTCTGAAAAATATAAAAACGGCTGCGCTGGCGCAGCCGTTCTCCCTAGCCGTATCGAATGTCGTCTTCCAAAGCGGAAGACCATACAAACTTGCAGGAAGGCCGACCCGTGGACAGCGGATCTGAGATTCCACGCCAAGGCAGGTCTCCTGACTTCGTTCTTCGCGGCTCTGCCCTTCCCGGTTTCCCAGTGGTAAGGACGCACACACCGGCCATCTGGCCGGTCCGGCGCTTCCTTTGCAGGTCCGCTCCCGTACACAGTGACTGCATCGCTCCGGATTCTCACCGGATTCCCTTTTCACCCGCCTTGCGGCGGACACCTTGGCGCTACAATTTTATATTGTTTCAGACAGTCCACATTATAACACGCATCGGAAAAGAGTCAACCGGAGAAATCGACAGTTTTCCCCGGTCGGCAGCCGCATTTCCCGGCGAGAATGCCCGAAAACGGGAAAGCGCCCGGCGGACACAGGGTCCGCCGGGCGCTTTGGGCGTTCCGCAAGAGATTACTGCATAAACGTGCCCGCGATCATCTGGTCGATGTAGGCGAGGTACTTCTCCTGCACGTCGGCGGGAACAAGATCGCTCAGCGCGCCGGCGGAGAGGGTGTTGTTCTGCAGCGTGCCGTAGAGCGTCGCGCCGCCGAAGGTGCCGTCGATGACAGCCTGCATGGAGGCGACGATCATGGCGGAGTTGTCGGTGACCTGAGAGCAGATGATGCACTCGTTCTGGCCGAGGATGTCGGCAGGCTGGCCGATGTCGTAGATCTTGACTTCGCCCGCGGCGGCGTTGGCCGCGTCGATGGCCTCGCGCGCGCCGGAGTCGACGGCGGAAGCGTCGCCGAAGAAGACGTCAGCGCCCTGGGCGATCAGCTCAGTGGCAAATTCCTTGCCCTTCGGGGCGTCGGAGAAGGAGTTGGCATAGGGGACGTTGAGCAGCTCGACGGTCTTGCCTTCCTGCTCGGCGACGTACTTGGCCGCCTCTTCAAAGCCCGCGATCTTGCCCTTGGTGGTGTCGAGCTCCATGCCGCCGATGAAGCCGAGCTTGCCGCTCTCGGTCATGAGGCCGGCGAGGGCGCCCGCGATCCAGCCGATCTGCTGCGCGTTCGGGAGCAGGGAGGAGACGTTGCCGTTGACGGCCTTGGCGGGAGTATCTTCCGCACCGTTCAGCAGGGCGAAGGCCACGTCGGGATATTCCTCAGCCGCCTGCAGGACGGCGTCGGTGTACTGGTTGCCGGGGGCGTAGATCATGTCGTAGCCGAGGGTGCAGTAGGCGACGATGGAATCATAGTAGGCGTCCTGCGAGATGGAGTCGGTGACCTCGGTCTCCCAGCCCATCTTTTCGGCCGCGGCGATCATGGCGTTGTAGCAGGCCGCGCCCCAGCCGCCGTCGTTGATGCTGGAGTCGCAGATCATGGCGACCTTATAGGCAGAGCCGTCAGCCTTGGTGGCAGCGGTGGGCTCTTCCGTGACAACGGGTTCATCGGTCGTGTCGGCGGGCTCGGTGGTGTCAGCCGGTTCGGCAGCGGTGTCGGTCGTGTCGGTCTTGCTGGTGTCGTCCGCAGGAGCCGCGGTGTCGGTCTTCGCAGTACCGGCACACGCCGCCAGCGACAGGAGCATGACAAGCGCCAGAAGCATTGCAATGATCTTTTTCATTTTTTGTCCTCCATAGAATATTAGGATTCGGCAGCAGCGCACAATGCGGTGCTGCCATAAGTTTATAACAACGCCGAAGCGTTATTACCGGTTTACCGCTGTTCACGGCGGTAGGGCTTGCCGTTGGCCTTGGGTCCGGCCTGGCGGGCGCCGATGAGCGTGAGGACGACGACCGTCGCCACGTAGGGGATCATCTGGAAGAACTGATACGGGATGGCGATGCCGGAGACCTGGAGGCGGATCTGGAGCGCGTCGCAGAAGCCGAAGAACAGGCAGGCCAGCAGGATGCCGCCCGCGTTCCAGCGGCCGAAGATGACGGCGGCCAGCGCGATGAAGCCGCGCCCGGCGACGATACCATCGGTATAGGTGCTGGAATAGCAGGTGGTGAGGTACGCGCCGCCGATGCCGGACAGGGCGCCGCAGATCACGCAGGCGAGGTACTTCACGCCGACGACCGGGATGCCGAGCGTGGCGGCGGCCTGCGGATGCTCGCCGACGGCCTTATAGCTCAGGCCCGCGCGGGTCTTGCCGAAGAAGATGGCCGTGAAGAGGACGAGCAGGAATGTGAGATAGACCATCGGGCTCTGGTCGAAGAGCAGCGGCCCGAGCACCGGGATGTCCTTCAGGCCGGGGATGGCGACGGAGGACATGGTGGTGATCTGCTTGAGGTCGGACCCGGTGCCGAAGTAGACGCGGTAGATGAAGGACGCGAGCGCCGGGGCGAAGATGTTGAGGGCCATGCCGTAAACGGTATGGTCGGCGCAGAGCGTGACCGTGGAGAACGCGTAGATCATGTTGACGATCACGCCCGCAAGCGCGCCGCAGAGCAGGCCCAGCCAGTTCGATCCCGTGACATAGCAGACGAGGAAGCCGACGAGCGCGCCGATGGAGGCGAGGCCCTCGAGGCCGATGTTGACCATGCCCGCGCGCTGGCCGTAGAGCTCAGCCAGGGAGATGAGCAGCACGGGGATGGCGAGACGGACCGTTGCAAGAAGGAGGCTCGAGATCCAATCCATTATGCTTCACCCGCCTTTCTGCCGTGGAAGACGCGGCTGCGCCACGCCTGGAATTCCGGGAGCTTGGTCAGCGCCATGCCAGCGACGGAGAAGACGATGACAAGCGCCTGAATGATGTCGGACACGCTGGTGGGCACGCCGGTAGCGGCCTGCATGGTGGTGGAGCCGACGCGGAGCACCGCGAAAAACAGCGCGACGACCATCGTCGCGATCGGGTGCAGCTGGCCGATGAGGGCCATCGCCACGCCGTCGAAGCCGTAGCCCGCGCCGTAGCCGTTGATGAGGCGGAACTGCGTACCGAGCAGCTCCGCGCCGCCGCCGAGACCGGCAATCGCGCCGGAGACAATGAAGCTGGCGAGCATAAAGCGCTTGACGGGAATGCCGTTGAAGCGGCTGGCCGTGAGGTTGCAGCCGACGGCGCGCAGGCGGAAGCCCGCGCTCGTCCAGAACAGGACGTAATAGAGGATCAGGCCGACCGCGACCGCGATCACAAAGCCCCAAGTGAAGCGCATCCCGGTGATGATGCGCGGAAGATGCACCTCATCGGCGATGGCAGGTGTCTGCGGGACGGAGGCATCGCGGATCCAGCTGGTGTAGATGACGCCCATGAAGAGCGTGGCGACATAGTTGAGCATGATGGAGATGATCATCTCGTTCTGCCCGCGGCCGATTTTCAGCACGCCGGGAATCATGCCCCAGAAGCCGCCGGCCACCGCGCCGGCCAGCAGCGCGAGCAGCACGCCGGCAAAGCCGGTCAGGCCGGTGAAATAGCAGGTCAGGAACGCGGCGATGGAGCCCATCAGGAACTGCCCCTCGCCGCCGAGGTTGAACACGCCGCACTTATACGCGAAGCAGGCGCAGAGGGCCGTGAAGATCAGGGGCGTGGCCTTGGTGAGCGTGGTACCGATGCCGGCCTTGGAGCCGAACGCGCCCTGGAACAGGAACTTCACGGCAAGGAACGGGTTCGCGCCGAGGGCAGCCATGATGATACCACCGATCAGGAACGCGAGCAGAACGGACAGCAGCGGCACGAGGAACGCGCCGAACGCTTTTTTCACTTTTCCCATACCTCTCCCCCTCACTTACCGGTCATGGCCAGGCTGATCTCGTTGATCGGCGGCTTGCTGCCGGAGAATTCGCCCATGATGCGGCCTTCGAAGCAGACGACGATCCGGTCGGACATCTCGAGGATCTCGTCAAAGTCGGCGCTGATGAGCAGAATGCCGACGCCGCGGGCGCGGGCGGCGATCATCTGGTCGTGGACAAAGCTGGTCGCGCCGATGTCGAGGCCGCGCGTAGGATGCGCCATGACGAGGACGGACGGGCCGCTCTCAAGCTCGCGGGCGATGATGACCTTCTGCTGGTTGCCGCCGGACAGCTCGCGCACGCTCTGGCTGTCAGAGGTGGCGCGGACATCATATTTTTCCATCATGGACTGCGCGTAGGCGTGGATGGCGCGCTTGTTCAGGCGCAAACCATGACCGTGGCTGAAGCGCGGATCGTCGGTGTCCTTGAGGACAAGATTTTCCGCGATCGACATATCGCCGATCAGGCCCTGCAGGTTGCGGTCCTCGGGGACGTGGCTGACGCCGTGCTCGATGAAGCCGTTCGGGTCGAAGACGGCGACGCGGTCACCCTTGAGCCGGACCGTGCCGCTCTCCGGGGCGATGACGCCGGTGATGAGCTGGGCCAGCTGGGTCTGGCCGTTGCCGTCGACACCCGCGACGCCGACGATCTCTCCGGCGTGGATGCGGAGCGACAGATCGGCGAGGCCGCTGTGCTTGCTCTCCTTGTTATAGTCCACATGGTCGAGCTCCGCGACGATCTCATGGCCGGAGGCGTCGACCTTTTCATAGTGTGACTCGGTCAGCTCTTTGCCAATCATCATGCCGGCGAGCTTCTGGCCGTCGGTCTCGGCGCGGTCGACCGTGCCGACAACCTTGCCGAGGCGGAGAATGGTGATGCGGTCGGAGATGCGGAGCACCTCGCGCATTTTATGACTGATGAAGATGATGGATTTGCCCTCGCCGACAAGCTTCTGCATGATGGCGAACAGTCCCTCGACCTCGATGTCGGTCAGGGCGGCGGAGGGCTCGTCAAGGATCAGCAACTCGGCCCCGTGGTAGAGGGCCTTGAGGATCTCGGTGCGCTGCTGTTCGCCGACGGAGATCTCCGTGATGAGCTTGTCGAGCTGGACGTCGAGGCCGTATTTTTCCGAAAGCGCCTCGATCTCCTTTCTGCGGGCCGCGCGATCGATAAATAGGCCCTTGGCGTGTTTGTCGCCGAGGATGATGTTGTCAAAGACGGTCATCGCCTCGACGAGCATGAAGTGCTGATGCACCATGCCGATGCCAAGCTTGACCGCCTGGCTCGGCGATTCGATGCGGACCTCCTGCCCGTTCAGAAAAATCTTGCCCTCAGTGGGCTGGTAGAGGCCGATGAGGATATTCATGAGCGTCGATTTCCCCGCGCCGTTCTCTCCGAGGAGCGTATGTACCTCGCCCTTGGCGACGGAGAAATTGATGTCCTGATTGGCGTAAAAGTTGCCGAACCGTTTGCTGATGTGCTCCATGCGCAGCAATTCACTCAATCCCGGCTTCCTCCTTTTTTCTCTTGATATTCCGAGTATATCACGTGCCTGGGTGGATGAAAAGAAATTTTGTTCCGGTTTTCCTTTTTCTCCGTTTTGCCGAAAATATGTCCAGATATTGGGGCACATTTTCGGGCTTTACCAAATTCCGCAGGCCGGAGCGGCCCACCGCAGCTCTGCCCACGGTTCCGCGTCCTCCGGCGCGGCGATCCATGCGTTCACACCGCCCCACGGGCGGCTTTCCCCGGAGACGAGCTGCTCCGCGCCGTAAAGCGCCGCATCCGGATACCACGCGCGCGGCTCATACACCTCCGGCTCCCCTGTTTGTCCGCAGAGGAAGCCGATGCGGGCGCGCTCACAGACCGCGAGGCTGACCAGCGGATTCGCCTCAAACGACCAGCAATCGCTGCCGCTCATCCGTTCGTTGATGATGCGCCCGCCGCAGCCGAGGATCTTCTCAATATGTGACATATCGTAGGCGTAATCCGGTGCAATGAAGGAGACGGGATGATCTTCCCTGCGCGTGTAATAGAGAATGGAATTGCCGAGCGTTTCATGGTTTCCGTTTCCGACCGAAAACGGAACGCCTGCCTTTGCGCTGACCGTGCCGTCGCCGGTCGCGTCGATGAAATAGTCCGCTTCAATATGAAACTGCCGCTCGCTATCAGGATCAACGCCGCCCGCCTGTTGAAGCTGGGTTAGGAATTGAACCTGACTGAGTATGTCGGATATTTTCTTGTTGAGAGAGATGACGTCTTCGCTCCATAGCATTCGACTGTAGCGGATCTTTTGGAGGTTTGAGAGCATTTGTGTGAAGATGGGGTCGCCGTGGTGTTTGAGTTTGTAGTACATGCGGCAGAAAGCCTGTTCTATATCCGGCGTATGATATGGCGGTGTAGGGCATGATGCAGCATTCTGGAAATGCGTATTGCAGACCCAATACATTTTATCATTTGTAAATTTCCGTTTGAGTGACCGCCCGCAATTTGCGCAATATAGTTTTCTGCTGAATGTCTGGTTTGTTGAACCAATGTGTGCGTTTTTTCTTGATTGCAAAAGTGTCTGTACTCTGTCAAATGCTTCCGGGGATACAATCGGCGGATTACTATCTGACAGTAGGTACATTTCACGTTCACCATGGTTTCTGACTTTTTTATGCGGAAATGTAGTCGTTGAATAGCTTTTTCCGACCACTGCGTTCCCAGCATATCGTTCATTCTTCAAAATGTAGTATATCGACGAGTCTTTCCATGTTCCCATTTCGCGACCAGGCGGAATTTCCTGTTGGGACAAGGTATTTGCAATTTCGTATCCATTCAGTCCATTTAGATACAGTTGAAAGATGAAGCGAACAACCGCTGCTTCGTCTTCTATTATGGATAGTTTTCCTTCGTGCAGGGTAAAGCCATACGGCGCTTTGCAAGTATTGAACTTACCGCTTTCCATACGCTTCTGGTAGCCCCACTGGACATTTCCTGAAATTGACTCGCTGCCTTTCTGCGCCAGCGACGCCATGATTGCCGTGACCATTTCACTAGACACCTTGCTGGTGTCGATGCCCTGTTCTTCAAACAGGACGCTGACGCCGAGTTCCTTCAGTTCCCGGACAGCCGCAAGGCAATCCTTTGTATTTCTGGCAAACCTGGAGATGCTCTTGACCAGAATGCGGTCGATTTTTCCTTTCCGGCAATCCTGCATCATGCGCTGAAAATCTTCGCGCTTTTCAACCGACGTGCCGGTGATGCCCTCATCGGCGTAAATATCGACCATTTCCCAATCCGGGTTGTTAGAAATAAGCTCGGAATAATATTGATTCTGGACGCGATAGGAGTTGAGCTGATCCTCACTGGAGGAGCTGACGCGAGCATACGCCGCGACGCGCAGTTTGCGCGCTACGATTTCATCGTGCGCCGGGATGACTATGACGCGCTGCTGTTCCAGCGCAAGATTTCCGTCGGTCTGCTTCTTTGCCATGCTGTTCACCTCCCTCTGCAGCAACACACACTACCACACCAAGGGCGTAATAGCTATGACCAAAACGGAGAAAAATCAAGCGTAAAGTGTGAAATTTGCACCAAGCTCGACAGCGATCCGCCGCGCGATCTTCTTGATGTCATTCTCAGAAAAACCAACCGTCCGGAGCGCCTTCAAGAGCTGGCAGATGCCTAAAAAATCAATGTTTGGATTCATTGCATTTCTCCTATGTACAAAGCGGGAACCGTATTCCATAGCGGGATACGGTTCCCGCGGTTCCTGACATTTGTGCTTCTGGCTTTATTCGTCGCTACTTCCCAAGCCAATGGGCGATTTCAAACAGCGGCGGCTGGCACCGCTCACGGGTCTTGCACCCCTCCGAGGATCTCTCCGAGCTGCCCCCATCACGTTCCGTTGTGGCTGGGCAGGAGTACCATTGTCCGCGGACAAGATCATTGCGAGGCAGCTTGCCAAAGCTGCTTTTGGATGGATGGGTACCGCTCGTCACCTTGTTGGGCCGTCTTTATACAGCAAAGCTGTACAGGTGGTCTTCGCGCATCCGCCAAATCGCTTTCCCTCATCGGGTTCTGCCAACTGATGTACTGTTGAATCGGATATTCTTTTTTCAAAGAACAACAGAGGTAAATGTCCCTCTATTTAATCCGACAGAAAATCGCGTTTTGAGCGGTCATTTTTGAAAAATTTTTTTATTTTCTTTTTTGCGGCATCGACGGAGTCCTTTACAGTGCTGTATTTGCAGTGTTCGATCTCCGCGATTTCTCGAAAAGACTTACCGCTCTCGACAAATAATTGAAATCGCCGCAGCTGTGTTGGTGTCAGCCCTGCAAGTGCAGGCGCGGACTCCAGCAAATCCTTGATCTCCTGACGGATGTACTGCTCATCCAGCGTCTTTGATGCCAACTCAGGAGCATTCGCAGGTCTGGCCTCCAGCCGGAGCTTTTCCACATGGCGCTCATCTCGCTTCTCCTGTTTGAGATCTTCCAGCTTGAATTCCCGTGTCAGAACCGTAAACAGCCGGAAGTCCAGCCGGATCACCCGACCGGTATCCGGAGATTCCGGGTAGACATCCTCGATATGAACAATCGCCGCTTCCGGCTTCTTTTTGATCAGTTCGCGGTGGGCCTTTTTCGTGAGCTGGAACCAGTCAGATTCGATTCCATTTTGGACAACTTTAATCAGCATATCGCTGCCTCCATTTCTGAATTTCATTTGCGGGAACGGGCAAATGTCAGAAACGGAGGGGCACGAATGGGGTAATAAAAAACCGCCAGCACGCTTCGGCTGCAGTTTGCAGCGTATGCACACTGACGGACGTTAAAAATATTCACCAGTAGTTCCACTCGATGCCGTACAACTGCCGCTTGTTTGAAAGCGGCCTTTCGGCACGAGTGGAATCTACTGGTGTTCTGGGCTGCTGGTCACCATCTGAGGCGCAGCCCGCGCCTCTTTTTAGGGGAAAATAGCATAAAACGCTCCATCCCGGCAGAAATGGAGCGCTTTAGTCGCACGGATCGCCCTCCAGCACTGCCGTTTTTTTATATGCGGCGCTGGAGGTATTTCCTTGTTTCGGCCTCTAATAGTGAACAAAATTCGACACCATTAGAGCATTTCTGAAACAGCGGGCATTCTGTACAATACTCGTGTCGGAGGTGAACTACTGGTGTCGATTTATAATACTCCATTAGAGGAGCGTTTCGGTGAAAAACTGGAAGAATTGCGCGAGGGAAAGAATATGACGCGCGAACAGCTTGCGGAACAGGTCGGGCTTACCGCGAGGCATATCGCCGCATTGGAACGAGGTGAGCGGCGGCCGACGCTCAATACGATGGAAAAGATTCTGCGGACGCTGGGCGCACCGACCGAGTGGCTCATCTATCCGGAGTTTGAAGAGCAAAATGCCCGCTTACGCGAGATTTCCCATTTGGCTGCCACATTCTCGGATGAGCAGCAGGAATTCCTGCTCGGCATGATGCGCCTGATGCGGAAACAGAAATATGAGGGTTAAAAATAGCGGTGTTCGCCGGAACACCGCTATTTCTTTGTGTCTAGGTATTGCATAATCGTTCGAGTGATACTCTCAGCGAACTCTCTATCTGAAGTATTCTCACCAGCGTTCACGCATTTTTCCGGGTCCGTAAAGAGCGAATCGACCGATACCGAAAAAGTATTTGCTATCTTATAACAAATCGAAACGCTTGCTTTTGCAGCGCCTGTCTCAATTTGTGAGATATACTTCTGATTGCAGCCAATATATGCAGCAAGTTCGGACTGTGTCAACCCACGCTGTTTCCTCAGCCGATAGACATTTGCGCCCAGATATTGATACAGTTTTTGCTCGTTCAATTGCTACTCTTTCTCCATATTTATTATAACATGGCATGGCTCAAAATGACACAAGCCAACTATCATATTTTTAGGTGCAGCTCTCATATCTACATTTACTAATAACTCCGATGGGCGCTATGGGCAACCGCGAATTATCTTCGAACGTTCAGAAAATCCTTTGCTTCATACGGCGATTTGTCGTATCCCCCCCGAACAAAGGTGTATGTTCCCGCTGCAACATTGTGCTGTTCACCGCCAAGCCGAATCTCGGCACTGACCGGCGTAGTAAGAACATATGTCACTGTGGGGCCGTTCCATTTCCAGCATGAACACACTTTTCCGTGCGGCGTATTTACTACTACTTCAAATCGCTGCAGTCGCCGGTTTGGAATGGGTGAGAACAGCACGGTTTCATACCCCGGCTTCCCCGGCCGGATGCCGCCTGCCGCGGCGTACAGCCAGTCGGCGACCGCGCCGTAGGCGTGATGATTAAACGAGTTCATATCTGTGCTCCAGAACGAGCCGTCCGCCTTTCGGCTGTCCCAATGCTCCCAGACGGTCGTTGCGCCCATTTTGACAGAGAACAGCCATGATGGGGCTTTCGTCTGCAAAAGAAGGTCATAGGCCGTCTGTGCATAGCCGTTTTCACTCAGCGCGTGTAACAAATACGGCGTTCCGACAAAGCCGGTCGTCAGTCGATTCCCGTTGCTCCGAACCAGCTCTGCAAGCTGCGCGGCAACGCGGTCAGGAGCCGCCGCAAGACCAAAATGTAGCGCCAATGCACATTCGGTCTGCGTTCGGCAGTCCGGGAATGCGTTCTGGTGTGCGGCACGGATCGTTTCAAACAGCCGATGATATGCAGCGCCGTCCATATCCAGCGCGTCCATTGCCTGTGCCAGAAGCTGTGCGGAATGCGCATAGAATGCCGTTGCGATAAATTCCTTGCGGGAAGCGCCGGTATAATTGCCCTCTCCGGCGTCGAGCGCCAGCCAGTCGCCGTAATGGTGCCCGGTGCTCCAGATGCAGCTGTCCCCGGCAGCCCTGCATACATATTCGACCCATTTCTGCATCATGGGAAGATGTTCACGCAGGAGTTCCTTGTCACCATAAGCCTGATAGAGCTGCCACGGGCAGATCACCGCCGCGTCCGCCCACGCCGAGCCGCCGCAGAACAGCGTGGGATCTTTTGTGAAAAGGCCGACATTCGGGACGAAGTGGGAAACTGCACCGTCCCCGCGCTGCTCCGCTGCCATATCGCGCAGCCATTTTGCAAAGAAGCGCTTCCCATCAAACGTGCAGGTGATCGCACGGATGGAGACCTGCGCGTCGCCTGTCCATCCAAGCCGCTCGTCGCGCTGCGGGCAGTCAGTCGGTACGTCCAGCAGGTTGTCCTTTTCGCCCCAGACAATGTTCTGATACAGCTGGTTCAAAAGCGGATCGGACGTGCGAATCCAGCCGGTTCTTTGCAGATCGGAATAGACGCAGACCGCCGTGAAATTCTCTGCCTGCCAACCCTCCGGCGCTTCGTCCACACGCAGATAGCGGAAGCCGTAAAACGTGTGGTGTGCGCGGCCGGTCTGGATTCCGCCACGGCAGATATACTCGATTCTGGATTTTGCACTGCGGTAGTTTTCCGTATAGAAATTTCCGTCTGCGTCGAGCACCTCTGCGCAGGAGAGCAGAACGCGCTCACCCGCACGGGCCTGCACGGTAAATTCCGCGTAACCCGTGATCTCCTGTCCGAAATCGAGCACCATTTCGCCCTTCGGCGTATGCAGAACCGCGACCGGCTTGAGTCGTTCATGCTCTGTAACGATCTCGCCCTCCTGCGGGATCAGCATCTGCTTGCCGCAGCTATCTGTCCGGCAGAAGCGCCAGTTTTCCGGTGTGACGCGCGCATCATACGTTTCGCCGTCGTAAATATCGCTGAACCGGATCGGGCTTTCGGCCCATTGCCAGCTTTCGTCAGTCGCATATTCCCGTGTGCCGTCCGCGTCGGTCAGATGCAGTGCTGCCAGCAGACGCGGGCCGTCCGCAATCGCCTGATAAACACCGGCAGAAATCCGTCCGGCGAACCAGCCCTTTCCGAGCGTAACGGTCAGTTCATTTTCCTCGCGCAGCAGCGCCGTCAGATCATAGGTCTGTACCTGCAGGCGCGTCGGATAGCTTGTCCAGCCGGGAGCCAGAAAGAAATTTCCGATCCGCTGCCCGTTCAGAAACGCTTCGTAGACGCCGAATGCGGTGATTTCCAGCTTCGCTGCTGCACCGGGGCGCGCGGTAAAATGCTTTCGGAAAACAGGGCATATTTCGCCGATATCCTCCGATGGATAGATCCAGCTTGCGTGCTCTAAAATTTGACTCATATTTTTCACCAAAGCATCGTCATATAGACAATATTTGCTGTCGCGATCTGTCCCCAATGCGTGGCGACCGGCTCTGCGCAGCGCTTTCCGTGATCGAAGAAATCAAGCTGCGCTGCTTCCAGTTCTTCCAACCGGTCGAGCCGTCCGGCGCAGTAATCCTCCAACCGCGCACGGCAGGTCTTTACTCTCTGCATCAGACCGCCGAGCCGGATGTCCTGCACGTCAAAGCCATGCGGCTTGTTTTCCTGCATCCACTGTGCCCGATAAGCATCATGGAAACGTTCCAGACGCACAAGTGTCTCGTCAAGCTCCGTGAGCATGGCGCGAAGCGCTGTTTTATCTCCTGTGCGGTATGCCTCGTGGATTCGGACACCGAGTTCTGCCTTGATCTCCAGCACCCGGCACAGCGCGCCGAGCGTCCGGAACAGATAGCCCCACTCCGGCAGCGTTTGCAGTGCTTCCAGCTTTTCGGCGCAAGCGCCGAACTGTGCCCCTTCGCCGGGCAAAACAGTTTTGTCCATCATGCCCATAAACGGATCATTATACAGCAGGAATTTATCCAGATTCCGAACGTTGTCGTCAAGGCCGTTGCGCGTTCCGGGCAGATCCAGCTGCATGAAATCGTCGAATGCTGCGCCGAAGCGCTGCGCGAAATGTACTTTGATCGTTTCGTCGTTTGTTTCACCCTTCGCAAGCTCCGAAGCATAGAACAGCGACGGCAGGAGCATAAACGGGGAGCATTCCCCGCCGTCGTCACCCCACATGGTCAGAAATACGTCCTGCACGCCATGCTCCCGGCAGCTTGCAAGCGCTGCTTTTGTGATCTTCATGCTGTAGCCGTTGTGCGGGGCATAGCCTGTCCACTTCCACAGGCCGCCCGCGAACCATGTGCCGGGCTTCAGCTTCTGATGTGCCTCGATCATGCCGTCATAGTGCGCTTCATCCGCCGAATAATAATCCCAGTAGACAAGTTCCACGTTTGCCGGGATCTTTTCGCGCACAGATTCGTCGATCTGAGCGTTTTGGGCATAATACTGTCCGCCGGTCGCCAGCTTAAAGAACATATCCGACCAGATCAGGAAGCGGAAGCCATATGTTTCGCCGATTTCACATACGCGCTGCAAATGCGCAAGCAACGCCTGTGAGCGGTTGCAGTCGCCGTGCTGGTTGTAATACCGGCCGCGCGCGAACATCTCCGCCTCGTCCATACCGAGATGGATCGTCCGGCAGGAGAGCGACGCGGCAAGGCTCCGGAACATATGGTCAATGAGCGTATACACCCGCTCGTCGCCCGCCAGCAGAATATCATCCGTGTCAAAATGCGGCCAGTATTCCGGCCAGCGCTTGATGGCGTACAGATGCGCCAGCGTCTGGATGCAGGGCATGATCGTCATACCGCGCTCGTTGGCATATGCGTCCAGTTCACGCAGCTCGGCCTGCGTGTAGCGTCCGCGCATATAGCCGAAGTACGGCTCGTCCGGTACCTCATAGGTGTCTTCTGTGTATAAAAGCAGGGTGTTGTATCCGAGGCTTGCCGTGAGATCGACCCACTTTTTGAGCGTGTGCAGATTCGGCACAGCGTTTCTCGAACAGTCGAGCATGGTTCCAAACGTGCGGAACGGTGTGGAATTATCCATGGTGATGGCTCCTTTTCAGATATATCTATCATTTCAGCAGTTTTTTGCTGATTGTATGCAAATTTGGGTGCTGCGCCCTGCAAACAGCAGGGCGCAGCTGGTTATATGGGGATTACTTAATGTAAGCCTTGCAGAACAGCATCAGAACCTGTGCGATCTGCGCGCGGCTTGCGGGCGCGCCTGGGGTCAGGGTATTGCCGGAAAGGAAGTTCATTCCGACTGCCCACTGCATGGCGGGCTTTGCGTATGCGCTGACAGCGCTGCCGTCCGTGAACGAATCGAGCGAAGCGGACTTCGAGACGTTATACCCCTTATTTTCCGCATAGCGATACAGAATGGTAATCAACTGTTCCAGACTGAGCGTGGCGTTCGGTGCAAATTTTCCGTTTCCGACGCCGTTGACAACACCGGTTTCCGCTGCCCAATACAAAACGGGCAGGATGAGGCAATGAGATGGCTCATCCTGCCCGTCCTTCAGTCAGTCAGACTAAAAATCCTGATGGGGTCGTTTATTTACTTGGTTGCCAGCCATGCGTCGATCTGGGACTGCATTTCGGCAATGATCTGCTCGACGCCGGCGTCCTTCAGAGCGGCGTTGAACGCTTCGAGCGTGCTGTCAACATCGACTGCGCCGCAGTTGAGAGCGGGCAGATATTCTTCGACAACAGCGGAGCACTGCGCGATCTGGGTTGCAACAGGCTCGGAGTCGAATGCGAAGCCGAGGATGCAGGAGGCCTGCGCGTTGGCGTTGATCTCGGCAGTTTCCGGCCAGGTGCCGACCTGAGAAGCGTCGGTGTAGTACTCGTTGAAGACGTTGCCGACAAGGAAGCTCAGCATGCCGGGATAGTCGCTGATGGGCTTGATGAGGCCGTCAGCCTTGTCGCCGACGAATTCATAGTCCGTGCCCTCAATGCCGTGGCAGATGAGGTTCAGGACTTCGGGATCGGAGTCAAGGAGGTTGATGAACGCAACAGCGCGCTCGACGTTCTTGGAGGTTGCGGAGACGGCGGTGATCGTCGCCTGCACAGCGCCGGTCGTCATGGCGCAGTCGCCGAAGGCAATGCCGGTGATGTCATAGCCGCGAAGCTGACCTTCGGTGATGTCGCCGCCGGGCTTGTGCGCCGGGTCGGTGTCGATCGCACGGATGTCATTCTCACCTACAGAGTCAGCACCGGTAACGGCGTCTGTCGGAAAGTAGCCCGCCAGATTCCACTCGCGCATCTTTTCACACAGAGCCTTGAATTCTTCAGACTCAAACTGGTTGAAGACAACGGGAGTTTCGGCAGCATAGTAAACAACACCCGGCGTCGTATTGGAAACGATCACATCATAGCCAAGATAGTTGACCATATTTTCATAAATAAGATGACCGTAATTATAAATCACAACGGCATCCGGCTCACTGGCTTTGATGGTCGCAGCATACTCGTCCAGATCGTCGAGCGTCTTGACAGTGCTGGGATCGAAGCCGTACTTGTTCAGAAGCTCGGTGTTGAAGCGGATACCGGTCTGACGGACATAGATCTGCTGAAGCGGAATGCCGTAGAGCTTGCCGTTTACACGGATTGCATCCCAGACAGCGCTGTTGAGATCAGCGACAACGTCAGGAGCGTACTTATCCAGAACGTCCTGCGTCAACTCGGCATAAGCGCCCTTCGCAACGGCGGGCAGATACGGGTTCCATGCGCCGGTGAAGCAGATATCAAATTCCTCGCCAGCCGTGAACTTCATGTTCATCTTCTCGGTGTATTCGCCGAGAGGGATCATCTCGAACTCGATCTTGGCGTTGATTTTTTCCTTTGTGATCTCGTTGAGTTTCTCATTGATGGCCTCAAAGCCGGGGAAGCTGTCCTGCAGCGCGGGGAATGCCCAGTGCAGCGTGACTTCTTCTGCGAAGGGATTGTCATCTGCCGGGGCGTCAGCCGGAGTTTCGTCCGCGGGAGCGGCGGGTTCCGCAGTTTCGGTGGGAGCGGTGGTTTCTTCCTGGGAGGGCGTCGCAGTCTTGGCGCAGGCGGTGAACATCGCCAGAACCATCAGAGCTGCCAGCAGCAGCGCGAGGAACTTTTTCATTTGTGTTTCTCCTTTTCATTTTTATTATGTCATACCGTTCTATCAATGATTTTATTCTTTGACAGATCCGATTGCCATACCCTTGACGAAATATTTTTGGAAGCGAGGGAACACCAGCAGCATCGGCGCGACTGTCAGCACGCACATTGCCATACGCATGGCCTCGCCTGGAAGCTTTGCGGCTTCTGCGCCGAGCAGCCCCGTAGACGCGTTATTCTTGAGAAAGTCGACCTTTTCCAGCATACGCTGCAAAAGCAGCTGAATCGTCACATAATTGCCGGTATCCATATACATCATGGCCTCATAGTAGGCGTTCCAATAGGCGACGAACAATGTCAGGCAGATTGTGGCCAACGCAGGCTTTGCAAGCGGGAACATCATGCGCCAGAAAATCTGGTACTCACTTGCACCGTCGATTTTGGCAGATTCGATCATGCTGTAGGGGAGTTTTTCGTAATAGGCACGCATGATGATCGTGTTCATCGCGGAAAACGCGCCCGGCAGAATCAGTACCCAGATGGAATTCTTCAGATTCAGCAGCTTGACATATGTGATGTACTGCGCCGCCATGCCGCCGCTGAAAAACATCGTAAACGTCACGAACAGTGACAGCACACCGCGCCAGCGGAAGGTCGTGCGCGAAATCGCATAGGCATACAGGCTCGTGACCAGACAGCCGATAGCCGTTCCGACGACGCTGACAAAAATCGTGGTGCCGTAAGCCTGCCAGAGCATCTTACTGTCACGGAACAGATAGGAATAGGCCGAGAAATCCAGATGCTTCGGGAGCACGCGGAAGCCATACAGCTTGATGTCCTCGGCACTGGAAAGCGACACGGACAGCACACAGAGAAACGGATACAGAATTGCAAGACAGAGCACGATGAAAATCAGATAGATGAACACTGTTCCAATACGGTTTTTCTTTTTCATTAAAACAGCGTCCCCTCTCCGTTGATTTTTTTCGTGATCTTATTTGCTACGACCAGAATGATAAAGCCGACAACCGACTGACACAGGCCGATGGCCGTGGACATGCCCACGTCGCCGGTCACGCGCAGTGCGCGGTAAACATACGTGTCGATCACGTCCGTCACACTGTAGAGCATACTGGAGTTCTTTGTCAGATAATAGAACATACCGAAGTCTGCGCTGAAAATCCGGCCAAGCGACAAAATAAAGAACATGGTCACGATTGGACGGATGAACGGATACGAGATCTTCCACATGACCTGCCAGCGCGTTGCGCCGTCGAGCTGCGCCGCTTCAAAATAGGATTTGTCGATCGACAGCAGATTTCCGTAATAAATAATAATGCCGTAGCCCATGTTCTTCCACAGATAGCAGACAAGCAGAATGTAGGGCCACCATTTTGGCGTTGTGTACCATGAAACCGTTTCTTTTCCGAAGAACGTCAGGATTCCGTTGACAATGCCGTTGACGTCGGCGAGGTTTGCGTAGAGCGCATACGACGCGGCAACCCATGAAACGATAAACGGCAGGAAGATCACCGTCTGGAACGCCTTGATCGCGTGGCGGCTGTTGATCTCATATAAAAGAAGCGCCAGCAGAACGGTGATGACCGTGTTGCACAGCAGGAACAGCAGGTTCAGTCCCAGCGTATTGCGGATCAGCCGTCCGAAGGTACCGGATGTGAAGAAAAACTCAAAATTCTTGAACCCGACCCATTCGCTTCCGAAGATGCCAAGATTGAATTTATAATTTTTGAATGCCAGCACCAGACCGAACATTGGCAGATACGCAAACAGCGCCAGAAGAATGATGCCCGGCACGCACATGGAAAACAGCTGTCGGTTATCCTTGCGCAAGCTCCGGTTATAAGAAGACCGTCTGCGGATTGTGCCTGGTTCCTGTTTTTTCGTTTCTGCTTTCATCAATACGAACCACCTCTGTCTTCTCGTTGTCGTTTTCGCTAAATTCAGTATAGTGGCGAGGTGCACATTTGTAATCTTTGAATTCTCACGATTGCTTTGAATTGCCCTGAAAGCGGACTTTGATTTTTGAGCGCGACTTTGAATTTTTATGATTATGTTGAAATGTGCGTTGGGATTGTGATATTTTTTAGGTATGCAAATAGTTTTCACCATCCGCTTTGTGGAAACTGCATAGTTGCAATGCTCTGCATGAAGAGGGGGGGAAGGACAACTCGTGCGGCTAATCAAGTCCAATATTCCGACCGATCGAAAGAACAGCTTTTTTATTAAGGTACTCAGCGGCATTCTAGTTTTCTGCCTGCTGCTGGTATCCTTCGTTTTTCTGCTCATTTATCAGAACGTCAAAAAACGGAGTCTGGAACAGTCCTATCTCGCAGAGCAGGATATTGTCTCGAACGTCAGCTATTCCGCCTCCATCATGCAGGACACCGCTTCGTCCATGCTCACGCAACTCAACGGCGATCCGAAACTTTTGCAGCTAATCTACTCCATGGATACAGAAAGCCTGTCGGTCATTCAATCCATGCAGCTGCTGCAAAACTATACGCGCGCGTCGTCATGGCTGGACTCTGTATACATTTATTGTGCAGAGGAAGACTGTATCTGTTATGCCTACGCCAATGGCAACACCTATCAGTTATCATTTGGTACACTGGATGACTTTTTCGACGCAGCGTTCGTTCGGAATCTTGCAGCTGTGTCCCGTGTGACGCAAAAGCCAGCAATGCGCCAACTTCGCTACCGCAGCACGTCCTCCGACAAAACCGTTTTCAGTTATGTTCTGCCGGTCAGAACCTCGCTCAATCGCTATAATGGCTTCTTTGTTGCGAATATCAGCGCCGAGCGGCTGATGCAGCTCGGCTACGGTATGGCAAACGGCACGGAGCGTCAGCTTCTGATCGTGGATGCAAACGGACAGACCTACACAAGCGGCATGACGCTGCTGGAACAGGAACAGACGGATGCCGTGATCGAAGCTGTGCTGGGCGGGGCCGCAGAAAGCGGCCAAATGGTCGTGCAGGAGGCGAATGCGATCTGCACATGGTCGCGCTCTGCCGACACAGACCTGTATTTTATCAGCTGCATCAGCGACTCGGCCATTTCATCACAGCTCCGTGCGCTGACGCGCTGGTTTTTGCTGTTCTATCTGGGCATCGTGGTATTCGCCGTATTGATCTCCGTCTATCTGACAATCCGTATCAACCGTGAATATGCTGCGCTTCAAACGCAGTATACGCTTTCGGAAAAGCGCTACGCCGAAAACTACAGCTATATCAAGCACGCCATTCTCCGCAGCTTTTTTACGCTCCGAAGCAGCGATTTTGTCATCGGGCGGCAATTTTCCGACAATGGCATCGAGTTGGAGCAATATTCCGGCTTTGCGCTGTTCCTGCTCCAGCTCCGGCAGCGGGAGCTTTCGGATGACAATCAGAATATGTCGTACCGCAGAACGCATTTTCTGTTGCAGGAGCAGCTGGACAAGACGCTGCCGCAGGGGACACGCTATGAATTGGTCGATATGCTGCAGGGCCGGTTTCTCCTTGTCTGTGAGCAGCCGGATACGGTAGACACGCAGACGCTTGCCCAAACGCTTTGCGCAGCGTTCTCTGAAGCCGCGCAGTTTTCCGTCTCTGGCGTCTGGTGCAATGGAATTTCTGCCGTCGATCAGCTTCCCGCAGCCTACCGCACACTGAACGAGCGGCTGGATCTGCTGTATTTCTATCCCGCCGGTCACTTTGTTTCTCGCACGGAACTGGATGCACGTCCGGCCTTTGGCAAGGCACAGGCAGAGCAGATCCGCAGTGAGGCAGTACAAGCTCTCTGCACCCAGCGCTTTGACGATGCCGCTGCAGCGCTTGCGGGCTTCTTTGACGCATGGTTCGAACCGACAGCAGATGTGCCGTATACGCTGGATCTGCTGATTGCAGGCGTTTCTGAATATATCGCAACGTTCAAGCGTGCCTATGCCGTGACGATGGAATATAACCCCTCGCGCTTCCGCACGGAGGTTCTGCGTGCGGAATCTTCCCGCGCAGTCAAGCGGCTGTTTCTGGATCTGGTGCAGGACGTCTCCTGTGCATTTGCCAGCATTGACAACCGCAGCAACTATATCGACGCGCTCATCGGCTATATCGAGCGCAATTATGCCGATCCGAAGCTGAACATCGATGCGCTGGCCGATCACGTCGGTCTGTCCGCGTCGCACATTCAGAATATTTTCAAGGCTGCCACCGGCAGCAGCATTTCGGCCTATCTGCGCCGTCTGCGTCTGAATAAGGCGACGGAGTTTTTGGCGCAGACCGACGTGCCGATCAGTGAAATTGCAGAACGAACCGGTTTCGGAAATTCCAACTATTTCTACACCGTATTCAAGCGCCACTACGCAGTTACGCCGAGTGAATATCGCGCAAACCGTCTGAACCGAGCGGACACAAAGGAGGCCTATAACAATGAAATCAACTGACCTGATTTCAGCCTTTTGTCGCCCTGTTCCATTCTGGAGCTGGAACGACAAATTAGAGCCGGACGAGCTGCGGCGGCAGATCGGTGCGATGCAGGACGCGGGCATGGGCGGATTCTTTATGCACGCGCGGGGCGGACTTGAAACCGAGTATCTGAGCGAGGACTGGTTTCGTGCGGTGGAGGCATCCGTTGACGAGGCGAAAAAGCGCGGGATGCAGGCGTGGTGCTACGATGAAAACGGCTGGCCGAGCGGCTTCGCCGGCGGCAAGCTGCTGGAAGACCCGGAAAACTGGGCGCATTATCTGCGCTTTGAGCGAAAAACGGACTTTGATGAAGCCGCGCTTGGCGTTTATACATTGGAAAACGGCCATCTTCGCCGCGTCACCGGTGCGGCGAACGGCATTTCAGAGTATCTCTGCGTCTACGACTGCCAGAATTCCTCCACGGTCGATATCCTTGACCCGCGCATCACGGATGCGTTTCTTGCTCTGACGCACGAGAAGTATTTTGAACGCTTCGGTGCGGAATTCGGCAAGGGCATTGCGGGCTTCTTCACCGATGAGCCGCAGTATTTTCGCTATGAGACAGCCTACACGCCAGTGCTGCTGACAGAGTACAAAAAAGCCTACCGCGCAGATGTTCTTGATCTGCTGGGCGCGCTGTTTGTGGACTGCGAAGAAGCACCTGGTTTCCGCTTCCGCTACTGGCGGCTGATGAATGTACTCTATACCGAAAACTTCATGGGCCGCGTTTACCGCTGGTGCCTGTCACACAACTGCCATCTGACCGGTCACACCGTCGAGGAAAGCGAACTTTACACGCAGATGTGGTGCTGTGCAGGCGTGATGCCGTTTTACGAGTATGAGAGCATTCCGGGCGTGGACTGGCTGGGGCGCAGAATCGGCACGGAGCTGGCCCCGCGGCAGGTTTCGTCCGCCGCGCAGCAGCTTGGCAAAAAGCAGGTGCTGACCGAGACATTTGCCTGCGCGGGCTGGGACGTGACGCCGAAAGAACTCAAGCGCATCGCCGAATGGCAGTATGTGAACGGCGTAAACCTCATGTGCCAGCATCTGTACCCGTATTCCATCCGCGGCCAGCGCAAGCGGGATTATCCGGCGTTTTATTCGGAGCACAATCCGTGGACGGATGAATTAAAGACGTTCGACGACTATTTTACGGAGCTGGGCTATCTGCTTGCCAACAGCCGCGAACAGGCGGATGTGCTGATTCTCCATCCGATACATTCGGCCTATCTGACGTTTGACCGCGCGAACGATGAAGCGTCGGTGCGCAGTGTGGGCGAACCGTTCAACGTGCTCATTGAGCGCTTCGGCGCGGCTGGCATCGGCCATCACTACGGCGACGAGCGGCTGATGGAGAAGTACGGCAGCGTCAAGGACGGCAAATTGACCATCGGACAGTGTACATACTCTTACGTTGTGGTTCCCGACTGCGATACGCTGGACAGCAGTACCGCCGCGCTTTTAAAAGACTATCTCGCACAGGGCGGACGGCTGATGCTGGCGGGGCGGAAGCCCACGCGCATCGACGGCGAGCTTGCCGATCTCAGCTTCTTGCAAGGTAACCTGACGTGGGACGAGCTTGTGCGGGAACGTGCGCTTCTGCCGGAGGCAAACCGCGATGTGCGCTGCACGCTCCGCTTTGCGGAGAATGGAAATTTCCTGTTTGCAGTCAATCTGTCTGAGACGGACACAGCTGACATGTCTGTAAAACTTCCGTTTGCGGGCGTGGAGGCATACGATCTGCTGACACATAAAACGAAATCCGTTGCTTTTGAAAAGACGACAGACGGGATCGCAGCAAAGCTGTATCTTGCCCCCGGCGAGTCTGTGCTTCTCATGCAGAACGATTCCGCGATACCGCAGGCGCAGAAAAGCCCCATTGCCGAAACAATGGAGCTGGGCGGGAAATGGACGCGGTCCGCGCCGGTACAGAACAGTCTGACGCTGGATATGGCGGCGCTGAGTTATGATGGCAAGATGTATACAGAGTTGCTGCCGGTTCCGTATATCTCCGAGCGCCTGCTGCAGGAGAAAACGAATCGGAAGATCTGGCTGCGTTATGCGTTTGCGGCAGATCACCTGCCGGATGATTTGACATTGGAGTTGGAAACGCTCCAACACACAAAACTATCTGTGAACGGCACGGAAATCAGCCTGACCGGTCAGGGGGTCCTTGATCGCTCGTTTGTGCGTGGAAACATTGCCGCGCTTGCCAGAAAGGGTGAAAACGAGATCGTTTTAGAGCTGGACTATTTCCAGTCGCAGCAGACCTATGACGTGTTCGACGGCTTCTATTACGGAAACGGCGAGGTCACGGAGACGCTCATGAACTGTGTCAGCTATGAGACGAATATCGAAGCCATGTATCTGTTCGGCAGCTTCGCCGTGCGGCCGGATTCCGGCTGGCAGGCGGGTGAAAACGGCGTTCGATTCGGCGACCGCTTCCGTCTCTGTGCTCCGGCCACAGACCTTGACTTGCAGGATATTACGGTGCAGGGCTTCCCGTTCTTCCACGGGGCCATGCGCCTGAAGCGCACGATCACCGTGCAGAGCACAAACTGGCAGCTTTGCTGTGCGGGCCGCGTCCAGTATATGCGCGTATTTGTAAACGGGCAGAAAGCCGGAACGCTGCTTTTTAGCGATACGCTTGATCTTTCGCCGTATCTGCATCCGGGTGAAAATGTGCTGGAACTGGAGCTGATGGCAAGCAACCGCAATCTTTTGGGCCCGCACCACAACGCAGCGGAGCCTGAGCCGCTTTTCGTCGATCCGACGCTGTTTTCGCTCTACGGAAGCTGGCACAACGGAAAAAGCGGGGGATATCGGGAGGATTATGCGTTTGTGCGGTTCGGGCTGGACACATTGCAATTAGAACGTAATCTGCTTTGATTGCTTTATCAACGGGAGCATAAAAATGAAACGCTCTGAAATTAACAAAGCACTAAAAGAACTTGAAGCCATGTGCGCGAAATACAAGTGCTATCTGCCGCCGTTCTGCAATTTTACCCCGGAGGAGTGGCAGGAAAAGGGTCACGAGTACGATGAAGTCCGCGACTGTATGCTCGGCTGGGATATTACTGATTACGGCCTCGGTAACTTTGACAAATTCGGGTTCTCTCTTATCACCATCCGCAACGGCTGCCGCACGCAGCCGGAAAAATATCCGAAGGTCTACGCGGAGAAGCTGCTGTATCTGGATGAAGCGCCGTACCGACTGCTTTGCAACGAGTATCTGGCAGCTAAAGGCCAGCCTCTTTAAAATCAGATTTCTTCTTTCTGTATTGGTTCTCAGCTAGAGTTGGCCCTTCAAGCTGCGCCGTGGTGTCATGGCGCTGGTGACAGCAAAAGCGCGGACGTTCCCCTTGGCGGGGAGCGTCCGCGTTGCTATTTGACCTCATTTATAATGTATAAGTTTGATGTGCAGCTTCCATTCTCACGGTGGCGGCGTTGTCGCTGGACATATCCGGCGCATTCTAAATCGTTCAGCGCCCTTTGCACCGTGCGCGGCGAGAGGTGCAGGTCGCGGGCTATGGTTTTCACACCCGGCCAGCAGCTTCCGCCGCCTGCACGGTCACAGAGGTACATATAGACCGTCCGCGCCCGGTGCGGCAGGTCGGGATCGGCGTAAATTTCACCGAAGAAGCTCATTTGTCGCCATAGCTGCTCATATAGCCATCCGGCTTTGATGCCGTGACCGACTGCGGCTGGGAATACAAACTTTTCTTAATGTTCATCAGCAGTTCCTCCTTCCCCGCATAACATCGAGCAGCTTTTGGACATCCGTCTCTTCCCATACATCGGGTAATGGTGAAGGAGTTCTTTTTATATCTGGAAGCAGATATGAAAAATTTTCGGAAATCTTTCCATGTTCAAACAGCCATCGAAGATAGAAAAACTTCTGCGGCTGTACGCGAATAAACATCTGAACTCGAAAATGCCATGAATTTGTGCCATGTCGCCTTGTAAACACCCAGTGTGCTTTTTTTGCACCCTTTCTGCAAGAGATATTGTTCGGTTTCTTTTGCCAATTCCGTAATACGGACGGGTTTCGTCTCAAACATCATATGACCTCCATTTTATGATTCAGCTTGCGCTGTATCAATATTATGGAGAGTTATTTTTTATCCGTAAACAGAAAAACATTGTAAATCAAGCGCTTATAAGGAGATATCAAATTTGCTACACATTACAAAAAACTACGCATTACAGATCTTATGCGGTGAACCACATAAGATCTGCTGCGAGTCTGGAAAGCTGGATGGTCTGCCGCTCAACCGCGCACTGCGCGATTCGGATGGTGATATCTATGACATCGTCGCGGGAAATTTCTTTATCGTCGGACTCGGCCAAAATGATTTCACCGACTTGCCGCACGAACTTGCCGAGCAATTCGCGGAGCGTTTTCGGCAACCGGAAATGTTCATGCGTGTAGATGGTAAAATCGTGGCCGCGCCGATGCCGGACGAGCAGGTGCAGGGCGGTATGTCATATTGACAGCGCAATTGAAAACTGCCCAACAGCATGGTAAGATAGGGACAGAGGTGAGCGCATGGAAAACCGTCAATTTGAAGCTATGCTTGCCGTCGCACAGGAGCGGCTGGCCCAGCACATGCCAGAAGATATTGCGGGAAAGGCTGGCGCGCAGTATGCAGACGGTTCGTTTTCATTGAAAACACTTGGGCAGACCGTGACTGTCCGGCTGTCGGACTGCACGATTCAGCCGCCGCTTTCCAAGTGGCACGCGCTGACACTGCTGCACTATCTGGACCTGGTGGATGGTGCGCCGCTGACCGGTCGAACGATCACATTTTCCCAATACAAGGACGGGCTGGTGCGCGGCGGCGGTCTTGACCGTAACGCGGAGCTGATCGTCCGGCGCGACCTCGGCATCCTGCCGCCGGAGGAACTGGAACGGCGATGCAGATCACTCGGCGCGGAGCTCCTGCCGTCTAACGCGGATTTCTGCGCGCGGTTCGATTTCGCGCCGCGCTATCCCGTATGGATGAAGGTCTGGTTTGCGGACGAGGAATTTCCGGCGTCCGGACGGCTGCTGCTGGATGAGAGCGCGCCGCATTACCTGACGATCGAGGATGCGGTCACAGTCGGTTCGCTGATCCTCGACCAGCTCACCGGCGCACAGCATTGGGCAGTATAAAACAAATACGCACAGCAGGCACATGGTAAAAACCGTGTGCCTGCTTTTTGTAGAATGGAGAAGTTTATGAAACAGGCAACAATTCAAATCACATTTGAAGAAGAAAAGCTCCGTGCCCTCCGGCGATACATTGCCAAGCCCGATTCGACGCTGGAAGCGGAGCTGCAAAAGGCAGCCCAGCGACTCTACGAAAAGGTCGTGCCTGCCGCTGTGCAGGAGTACATCAGCGATTGCGAGCAGGATGAACCTGTGCGCAAGCCGCAGAAGAAACCGGAGGTGCCGCGATGAGCGGTCAGGATATTTTGCAGGATCTGCGACAGGCGGTATTTCGTGTGACCGAAAATGGCGAGAGTATGTATTTTTCTGTGCCAGAATCCGTGGAGCTGTTGCAGGCGGCAGCCCACCTGCGGAACTATCTGTCCGACAAAAACGCGGGCACAAAATTTACAGCCATGTTTCCACACGGTGAGAAGATCACGCAGGAGCAGTTCGATGCGGCAGCCGCAGAGCGCATGGAGAACACAGGGTGTATCGCCGGTGCGTATGAGCTGGACTTTGACGCGCGGACGCTTTCTGCGCTCAACATCATGGACGGTTGG
>ENA-UONX01000408-UONX01000408.1-human-gut-metagenome-genome-assembly--contig:-P74old-NODE-408-length-62997-cov-26.166947_pt1 | contig 62997 bp, 50 predicted proteins | sample MGYA00242466_ERZ724013 | MGnify/ENA metagenome assembly ERZ724013 | reverse complement strand
GAGAGGAAATGTCTCTATCCTTTTGGTTCCCTTTTGGAATTTGCTCGTTTATAGTAGTATAACACAAAGAAGGACGAAGCATTCCCGCCTCGTCCTTCTTGCTATTATCCTTTTTTCTCCGGCAGTCGCTTCGCCGCCCACGAAACCGCCGCCATCACCAGCGCGGCAAGGACAATCAGCCCTGCCAGCGCGCCATACTGCGCCAGCGTCAGGTGCTCAAAATAGAAAATTTGCTTGAAATAGCATACCGCCAGCACGAATCCGGCGGTCATCGCGGCACACACCGCCACGCGGAGCTTCGTCAGCGGGACGGAGACGGAATAGAGCATCATCAGCCCGACCGCGCCCGCGCACAGTGCCGCCAGCGTCTTGCAGTCCGCCATATCCCAGCCGAAATTCACGCCCGCCATCGCCGCCATAGAGCAGATGCACACCGCCGCCGCGCCGGGAATCGCCCGCGTCAGCACCGTGCGCAGGAAACTGCCCTGTATGCGGTCCTGATTCGGTTCGAGCGTCAGCAGGAACGCCGGAAGACCAATTGTCAGCGAGGAAATGAGCGTCAGCTGAATCGGCTGGAAGGGGTATTCGACCGGGAACAGCAGCGTCAGCAGCGCCAAGGCGAAGGAATACAGCGTTTTGACGAGGAAGAGCGACGCCGCGCGCGTGATGTTGCCCACGACACGCCGCCCCTCCGCGACAATCAGCGGCATGTTCGCGAAATTCGCGTCCAGGAGCGTCAGCTGCGCCGCCTGTTTTGTGGCGTCCGCGCCGCCCGCCATGGCAATGGAGCAGTCCGCCGCCTTGAGTGCGGGAATGTCGTTCACGCCGTCGCCCGTCATGGCAACGTGATGCCCTTTCGCCTTGAGCGCCTCGACCAGCGCCTTTTTCCGCGTCGGGGTCACGCGCCCGAATACGGCGTAGCGCTCGCAGGCATCGACCAGCTCCGCGTCGGACAGGGTGGAGGCATCCACCGCGCCGCCGGACAGGCCAACCTTGCGCGCAATCGCCGCGACCGTCTTTTCATCGTCGCCGCTGATGATTTTCAGCGCAACGCCCTGCGCATGGAAGTAATGCAGCGTCTCCTGCGCCGCGGGGCGAATCTCGTCGGTCAGCAGGCAAAGGCCAATCACGCGGGTGACGGCGGGCGCGTCAGTTTCGGTGACGCAGCCGTCCGCTTCTGCCAAAACCAGCACGCGCAAGCCGCGCCCGGCGCAGTCCGAAAGCGTTTTGCGAATCGGCGCAAGATGCGCGTCATCCAGCACAAACGTCGGCGCGCCTAAAATCAGCGTCGTACCATCCGCAAAAGACACGGCGGATTTTTTCCGTTCGGAGGAAAATGGCAGGACAGCCACGGGCTTTTCGCCCTGCACATCGGGGATTTCCGCGCGGAGGGCATCCAGCGTGCCGGAACGCTCGTCCATGCTGGACAGGAAGCGCCTGAGTTGCGTCCGCATTTCGCCCTCGTCACCCGAAAGGGGCAGCAGTGAATCCACCGTCATCTTGCCCGTTGTAATCGTGCCGGTTTTGTCCAGACACAGCACATCCGCGCGGGAGAGCGTCTCAATGCCGTACAGCTCCTGCACAAGGGTGTTTCGCTTGCCGAGCTTGATTACGCCAACCGCCAAGGCGACCGAAATCAGCAGAATCAGCCCTTCGGGAATCATGCCGATCATGGCGGCGACGGACGTCGGGACAGCCGTTGTCAGCGGAAGGTGCTGGAGGAAGAACTGCTTGCAGAACAGCAGCAGCCCAATCGGAATCAGCGCCGCGCTGACGATGCGAATCAGGCGGTTGACCTCCGTCATCAGCACCGATTTCGGGCGGCGAATCTCCTTCGCGGAACGCGTCAGGCGGGCGGCATAGCTTTCGTCGCCCACATAAACCAGCTGCGCGGTGAAGGTTCCCTCTAAAATATAGCTGCCGGACAGAAGAAAATCGCCCGGCTGCTTGCGCATGGGCGTGCTTTCCCCCGTCAGCAGGGATTCGTTCGCCGCACCCTGCCCGCTGGTGACGACGGCATCCGCCATCACTTGGTCGCCCGCGCGGAGAATCACCAGATCGCCCTTGACGAGCGCATCCGGCGCGCAGGTCTTTTCCTGCCCATTGCGCAGGACGTGCGCGGTCGGAGCGTTCAGCAGGGACAACTTGCGGATGGTCTTGCGCGCGCGAAGCTCCTGCACCGTGCCAATCAGCGTGTTCGACACCACGACACCCAGAAACAGCATGTTCCGCCAGCTGCCCACCAGCGCCAGACAAACCGCCAGCGCCACATTCAGCCCGTTGAAGGGCGTGAAGAGATTTTCCGCCAGAATCTGCGCGGTGGATTTGTCGGGGCGGTGGTGGGAGATGTTCGGCTTGCGGGAAGCCGCCTCCTCGTCCGTCAAGCCGCTTGGCGCGGTCGGGGTGAAATCCGCCGGAAGCTCCGTGTTGACCTGCAAGATATCCGCCATAATTTGTTATGCTCCTAATACATCCGCCGCCGCGCGCAGGGACGGCAGCACTTCAACGCCCGGCACCTGCCGCAGCACCGCGTCGCACTGGTGCCCGCCGGAAATCAGCAGGCAGCGGCAGCCGATGGCGCGGGCAACCTCGGCGTCGTGGCTCGTGTCGCCCAGAAACACCGTGTCTGCCGGGTCATAGCCCTTGCGCGCGAGGTAGTCCTTCGCCAACTGCACCTTCGACACCGCGTAGACGTCGCCCAGCCCCAGAATATCATCGAACATGCCGTCCAGCTCCGGAAACCTGACAACCTGCGCGCGCAGCTGATCCACCTGACTGGCAGAGATAATCGCCTGATGGAAGCCTGCGTCGTGGAAGCGATGAACCGCCTCCGCCGCCGTCTGGTGCAGCTGCGCCAGATGGAAGTTCGCGACGTAGCCGTCGTTCCATTCTTTCGCCACAAGCGGGAAATCCTCGTCCGTCACGCCAATGTCGGTGTAGTAATCCTTGACCGGAAAGCGGAAAATCCGCCGATATTCCTCTTCGCTTGTCAGGCGATAGCCGTGGCGCGCGAAAACTTCATTGTTGATTTTGACCACCAACGGTACGTCGCTGAGCAGCGTGCCGTTCCAGTCCCACAGAATCGTCATTGCTTCTTAACCTCCGAAAATTTAGGGTAACGCTGATTATACCACACTTTCAGAGGAAGGACAAGCGCTTTTTTGCAAATTACTTGCTGTAATAGCTCTTGAAGGTTTCGCCGTTGTCCATGTGGATGACGCGCGGTTCATCCGCCTTCGCCTGCTTGTAGTTTTTGCGGCGCGTAATCACCAGCGCCACCAGACCGACAACCAGCAGCAGCATCCCCAGATTCACCACCAGCCCCAAGAGACCGCCTAAGACACTAAACCCAAACTGCACAGCAGCGACAATCGCCTCAAACACCATGCTGATGAAAGAACCAATCACATGGAAAACCGAATCGATGAAAGCCATCATATCTGTATCCTCCTGCGCCGATGAGGGGCGCGTCCTGTCGTTCTGACAAGAATAAGGATAGCACAAGCGGAATGGAAAATCCATCGAAGGATGATTAGAAATTCATGAGGAAATTCTCATTTTTGCGGAAATCCCCCGATTGCGTTTCCGTGTTCATTCTGCTATACTCGATAGCAGAAATACGCAAAGGGGGATTCTTTCGCATGAATATTACGGTTTATCTGGGGGCAAACGAGGGCAACGATCCGTCTTTTCGGCAGGCGGTGGAGGAACTCGGACGCTGGATTGGTGAAAGCGGCCACGCGCTGGTGTATGGCGGGTCGAAATCCGGCTTGATGGGCGCGCTGGCGGCCAGTGCCCTGGCGGCTGGCGCGGAGGTGACGGGCGTGGAGCCGGAGTTTTTCATCAGCGAGAGCTTTCAGATGGAGGGGCTGACGGAGCTGATTGTGACGAAGGACATTCCGGAGCGCCGGACGAAGATGATAGAACTGGGGGATGCGTTCATTGCGTTTCCGGGCGGTACGGGGACGCTGGAAGAGGTGTCGGAAGTGATGTCGAAGCTGGCGCTGAAGCAGATAGATGCCCCGTGTGTGCTGTATAATTTGAATGGGTATTATGAGGGATTGAAGGCGCTGCTGAGGCATATGGTGGAAATGGGGCTTTCGACGGAAGAAAAACAGGAAAAGGTGTATTTTGCGGAGAATTTGGGGGATATTAAGGCAATTTTAGGGGTGGAAAAATAATAGATTCTTCACGGAAAGTTGGGGGAGCAAACAAGGGCTTAGGCGAAGCACCAAAAAGCTGCACGCGGAAGGAGCATGAAAGCGCGACCAACTCAATCGCGCGGAGGGGTCAAGGGGGGACTTCGTCCCTTTTCGTCTGCCCCTTGCAGGGTCAAGGGACAGCGTCCCTTGTGGGGTTTGGGGCAACGCCCCAACAGTTCCACGGGCGACCAGTATGCCAAACGCGCTCAACAAAGGTGCAGGCAGCGAAGCGTCCCTGCCAGTAACTTTGCGCGTCCGCAGACGCGCCCCCAAGCTGCTCTTCCCCCAAGTTTCCGTGAAGAACCAAAAAAGCGGGATTGCGCATTTTTCACGCAACCCCGCTTTTTGTCCCTATGCAATTCTCAGAAGCGCCGTGCGCGCCTTATTCCCCCATGCCTTGGTCGCGCGCCTGCGCGGTGTACAGCTCGTAGTATGCGCCGCGCTTGGCCATCAATTCGTCATGAGAGCCTGCTTCCATGATGCCCTGATTGCCAATGTACAGGATGCGGTCGCAGTTCTTGATGGTGGACAGACGGTGCGCAATGATGAACGACGTGCGTCCCTTCAGCAGCGCCTGAATGCCGTCCTGCAGCAGCTTCTCCGTCTTGGTGTCGATGGAGGAGGTTGCTTCGTCCAGTATCAGGATGCGCGGGTCGCTCAGCAGCGTGCGCGCGAAGGCAATCAGCTGCTTCTGCCCCTGCGAAAGGCTGCCGCCGCGCTCGTTCACGGTCGTTTTGTAGCCCTGCGGCATTTCGCGGATGAAGTCGTCCGCGCGGACAACCGCCGCCGCCTGACGTACCTCGTCGTCTGTCGCGTCCAGACGGCCGTAGCGGATGTTATCCAGAATCGTGCCGGAGAAGATGAAGGAATCCTGCAGCATGATGCCCATCTGCGAGCGCAGGGAGTGCAGCGTCACGTCGGTAATGTCGTGCTTCACGCCGGATTCATCCGTCAGCGTGATGGAACCGCTGCGCAGGTCGTAGAAGCGGCAGAGCAGGTTGACGATGGTGGACTTGCCCGCGCCGGTCGGGCCGACAAGCGCAATGCTTTCGCCCGCCTTGACGTGCAGGTCAACATCCTTGAGGACGGTCTGCCCTTCCTCGTAGCCGAAGGTGATGTTGTTGTAATCAACAGCGCCGGTAATGGGCGGAAGCGTCTCGGCATTCGGCTTGTCGTCAATCACGACTGGTTCATCCATCGTCTCGAAGATGCGCTCCAGATACGCCATGTTGTTCACGAAGCTGTTGTAGATGTTCGCCAGATTCGTAATCGGCTGCCAGAAGCGGCTGACGTACTGCCCCATGGCGAGAATTACGCCGAAGGAGACTACCGCGCCGCCCAGCCAGTACACACCCGCGTAGTACATGAGGGTGAAAACAATCTGGGTGATGATTTCCGAAGAGAGCCAGACGCTGTTGGAGATGTAAATCGCCTTCAGCCACGCCGCGCGGCACGCCGTCGCCAGCCGCTGCATGATGGAGCAGTTGACATCCTGCCGCGCGAACAGTTCGCTCACGCGCACGCCGTCAATGGATTCCGCCAGATACGCGTTGTAGTTGCTGTTCTTGTTCGACTGATTCTGCCACGCGCGGCGCTGACGCGGCTTCAGGATGATGATAATCGCCACGAAAATCGGCAGACCCGCCACAACAATCGTCGCCAGCGTCGGCTCGGTCGTATACATGTAGACGACGATGAAGATGATATTGATGATTTCCAGAATCGAGTTGATGATGCCGTTGGAAAGAATATCCGACACGCTGTTGACGTAATTGATGACGCGCACGAGGATTTTGCCCGCCGGACGGCTGTCGTAGTAGGCGAAAGGCAGCTGCTGCAGGTGCGCGAAGAGGTCTTTGCGGATGTCGTAGATGATCTGCTGACTGACGAACGCCATGATGCGGGAGCGGATGACCGTGAAGACGATGCCGACGATGATGATGCCCATGAACGCCAGCGCCATCTTCAGCAGCAGGTCAACGTTTTTCTGCGGTACAGCGACGTCCATGACGGTCTGGGTGATTTTCGGCACGGCGAGGCTCGTTACCGATGCCAAGGCGGACAAAAGCAGCGCCAGCAGCATCTTCCACTTGTGCTTGCCGATGTAAACGCCCACGCGCTTCAAGTGCCGGAAGTCAAACGGGGTTTCCAAGCGCTCGTCTACGTCAAATTTGTTGCGCGCCATGTTACATCACCTCCTGCGGAGCGGTGTCGGGCGTGATGCCGTTTTGCAGGCAGTACGTTTCGTAGTAGTAGCCGCGCTGACGCAGCAGCTCCTGATGCGTGCCGCGCTCGGTCACGACGCCGTCCTTCAAAATCAGGATGAGGTCAGCATCCTTGACGGAGGAAATGCGCTGGGCAATGATCAGCTTCGTGCAATCGTAGGGGAGCTGACGCAGCTGCGCCTGAATGTACTTCTCCGTCTCCATATCGACGGCGGAAGTCGTGTCGTCCATGACGAGGATGCCGGGCTTGACCGCCAACGCGCGCGCCAAGGCAATGCGCTGCTTCTGTCCGCCGGAAAGCCCCACGCCGCGTTCGCCGATAATCGTGTCGTAGCCCTCGGACAAGCCCTTGATGAAGTCGTCCGCAGCCGCGCGGCGGGCGAAGTCGTGCACTTCATCCTCCGTCAGCGTCTGGTCGCCGAAAGCAATGTTGCCTTCCACCGTGTCGGAGAAGAGGAAAACATCCTGCGTTGCCGTACCGATGCCATCGCGGAGCTGCTGCAGCTTCCACTTGCGCACATTGCAGCCGTCAACGGAAATGCTGCCGCTGGTCACGTCGTAGCAGCGGGCGAGCAGCTGAATCAGCGTCGTTTTGCCGGAACCGGTCGGCCCCATGATGGCGACGGTCTGCCCCGGCTTGGCGGAGAACGTTACGTCGGACAGCACCGGCTGCGAGCCGTAAGCGAAGGACACATGGTCAAAGGAAATCGCACCCTCGATGTGGTCGTGATTCACCGCGCAGGAGCTGTCTACAATCTCCGGGCGGGAGACTTCAATCTCCATGACCTTGTTCGAGCAGGTGATGAAGCGCTGCCAGTCGTTGAGCAGGTTGCCCAGCTGCCGCATGGGGACGCTCAGCGTCCACGCCAGCTGGGTGAAAATCGTCAGTTCGCCCGCCGTCATGCCGTCGGTAATCATCAGGTAGCCGCCGAAAAAGACGGTCAGCAGCGTCATGGCGTTCGCCAGAATCTCGATGAAGGGGTAGAAGGACAGCCAGCGCTTGTTGATATCCAGATTCGCATCGCGGAAGGCGCGGGAACGCTCGTCGAAGCGGTTCTCCTCGTATTCCTCACGCGCAAACGCCTTCACCACGCGGTTTGCCGCAATGTTCTCCTGCGCCTTCGCGTTCATGTCGCTCATTTTGTCGCGCATGTCCACGAACATCCGCCGCGCGCCCTTGGAGTACACTTTCGTGATAATCATCAGCAGCGGCGTGACGCAGACCATCGCCAGCGCGAGCTTCCAGTTCACCGAGAACAGGTAAATCGAAGACGACACGAACATGACGATGCTGTCTACCGCCACATAGTCTATGTATGCCAGAAAATGGCGGCACCAGTCTGTGTCGGCGGACAGGCGCGTCATCAGGTCGCCCGTGCGGTGAATGTCGAAAAAGCGCATGTCCTGATACTGCAGACGCGTGAACAGCCGCATGCGCAGGTTCATCAGCGTGTTCTGGGAGGAATGCTCCAGCAGGACAACCATCAGGTAGCGCAGACCTTCGCGCGTAACCTTGACAATCAGCATCGTCAGCAGCAAGCCGACGAGCGGTTCGGGGTTCTGCGCGACAATGACGTCATCCATCAGGCGCATCGTCAGGTAGGGGTTGATGAGCAGCATCAGCGACGTGACGGCACTGATGATGAGGCCAAGAATGTGCCACTTGTGGTAGCGCTTGTCCATTACGCCCCACAGCCATTTGATATTCTCCATCGGTTACTCCTTATACAGGGTCGATTCGATTTCCTTTGTCACAAAGTCAGCAATGCGGATTTTCCATTCCTCGTCCGGGTGGACTTCGCCGTGAGAGCGGGCAACGCTGCGGTCAAAGCCGCTTCCGTAGAAGCTGTCGATGCAGTGCACGCCCGTTTTCTGCGCGACTTTCTGGATGACGCTGCGCTTGAGCGGCCCGTGAGATTCGTCCATCCATTCCTGCGGGGTGTATGTTTGCAGCGGCGTGGCGAGAAAAATCGCCGCGTTCGGGCAGACCGCCTGCAATGTCCGCACCGCCCAGAGCAGCGCAGATGCCATCGACGTGCGGGTCAGGGCGGCATAGGGGAGTTCACAGACGGCCGCAAAGTCATCCGCCGGGGCATTTTCCGGTTGATTGCCGTCATTGGTGGAGATGGCGATGTAGATGACGTCCGGCGTGCTCAGCGTGCCTGCGCCGATACCGATTTCCGCCGGAATCGCATACTCAATGCCATCCACCGTCCAGCGGATGATGCTGCCCTTCGGCGTAAGCGCCTGCAAAACGCGCCGCACCTGATTGGACAGCACGTTGTCCGCCGTGTTCGTGTTCGGCGGCTCGATGAGCGTTACAGGCGTGATGTTCCTATCGCCTTCGTGCCAGTCGGAGCAGGTTGCGTACCCGCAGGCGGCATTCAGCACCTCCTGCGCGTTCAGCCGATGCGCCACCATCGTGCCGATGCCGCTGACCTGGTCGCTGGTGATGCTGTCGCCCATGCAACAGAAGCAGCGGATGTTCATGGGGTTGTCCTCCCTTGTAGAAAGACGTGTCGTTCAGTCGTAAGTTCATTAGAAACGGTTTGATGATAGCACGGTTTTTTCCTTGTTTCAAGGGGGCTTTTGGAAAGATTTCGACAATATTTCTTGCCCATCAGTTAAGTAACAAAAAACCGGAAAATTCAAGGACAAAAGGCACAATGCAGCGATAAAAACTAGCGACAGGAGTGGCGAAAGCGAAGGAGTCCAGAGGGCGACCGCGGACTTCGTCCGTTTTCATTGCCCTCTGGAAGCATGGAAAAGACCAGTTCAACCATGCCCATCAGCATAGAATCAGAAAAAACCACCCAACGAAACCATTTTCGTTCTGGTAAGAAATCAGACATTCTTGACAAAACACAATTTTTGTGTATAATTAAATTATTGCATCATCCATTCCATAGACCCCCAAGACGCTAAGGGAGGAAATAAAACATGAAACACTGGGTCGCACAAGCGCTTTCTCTGCTGATGGCACTCTGCTTGTTTCTGCCCTGCTTCGCCGCAGCGGAAGAAGCCGCGCAGACCGCCGTCACCATCGACTTTGAGGATGGCAACGCCGCCGCATTCAGCCAGTCTGGCTCCTGCACCGTCGGCGTGACGGAATCGCAGGCGCACAGCGGTAAGCAGAGCCTGCGAGTTTCTGGACGCGGCAGCAATAACTGGGATGCCGTTGACCTCTCCGCTGCGTCGCTTGGCATCGAGGCCGGCGCGAAAGTCCACCTGTCCGCCTGCGTCTACGTCGAAAGCTCGGAAGACGGCGCGATGGCGATTGGCAAGGCGGGCGGCGATTACGCCTACTACGCGCAGGTGAACGTCAAGGGCAAGGAGTGGACGGAAATCTCCTGCGATTTCGAGGCGGACGCGGGCGTCAACATCCGCTTCCTCACGGCGTCGGATAACTATCTGGGCAAAAACTACTGCCTTGATGACGTCACGCTGACCATCACCGCGCCCGAAAAAGTGGATTACTCCGACGCGCCGCAGATTCACTACACGTCGGACTTTACCAGCGGCACGGACGGCTGGTATGCGCGTTCTGCGGGCGGTGCCGCCATCGAGGCGACCGCTGACGGGCTGTACATCACCGGGCGTACCGCGACGTGGAACTCTCCCGGCCGCGACTTCGACCTTGTGCCGGGGCGCGCCTACAACCTGTCCGTGCAGGTGAAGCAGGACGAGATGGATTCGTGCAGCTTCATCCTGTCCGTCGCCCATACCCGCGATGGCGAGGAATCCTATGAGAACATTGTCACCGGCACGGCGAAGAAAGGCGAATGGGCAATGCTGTCCGGCTCGTACATTCCCGGTCGGTATGACAAGTACGTCCTGTACGTTGAGGGCGCGGGCAAGGAAACGTCCTTCACCATCCGCAATTTCACCTGCGACGAGAAGATTGACTCCTTCGACACCACTTCGCTGCCTGTCCTCAAGACGCTCTATGCGGATAAGTTCGATTTCGGCACGGCGGTTGTTGCCAGTGAAGTGGCGGACAGCAAACGCATGGCGTTCTACGGCAGCCAGTTCACCATCATGACCGCGGGCAACGAGATGAAGCCGGATTCGCTGCTGGATATGGCGGAATGCCGCAAGCTCAGCCGCACGGACGACACGGCCGTCGCTGTGAAGTTCGACAACTGCATTCCGTTCCTTGATTGGTGCCGCGACAATGGCGTGAAGGTGCATGGGCATGTGCTGGTGTGGCACTCCCAGACGCCCGAAGCCTTCTTCCATGAGGGCTACGCGACCCACAAGCCGCTGTGCAGCCGCGAAACCATGCTCGCCCGCATGGAAAGCTACATCCAGCAGGTGCTGACGTGGACGAACGAGAATTATCCGGGGCTGATTGTCTCGTGGGACGTTGTGAACGAAGCCGTGGCGGACGGCAGCGACCAGCTGCGCGAATCCAACTGGACAAAGACGGTTGGTCAGGATTTCGTGAACCGCGCGTTTGAGTACGCCCGCAAGTACGCCGCGGACGGCGTGAAGTTGTACTACAATGATTACAACACCCCCCTTGACCCCAAGCTGCACGGCATCTGCGTCCTGCTGGACAGCCTGATTGCGGATGGCACGATTGACGGCTACGGCTTCCAGGCACACTACTCCGTCGGCAGTCCGACGATTGACCGCGTGGATTGGGCGTTCCAGCAAATTGCCAAGCGTGATTTGCTCCTGCGCGTGTCCGAACTTGACGTGGGCATTGACGATACGAGCGAGGAAAATCTGCAGAAGCAGGCGAAGTATTACGGCAACCTGATGAAGATTTTCCTGCGTTACGCCGACCGCATCGAAGCGGTGCAGGTATGGGGCACGGTGGACGACCTGAGCTGGCGCGCGGACGAGTACCCGCTCCTGTTCGACAAGGATGCCCAGCCGAAGCCCGCGTTTGACACGCTGGTGGAACTGGCACAGTAAATCCATCATAAAGGCACACCGCACAACTCGGCGGCGCGTCGGGCGATGTCTTTTCCGCCATCGGTGGCATGCAAATTTCTCGATTTACCGCCAGTAAACCTGACGAAAAATCCATTTGCCAGCCGACCACCTCATTTGTGCGGTGTTACCCTAACTTTAAGGAGGCGACGAAGATGAAGAAGAGTTTTGCCATATTGCTGGCTGCGGCGCTGCTGCTGTGCCTGCTGCCGAGAATGGCGCCGGAAGCGAAGGCGGAAACCATCCGCGACAAATGCCGTTTCTGCAACACGACGGCAGATCATGAGATTACAAGATTCGAGCGATTCAACGACGATTATCATTATGTAATTTACATATGTTCACACTGCGGTAAAGGCAGCTATGCCCTATTTGATGACAATCCAATCGGCCGTCACTCTGGCGGCACCGAAACGCCGACCTGCACCACGGGCAAAACCTGCACCCGGTGCGGCACTCAATACGGCAAACTCGGTCACGACTGGGGCGCATGGCAATCCAGGGGCAACAACAGCGAGCATTTCCGCACCTGCCAGCGTGACGGCTGCGATGCGGTCGACACCGAAAGCTGCTCCGGCGACAGCATCGCAACCTGCATCACCCTGGGAACATGCACTACCTGCGGCGGGCAGTACTACGGCGCACATACCTTCCCTGCGAATCAGGGCTGGGATTCGGATGCCGAAAACCACTGGGTTAGCTGCACCGTCTGCCACGAAGCGAAAACTAAGGTGGGCGCACATTTCTTCGTTCAGGGCAACGATAGCTCGTGCCTTAAGTCCGCAGCCACCTGCGTTTCTCCGCCCGTGTACTACACAAACTGCGCTTACTGCTACCGCAAGGGAACGGATACTTATGTACACCCATGGTATGGACCTGACCCGAACAACCACGACCTGGTGCACCACGACGCAAAGGCGCCCACCTGCACCGAAATTGGCTGGAATGAATATGACGCCTGCCAGCGTGAGGGCTGCACTTACACCACCAAGGTGGAAATCCCTGCGCTGAAACACAAGCTGGTGCACCACGACGCCAAGGCACCCACCTGCACTGAAATTGGCTGGGATGAATACGATACCTGCTCCCGCTGCGATTACACCACCAAGGTGGAACTGCCTGCGCTGAAACACAAGCTGGTGCACCACGACGCCAAAGCCCCCACCTGCACCGAAATTGGCTGGAATGAATACGATACCTGCTCCCGCTGCGATTACACCACCAAGGTGGAACTGCCTGCGCTGAAACACAAGCTGGTGCATCACGACGCCAAAGCGCCCACCTGCACCGAAATTGGCTGGGAGGAATACGATACCTGCTCCCGCTGCGATTACACCACCAAGGTGGAAATCCCCGCCCCCGGGCACGATTATACCGAAAAGGTCGTCAAGCCTACCTGTGGAAAGGGCGGCTACACGCTGCACACCTGCAAAAACTGCAATGACAGCTATAAGGATCACCAGACGAAGACGCTGCTGCACTGGTATGGCGAATGGACGAGTAACGGCGACGGCACGCACAGCGCGACCTGCAAGCGCAAGGATTGCAAGCACGTCAGCAAGACCGAATGCGCCATCGTCGAATTCAAGCAGGATGAAGCGACGCGCACGCTCTGCCCCGTATGCGGCAATGTGAGCGATGGCACACATCTGGCGCTGGTTGAAGAAGTGACGGCGGAGGGCGAGCATCTGCCCTATGGCGAGCCGGTGCTGCGCATGGGTGAAACTGCGAACGGCAATACGCTGCTGAGCGTCTGCTTTGAAGTTTCCGGCAAGCTCACCCAGCCGAAGGGCGAGGTAAAAATCACGCTGCCCGCTGAGCTGCTGAACGGCGTTACCTTGGCGCTGCTGAATGCCGACGATACGGAAATTGATCTGCCCTACATCGTGGAAGGTGAAAACGCAGTGTTCACGCTGAATTTCACCGATGCAGAAATTCCCACCGCGCTGATTCGCCTGATACCGACAGCGGAATAATCTTATTTCCATTTCATAGCGTTTTTAAAAATTTGAGGAGGAGAAAAACATGAAAAAATGGTTGGTTACATGTCTCCTGGCGATTGCGCTGCTCTTTGTAGCAACCACGGCGATGGCTGCGCATATCAGGTTGAACGGCGACTATTGCGAAGGGAATACCTTTGAAATACGCAAAAGAGAAAAAGAGTACCATACGCTGTACTGTTACCGCTGCTATGATGAGTTTACAGAGAATCATTGGAGCATAGATACACCCCAGTACAAAGCCACTTGCACGAAAGTTGCGGTATGTACTTCTTGTCTTATGTCCTACGGTGAATACGGGCCGCACGACTGGGGCGCATGGCAATCCAGGGGTAACAACAGGGAGCATATCCGCCACTGCCAGCGTGACGGCTGCGATGCGGTCGACACCGCAAGCTGCTCCGGCGACAGCAGCGCGACCTGCATTACGCTGGGAACATGCAGCACCTGCGGCGGGCAGTACTACAGCGCACATGCATTCCCTGCGGGGCAGAACTGGCATTCGGACGACAAAAACCACTGGCTTAGCTGCACCGTCTGCCACGAAGCGAAAACTAAGATGGGCGCACATTGGTTCGTTCAGGGCGCCGTTAGCGTGTGCCTTAAGTCCGCAGCCACCTGCGTTGCTCCGGCCGTGTACTACACAAACTGCGACTACTGCTACCACAAGGGAACGGATACTTATGTAGACCCATATAATGGACCTGACCCGAACAACCACGACCTGGTGCACCACGACGCAAAGGCGCCCACCTGCACCGAGATCGGCTGGGATGCCTACGAAACCTGCCAGCGCGAGGGCTGCACTTACACCACCAAGGTGGAACTCCCTGCGCTGAAACACAAGCTGGTACACCACGACGCCAAAGCGCCCACCTGCACCGAGACCGGCTGGGAGGAATACGATACCTGCTCCCGCTGCGATTACACCACTAAGGTGGAGCTGCTTGCGCTGAAACACGACCTGGTGCATCACGACGCCAAGGCACCCACCTGCACCGAAATTGGCTGGAATGAATATGACGCCTGCCAGCGTGAGGGCTGCGATTACACCACCAAGGTGGAAATCCCCGCCCCCGGGCACGATTATACCGAAAAGGTCGTCAAGCCTACCTGTGGAAAGGGCGGCTACACGCTGCACACCTGCAAAAACTGCAATGACAGCTATAAGGATCACCAGACGAAGACGCTGCTGCACTGGTATGGCGAATGGACGAGTAACGGCGACGGCACGCACAGCGCGACCTGCAAGCGCAAGGATTGCAAGCACGTCAGCAAGACCGAATGCGCCATCGTCGAATTCAAGCAGGATGAAGCGACGCGCACGCTCTGCCCCGTATGCGGCAATGTGAGCGATGGCACACATCTGGCGCTGGTTGAAGAAGTGACGGCGGAGGGCGAGCATCTGCCCTATGGCGAGCCGGTGCTGCGCATGGGTGAAACTGCGAACGGCAATACGCTGCTGAGCGTCTGCTTTGAAGTTTCCGGCAAGCTCACCCGGCCGAAGGGCGAGGTAAAAATCACGATGCCCGCCGAGCTGCTGAACGGCGTTACCCTGGCGCTGCTGAAGGCCGACGATACGGAAATTGAACTGCCCTACATCGTGGAAGGTGAAAACGCAGTGTTCACGCTGGATTTCACCGATGCAGAAATTCCCACTGCGCTGATTCGCCTGATACCGACAGCGGAATAATCCCATTTCATAGCGTTTTTAAGGCCGTTGCAGAAGATGAATCCTGCAACGGCCGTTATGGTGCGCCCGGCTTAGCCGAAGGCAAGGGTGTCCATCGAGAGGCGGAGTCTGAAGGAAGCCGGATGCCAGCGGGCAAACTCCCGAACCGACGAACAGAAATCACATAGTAGACCGTAGAGGGGCGGACGAGTGTGCATAAAAACACAAGATCCAATGCTGCCCGAATCCCGTGCGGTAAATGTGGCGGTTATGTGGAAGAAAAAAGGCGGCTGCCAGGTTTATCCCCTGACAGTCGCGCCATTGCTTACTTCTTTTCTACTTTGCTGCTGCCGCGGATGGTCGCATCCGGCTTGGCGGCCTGCTTCATGAACGCCGACGGGCTGATGCCGACGATGTTCTTGAACTGCTTGGAGAAGTGGTACGGGTCTTGCATCCCGACTTCGATGCCCGCCTGACGAACCGTGTGCCCTTCCTCGCGCAGCAGCTCCTTCGCGCGTTCCATCTTGCAGTGCAGCACATACGACAGCGGCGGCATGCCCACTTCGCTCACGAAGCGCTTGCGGAACGTTTCCATCGGCATACGGGAAATTGCCGCCATCTCCGCCAGAGAGAAGTTGTCCTTGTACTGATTCGCGCGCAGGGTGTCCACGACCTTCGCAATCTCGTGCGAAAGCATCGCGTCCATGGCGACCGGCTGACCCCAGTGGCTTGCCAGCATCCCGTACATCAGGTGCTGCAGCTGATATGTCGCGTCGCTGGTGTCCGTGTGGCGGACGATGACCTGCACAATCTGCTTCGCCAAGTACATCTGGCTCGGCAGCGCCCCCTGTTTCAGCGGCATATGCAGCAGCGCGCCCATCTTGCGTACGACCATCGGCGCAAGCGGGCCTTCCAGCGCAATCCACACGCAGCGGACGCTCTCGTCAATCTGCAGGGCAGCGTCGCGGTTGCCGGCGGGCAGGAAGCACGTTTCCTGCTGTTTCAGCGTCAGCTCATGCCCCTGCCAAACCAGCGTCGCTTCGCCTGCCTCCACCGCGAACCAAATCCACTGGTCATGCGGCTTAATGGGGCGTCTCCCTGCCTCAAACATCGCCGTGCCTGCCGCGTGAATCCACGCACCGCTGGAGCGGGTCAAGCTGCCCGGCTTGTGGTATCCTTCCACCACCATAGTATCCGCCGCAGCCTCTACGTCTGCGAACAGGTAAGACTCCATGCCCTTCATCCTCCTTCAACCAAATGGCACAATTGTCATTATGGCTATTATAATGCCCAAATCGGTTGATTGTCAAGAGGATTACACGATTTTCCCGAAATTTTTCTGAAGGATAGCTGTGCGTGCCCGAGTATAGATGAATGCCATTCGATACGGGTTAGCCTTAGCAAACTATTTGCCCGAAAAACAGCAAATGTACAATCCTGCCCTTGACAAGCGCGGGATGAGCGGACTATAATAAATGCGGATATGCGGCAATGATGCCGCCGAACGGAGGAATTTTCTCCATGATGCTGTCTGTGCTGTTTCCGTTTACGTTCCCGGCGTTTTTCGCCGGGCAAATTGACGTACCGTGAAGCAGCAGCCGCAGCGATTGAGGAAAACATCAGGCGCGGAAGCTCTTTTGCGGGCTTCCGTGCTTTTTTTCGTCCATTTGAGCCAATAATGATTTTGAGCCAATAATGATTGACGCAGGAGGTTGAACACCATGATTATCGTCTTGAAGCAGGGCACGACCCAGCAGGAAATCGACACCGTCACCAATGCCGTGGTTGCGCGCGGCGTATCCGTCAGCCCGATTGTCGGCACGGAGATGACCATCCTTGGTCTGACTGGCGACACGAGCCGCATTGACCCCGACCAGCTGGAATCCTTCCACTGCGTCGAACGCATCATGAAGGTCGCCGAGCCGTTCAAGAAGGCAAACCGCGCGTTCCATCCCGCGCCGAGCGAAATCAAAATCGGGAACACGGTTGTCGGCGGCAAGAAACTGGCGATTATGGCTGGCCCCTGCTCCGTGGAGAGCAACGAGCAGATTACCGCCGTGGCGCAGGCGGTGAAGGACGCGGGCGCGACGGTGCTGCGCGGTGGTGCGTTCAAGCCGCGCACGTCCCCGTACTCCTTCCAAGGACTGGCATACGAGGGGCTGGACATGCTCTGCCATGCCCGCGAGCAGACCGGGCTGCCCATCGTGACCGAGCTGATGTCTCCCTACGACATTGATACCTTCGTGGATAAGGTGGACTGCATTCAGGTCGGCGCGCGCAACATGCAGAATTTCGACCTGCTGAAACAATTGGGGAAGATTCGCAAGCCGATTCTGCTTAAGCGCGGTTTGTCCGCCACCATCGAAGAGTGGCTGATGAGCGCGGAGTACATCATGGCGGGCGGCAATGAGCAGGTGATTCTGTGCGAGCGCGGCATCCGCACGTTCGAGACGTACACGCGCAACACACTCGACCTGTCCGCCATCTGCGCGGTGAAGAAGCTGAGCCATCTGCCGGTGATTGTTGATCCGAGCCACTCGACCGGTAAGAGCTGGATGGTGCAGCCGATTGCGCGCGCGGCGATTGCGGTCGGCGCGGACGGCGTGATGATTGAGGTGCACAACGACCCGGCGCACGCGTTGTGCGACGGTGCGCAGTCGATTACGCCCGCCGCGTTTGTGGACGTGATGGCGGATATTCGGAAGATTGCAGAAGCCGTTGGGCGCGAGGTGTGATGATGAAAACGCCCCTGCTTATGTTAGGCAGGGGCGTTTTTGGTACTGACTTTTTTGTTTATTGTGTAAGTTTGGAGCAGGGGAATGCGCCTGCGGGCGCACCAAAGGGCTTTCCGATCGCCCTTTGGAAACCTTCGGTCGCCACTTCCATACTTTTGGGGTTTTGTTTCTTTTTTTGAACCGTAGATTCGTTGGATAAACACGCGGACACTGTATGCAGAAGCGCTCAACTCAATCGCGAGAAGGGTGTCGAGAGGGTCGAAGACCCTTCGCGGGTGCAGGGCAGCGCCCCTGCCGGAGTCCAGAGGCAGAGCCTCTGGCGCCTCCCTTACCCCCGTAAGAATCCAATCACTTCCGGCACATACTTCTCCATCACATCGTTCGTGGACATGTAGATTTCGTGCTTCGCGGGATAAACGGAAAGTTTCGCACCGGGGACTTGCGCGACGAATTGTTTCTGCTCCGGCAGACAGACTGTCTTGTCCAGGGACGCTTGGCAGAGCAGCAGCGGCGTGGTAATCTGCTTGTCCTTTGCCGGGTCAAGCAGTACTTGCGTCACGCCAATCGCTTCCTGTACCCAGCCATAAGTGGGTGAACAATTCTGCAAGTGCGCGTTGTCGATGCGCTTGCGCTCGTAGTAGTCAAAGCGGACGCGGCTGGTGGCGCAGGATGTCTCGAACGGCTCGTTCTCCGGGCTGAACGGCTTGCCGATGAACGCGCGGTCTTCCCGCTTGCCGATGGTGCACATGAAGTCCGCCGCGAGTTTGCCCGCCCAGCGCGGCAGCGGCGCACTCGATGGCGCAATCATCGGCGCAGTCAGCACCGCCCGCGCGAAATACTCCGGGTGATTCATCAGCGTCATGCCGCCAATCGCGCCGCCCATCGAGTGCGCATACAGCACGCGCGGCAGATGAGCTGTTCGCGGCAGGACGACACCCGACATGAACTCCTCCAAATCGCGCAGATAATCCGAAAACGCATCGACGTGCGTGATGGAGGTGTCAGAAATTTTGCGGACGGATTTGCCGTGCCCGCGGTGGTCGATGGCGTAGACGTTGAACTTCTCGTTCAGAAAATACCACGTCATTTCGCGGAATTTCTCGGCGGATTCCGTGTAGCCGTGCAGGATGACGACGGCGCGGGTCGCATCCGGCTGCTCGTAGACCTCTGCGTGCAGCGTTCCGCCCGTGGAGAGCGGCATGTCCATCTCCTGACGGCGCGAATCCAGATACGGCTCAACCGTCTCGGTCATGATGGCGGCATAGTTGCTTTCGGGCAGAATGGAAATCATAGCGTCCTCCTGTGATCATAATGCTTGATATGTCTATTATATCAGAAAAAGAACGCAAAATGCAAGGGCTGCACCGACTTTTCCGGCGCAGCCCTTGATGTTATTTGTTGATTTCCTGCTGAAGCACGTCAAGGAACGCTTGACGGCGGCAGTTCTTGAACGAATAGGTAAATCCATCTGACGTAAAGCGGAACGTGTAGCCCTTGAGAATTTCGCCCATCAGGCTGGTGGTGCTGAAGTCGGTCACGCCCTTGAGCGGAATGGTGTGCATCAGCTTGAGCGGCTCGGACTTCATGTTCGTGTCGTAGATGAGCAGGTCATTGCCCTTCACACCGAGCAGCACCATGCCGAAGCTCCCGTCCGGCAGCTCCTTCACCGTGGCGCAGAGCGCCGCCCCGCGCGAATCGCAAACGCCCGCGTCCTGCATCTGCTGGGCGTATTTCTCCTGATTTGCCATGAAAAATCAAACCCCTTTCGTTGGCTTTGCGCCTATCTCCATGATAGGACGATGCGGTTGATTTGTCAAGCGAACGCGGGAAAATTTACAAGTGGAATTAGTTTGGCACATACATCGGTGTCAGCCCCATTTCGAGATACACCGTGTTGACATGCTCCTGACACGCGCGGGCGAACCCCTCTGCGTCGAACGCACCGTTCAGGTAGCGCTGCATGAGCGTCTTGAGGGCATCGTCGAAGGTGACGGGGGAGTCGCCGGGGATGTAGGCATACTGGACGAGGTTTTGATAGTAGGCAATGTCCTCCGGGGAGACGGAATAGGGGTGTTCGGTGATATAGTCCAAACCGCTGCGGGCGTAATCAAGGTCGCTTTCGTCCTGCGTGGTGCGGTTCTCTTTCGCTTCCAGGCGGGCGATTTCCCCTTGGTATCGCGCAACTAACTCGTCGTAATCAGAGCGGATAACGGGCTGATTCAGCGACGCATCCCAAAGGTAGGATGTTGCGGATTCATAGGTCGCCAGATAGTGCATTAGGTCAATCGCACCGTCGATGTTGTTGGAATAGGGATTGATGACGGCGACGACGGTCAGATAATACAGACCGGAAGGCGCATCATCGAGGACGGAGGGAATCAATTCGATGTACGTGGAAGGCGTGACAGAAGCGGCAGACGAAGTAAAGACTTCGTAGTCTGCGAATAAATTTTCCTTCGATGTTTCAGGCACAGTATTCCTGATTTTTTCGGCAATACGAGCAAATTCGGGACGCAGAAAATTGATTTGCCCATCCACTCGTTCAGAAGCAATCAAGAACTGGCGCAAATAGAACGTGAGCATATCCTGCTGCGTGTACCTGTATTCGAGCATCAGCACATAGTCACGGCTCAAAAGACCGCTGTCGAACAGCACTTTACTAACGTCTAACAACTCATCAAAGGTTGTTGGTGCGGAAAGTGCCAATTCTTCCAGCAAATCAGGGGAAAGAACTTGCCACCCCCACGGCTGTGCATCAACATACCAGCCGACCAGATTGCCATTGTCCATGAGCGCATTCTGAAAGGCAGGATACAAGTCGCCGAGTTTATCCATCAAATCGCTGGCATCGGTCAGTGGATAGTAATAGTGTTGCTTCTTGATTTGGTCCAGTCCAGAACGCGTTTGAAAAACAAAAACGTCGATATCGGGATCGCGGGATGCAAGTGCGGTGGCAATGTCGTTTATGCTGCCATTTCGGAAATTAACGTCATGCCCTGCGGCAGCATAATCTTGAAAAGCGCTATAATTGTAATCCGTGCAGAGAATGCGAACACTTGATACATTCTCTGCGGAACTTACGGAGAGCAGCAACAAAAAAAACAGAAATAAAGCAAAAACTTTTTTCAACTAAACTCCTCCTCTTTTTACCTTCAGGCATTTTCATGCCTGAAGGATTGGTAAGACTTACGGTGCCCAAGAGAAATTAATTGTAACTGAAGTCGTCTGAGCAGATTGCGTTTGTACGCGTGCGAAGAAAGAAGAATCAACAGCGTTGAAACCATCAGCATTCAAGTAATAAACAGTACGGGGACCTGTACCAGAAAAAGTATAATTCGATGTTGCGGCAGTGCCGTTGGAGTAGCGAATGCGGAAATTTAGAAGCAGAGTATCTTGCAAACCAGTGAGTGAATTGATAGTGACAGAGGGATCACCAGTTTTGGTTTTCTTTACGTAACCAGTTTGTGCAGTTCCTCCGTGGGACATGGCGGTCAACTCGGCGGTGGCGGCGATTGCCGGAGCAAGGCACGCGAGGATAAGAACAAGCATCAAGGTAAAGGCGATGAATTTTTTCATATATTGTGTACTCCTTCTTCATTCGTCGGTCGTTACAGTTCCATAGCGTGACGGGACGTGCGCCAACGGTATCACCTCCACTTTCTATCAATCTCTCCACTGATATAATACCACAGGCTGTTCTTATTGTCAAGATACTGACATAAAAAGTACATGCGAAAATTTCCCGAAAATATCAGTTCGGCACATGTATCGGCGTGAGCCAACATGAAAAACAAATCCCCCGACTGCCTTGCAGCAATCGGGGGGATGAATCAGCACCTTATGCGTTGAAATTCAGGTATTCTTCCTCCGGCGGGGGGACAATCTCCGCACGGGCTTCCTGCAGCATCAGCATCTTTTCGCCCTGCGCGTCCACTGCCTTGCACTGCGCGGTCAGGCGGAAATATGTCTTCGTGCTGGGCTTCTGGATGCCTTGCGTAATCCAGCCGATGGGCTGAATGTCGTTCGCGCAGCACGTCATCGCCATCCGCCCGAACATGTAGTAGCCCTTGGGCAGCGAGCGGTCAGCGAACGCCTGCCCCACAAAGCGCACGGTCTTGCGGTCGTAGCGATCGGCATGATCAAGCGAATCCAGATAGAAGGTCGGAATGTCCTCGTCCTTGATTTCGATGACGGCAGACTTCATGTCGTAGGGAAGGTCTTCGTCCGCCACGCCGTCTTCGCTCGTGCCATCGGTGTTCTCGAAAATGATGTTCGTCTTCGGGTTGACCGCTTTGAGCTGGCGACGCCACGGACTCTTGTTTGCGCCGGGCTGGCAGCGGTTGACCAGAATCAGGTCAGCGACCTTCATCGGGTCGGTCAGCATCTGGCGCATGTTGGTGAAGTAGTTGTCGAAGGTGTTCGCGTCCACCGTCGTGATAATCTGCACGACTTCCCACTTGCGCGGCAGCATACAGCTGCCCAGCCGCTCAATCGTCCAGATGCTGTTGTACTCGATGATGACGCGCTCCGGCTGATACTCCTTGTCCAGCGCTTCCATCTTCTTCGTGTTCATCTCGTCCGCTTCGTCGAGGACGACAACGGTCGTGTTCTTCGCCGTTTCGTATTCCTCAACGCCCTCTTCGCAGCAGATGACCAGCGTCTTCTGCCCGCGCGAGAAGTTGTCGTCCGTCAGCATGGAGTTGATGAGCTGGGTTTTGCCACTTTCGAGGAAGCCGGTAATCAGGTAGACTGGTGTAAATTCCTGTTCGCTCATGCCTTGAACAGCTCCCGCAGTGCTTTTTCGTCGATGTGCGCACCGATGACGCACAGGCGGCCGGTGTAATCCGGCGTACCCGGACGGAACTGGCTCTCGCCCGGCACATAGTCAAACTGGAACCAGTCGCCCGCCGCGTTCTGCAGCACGCCCTTGGCGCGCAGCACCGTGCCGTACTCTTCTTCGTCGGACAGCTTGTCCAGCATCGCCTTGACCTCGTCCTGCTCGTAACGGTTTGCAGTCTCTACGCCGACAGACACGAACACTTCGTCCGCGTCATGCCCGTGATGATGATGGTGATGATGTCCGCAGGAGCAGGTTTCGCCATCCTCGTGGTCGTGATGATGATGTTCGTGCTCATCCTCGTCATGGTCATCGTGATCATGATGGTGATGATGCTCATGGTCGTGGTCGTCATCATCATCGTCGTCATGGTGACCGCCGCAGCACGGGCACACGCCGTCCTCGTGGTCATGGTCATCATGGTCGTGGTGGTGATGATGATGCTCGTGTTCGTCCCCGTCGTCGTCATCATCGTCGTCATCGAGGTGGATTTCCATCGGCTTGCCGGATTCAATGACTTCCAGCAGCGTATCAGCGGACAGGTCATCCCACGGCGTCGTCACGATGCGGACGCCCGGATGCTGCTCTTCCACCAGCGCGCGGCTCTTCTCGATGCGCTCCGCGGACAGCAGCTGCGTGCGGCTGAAAATCACCGTTGCGCTCGTCTTAATCTGGTCGAGGAAGAACTCGCCGAAGTTCTTCATATACATGCGGCACTTGCCTGCGTCCACAACGGTCGCGCAGCCGGTCACAACGAGGTCGCTGTGGCGTTCCTTCGCGCGCTCGACGGCAGCGAGGATTTCGCTCAGCTTGCCCACGCCGGACGGCTCAATCAGCAGGCGGTCAGGATGATACTTCGCAATCAGATCATCGACCGCCTTCTGGAAGTCGCCCACCAGCGTGCAGCAGATGCAGCCGGAATTGAGTTCATCGACGATGATGCCCGAATCCTTCATAAAGCTGCCATCCACGCCGACTTCGCCATATTCATTTTCCAGCAGGATGATTTTTTCCTTCGCAACGCTGCCCGTCAGCAGCTTCTTGATGAGCGTCGTTTTGCCCGCGCCCAGAAAACCCGAAATAATGTTGACCTTAACCATAGCTGTTTTCTCCTATTCCTCAGGGTCTGGCGGCTCATTCCCGCCACGCTGTTAGAAATACTATTCCGGGATTCATCTGTGCCATCTGCTTGCGCCTTTTCCCTTCTGGCGTTCGCTCATTCCATTTGGCGTAGCGATGCTACGCTGCATTTCATTCGCGTTAGCCAGAATGAAAAATTCGCGGCGCATCTTGGCTCATCTTCATCCCGAAATAGTATTATACCACATTCGTCAAGGTCTAACAAGGGGAAAATTCGCAAAAAACGCCAAAAGCAGCGCTGTCCCAAACGCGCCTGCAGGCGCAAGTTCCTTCTGTAACAATAAAAATCAAGAAACATGGGAGTGCGCTGCGAAGGGGTCAAGGGGGCGACCGCAAAGCCCCCTTGTCGCGCCCGCAGGCGCGATTCCCTTTGCAACAAATGGAACCAAGCAACAAAAGAAAAAAGGATGCCGCTCATCCACTGACAAGCAGCACCCAAGGTTGCTTATACCTTCCTCACCGGATGCCGAATCACAGTCTTCCTTTTCTCCGCCGCTGTTTTCCGCGGGTCGGAAAGGTAAATCTCGTGATGCAGCCGCTCCGCCGTGAAGTCATTTTCATACCCGTTCTCGCGCAGAAACGCATCCATCTGCGCCACCGACGCGGGTTCGTCGTCGTATGCGCCGATGTGCATCATCTGCACACAAAGTCCTTCGCGAATCGCGCGCAGTTCAGCGCGGGAGCAGTCCAGCTTCTTCTTTTCTGACGCCGTTTCCACCGCCCAGCGGAAATCCTCCGCCGTCACGAAATCCGGCACACGAATCACGGACAGCCAGCGGAAATCCGCCTTGCGCCCGTAATCCACACCCGAAACGCCGTCCTGCTGCCAGAAGCCTTCCAGCGGCGGCACGACGTAATCGAAAAAGCCGTCCATCAGGTGTCCAGCGCGCGGACTCATCTTCAATGTGTAGCTGACCGCGTACAGCACGCCGAGCGCCTGCTGATATGCGCCGCCCTCCTCGTTCGGGTCGCCCGTACCGGACACGCACACGAACTGCATTTCCGGCACGTCGATGATTTCTGGCACTTTCGGCGGCTGGTAGAACGCACGGTACTCCCTCTTGTAGTCAAACGGCATTACGCTTGCTCCTTCTTTGCCAGCTCGTTCGTGTCAATCGTCCCGCGATAGACCACAAACTTCTGGAACAAAAACTCGGTCACGAAGTTGACGAGCATGTTGATGACTTCAATCAGCCAGTCGTGTACGCCGACTGCAACCAATTCCGTGCTCCACCATCTGGAAAGCGTGATGAACACGACGTAGTACAGCGCGACCAGCAGCATTGCGCGCTTGACGTTGCCGTCCGAACGGAAGGTGTAGCGGCGGTTGAACGTGAAGTTCCACAGGACGGACAGAATCAGCGAGGGAAGGTAACAGGCGTTGTAATCGGGAATCTTGAACACATCATGCAGCAGGGCGAAGCTGATGAGCTGAATGAGCCCGGCGGATGCGCTGAACAGCGTGAATTTGACCGCCTGCCAGACGTTTTTGTTCTTCATGCGGAATCCTCCTTGGTTGGAATGAATGATGAATGGGATGATTCGCTGCCGTGAAAAATTTCTTTCTAATTATAATAGGCTTATACTATTTTCAAATGAGAATGCGCCAAGATGCGCCGCGAATTTTTCGTTCTGGCTAACGGGAGTGAAATGCAGCGTAGCAGCGCTACGCTAAATGGAACGACCGGACGCCAGAGCAGAAAAGGCGCAAGCAGATGGCGCAGACGAATGCAGGAAATAGTATTACACCAGACGGAGCGACGGCGTGGCGTTGAGCGTCAGGGGCGCAAGCTCGCCCTTTTTCATCCGATAGTATGCCGCAGAGCCAATCATCGCCGCGTTGTCGGTGCACAGGTCGAGGCGCGGCATGTACAGCGGCAGGTGCGCCTTGTCGGCGGCCTCCTGCATCATCCGGCGCAGCAGACGATTCGCGGAAACGCCGCCCGCCATTGCAAGCGCGGGGGCGTGGGTGTCCTTCGCCGCCAGCATCGCCTTTTCCACCAGCGCCGATACGACGGCGTAGCGGAACGAAGCCGCCATATCCGCCTTCGGGAGCGGTTCGCCCTTCATCTCCATCTTGTTCGCCGCGTTCAGGAACGCCGTTTTCATGCCGGAGAAGGAATAGTCGTACTTGCCGGGGGTGTGCGGATGCGGGAGCGAGAGGAAATGCGGGTCGCCCTCCTCCGCCAGTGCGTCGATGCGCGGACCGCCGGGGTAGGGGAGCGTCAGTACGCGCGCCGCTTTGTCGAACGCTTCGCCCGCCGCGTCGTCCATCGTCTGACCAAGCAGGGTGTAATCACCGTAGTCGTTCACGCGGACGATGTGGCTGTGTCCGCCCGATACGACAAGGCACAGGAATGGCGGCTTCAAGTCCGGATTGGAGATGTAGTTCGCGGACACATGCCCTTCGATGTGGTTGACGGGGATGAGCGGCTTGTTTGCGGCGTAGCTCAAGCCCTTCATGCAGCTGACGCCGGTGAGCAGCGCGCCGACAAGCCCCGGCCCGTAGGTGACGGCGAGGGCATCGACATCCTGCAAGCGCATGTCTGCCGCCCGGAGCGCTTCGTCAATCACGCGGTCGCAGGCTTCGACGTGCGCGCGGCTGGCGATTTCCGGCACGACGCCGCCATAGAGCGCATGGAGATCAATTTGGCTGAAAACGATGTTGGAGACGATGGTGCGCCCGTCCTCGATGATGGCGGCGGCGGTTTCGTCGCAGGAGGTTTCCAGCGCCAGAATGCGAACGTGGTCTTTCACCTGCAAGGCATTAAGCTGCGCGCGGGCAGATTCAGTGTAGGTCATGGGAATACGCCCCTTATTGTTGATTTCGTAGCTTCACGGTGGCAATGATGAGCAGAATCCCCATCAGTGCCGCCCAGACAATGCCGATGATTTGCGCATAGTCAATGAACAATTGCGTCGGCATTAAACGGATGAGCAAATCCGTTTGCGGATTGAGCAGCCACAGGTTGTTTGTGAAGGCAATTTGATGGAAGAGGATGAACAGCCGGTCAAAATCCATCGCCGCCAGCAGCGCAAGGATGGCGACAAACGCCAGCATACAGCAGGCGGTTCGCCGGACGATTCGCCAGAAGAACCGCTGTTTCCGGGAATAGAGCCAACCGACCAGCATCAGGAGGATGCTGCCCAGCGAAAAACGACGGCATAGGCTGAACAGCGTCCGCACGTCCGCCATATGCGTTTGCTCACGCTCGTTGAAAGCGTTGTATGCTATGCCGTTCATGGAAAATACGAGCTGGAAGTCGCCCTCGCCCTTGAGGTAATCGGTAATCAGCTTGGCGGCGGCACCGTATTGCTCCGCCGGAAAGCCGGTTGCTTCAGGCGGAGCGGTGCGCAGCATGAGCGTTTGCATCAGGGCAGGCTGCGTACCGACCCCGTAAACGATGGCTGCCAGCATGGTCAGGCAAAGCAGAAGCGCCGACAGGATGGAAACGAGTTGATAGCGCACCGGAAAATCTCCTTTCCGGGGAAAGCAATATAACGGCGAGAACCCTCCCAGCAGACACTGAGAGGGTTTCGGCATTACTGCATCTTCAAATAGGCGGTGATGAAGCCCTCAAGGTTGCCGTCCATCACGTCGTCAATGTTGCCGGATTCGTAGTTCGTGCGGTGATCCTTGACCATCGTGTAGGGCTGGAAGACGTAGGAGCGAATCTGGCTGCCCCACTCAATCTTCTTCATTTCGCCCTTGATGTTCGCCATTTCCTCTTCCTTGGCGCGTTCACGTAGTTCCAGCAGCTTCGCCTTCAGCATCTTAATACACGTCGCGCGGTTCTGCACCTGATCGCGCTCGGTCTGGCAGGAGACAACGATGCCGGTCGGGTAGTGCGTCATGCGGACGGCGGAAGAAGTTTTGTTGACGTTCTGTCCGCCTGCGCCGCTGGAGTGGTAGGTGTCCACGCGGACGTCCTTCATGTTGATTTCGATGTCGGAATCATCGTCCTCCAGCATGGGGGCGACGTCCAGCGACGCGAAGGATGTGTGGCGGCGGGCGTTTGCGTCGAACGGGGAGATGCGGACGAGGCGGTGCACACCCTTTTCGCCGCGGAGGTAGCCATAGGCGTGGTCGCCGCTGACCTCGAAGGTGACGGACTTAATGCCGGCTTCGTCGCCGTCCAGCAAATCCAGCACCTTGACGGTGAAGCCCATCTTTTCACAGTAGCGGGTATACATGCGGTAGAGCATGGAAGTCCAGTCCTGCGCTTCCGTTCCGCCCGCGCCCGCGTGGAGGGACAGCACCGCGTCATTGTCGTCATAGTCGCCGCGCATGAGGGTTTCCAGCTCCAGCGCGTCGGTATGCTCTTTGAGCGTCGCCAGCTCATTCACCGCTTCGGTGACGGTATCTTCGTCCTTCTCTTCTTCCGCCATTTCGAGCATGACCTCGATATCATCGGCGGAAGAAAGCAGCTTTTCGTAGTGTTCGAGTTTGCCTTTGAGGTTGGAAACCTTCTGGTTGACCTTTGCGGAGTGATCCGGGTCATTCCAGAATTCGGGCTGATTCATTTCCTCGGTCAGCTCATCCAGCTGTTCGCGGATATGGTCAATGTGGAGGGCATCGCCCGCGGCAAGCAGGGATTTACGAATCTCTGCCAGTTCGCTGCGATACTGGGGAATATCAATGAGCGCCATGTTTAATCTCCTTCAATCGTCAGGAAAGGCTTTTTTCTGGTTGATGATTTTGCTTTTGGGGTGGATTGATGCTTGATTTTTTATGTTGCGGGGGTTTCGCTCCTGCGGGAGCGACAAGGGGGCATGAAAACAGACGAAGTCTGTGGGCGCCCCCTTGACCCCTTCGCATTCGCCCTCCGGATGTTACTGGTTGGTTTATGTTAGTTGGGGCACGAAAGGTACACTAACTAAAAAGCAACAATTACAACCTACTATGCAAGAGGGCACCGAAGGGGTGGAGGGGGCGATCGGAAAGCCCCCTCCTCGCGTCCGCAGACGCGAAATCCCTGCATAAACACGCGAAAATTACATTGGAATTGCCACCTACTCAATCGCGAAAATGGGTCAAGGGAGTTACTCCCTTGTTTCTTTGTCCTTCCCGCAGCAGTTCTTGTACTTCAAGCCCGAACCGCAGGGGCAGGGATCGTTGCGGCCAACGCGCTCCGACGGCTTCACCCGCTTGGGCTGGCGCGGCTGACCGTTGCCGGGCACAATCGGCTTGCCCTCGACGGGGCGAACCGCTGCCTGCACACGCTCCGGCGTGCGCTCAATGCGCAGCTGATACATGCGGCGCACCGTGTCTTCGCGAATCAGGTGATTCAGCTCGTCGAACATGTAGCCCGCTTCAATCTGATACTCGGTGACGGGGTTCTTGCCGCTGTACGCGCGGAAGCCGATGCCATCGCGCAGACGATCCATTGCGTCAATGTGATCCATCCAGCGCACATCCACCGCGCGCAGCAGCACAACGCGCTCCACTTCGCGCATGTCCAGCCCGATTTCCGCCAGCGCCGTCTCGCGCTCCTCGTAGAACGCCTTCGCGTCGTCCTTGAGCGCCTGCGCCAGCGCGTCGCGGTCACCGGAGCGGACGACATCCTCCAATTCGGCAATCTTGCCGTGGTGGATGCACAGGTTTTCCAGATAATTCGTCAGCTGCGGAATATCCCAATCCGTGCCGTCGTCAGACGCGCAGTGGCGGGAGAGCGCGGCGTCAATCAGCTTGTACGCCATGCCGATAATGTTGTCGCGGACGTTTTCGCCCATCAGCACGCGGCGGCGCTGACCGTAGATAATCTCGCGCTGGCGGTTCATCACGTTGTCGTATTCCAGAACGTGCTTGCGGATCTCGAAGTTGCGGCCCTCGATGCGCTTCTGCGCGGATTCAATCTGCTTGGTGAGCATTCCCGCCTGAAGCGGCTCGTCGTCCTTGAGCCCCAGACGCTCGACCATCGGCATGATGCGGTCGCCGCCGAAGAGACGCATCAGGTCGTCCTCCAGCGAAATAAAGAACTGGGTCGAACCGGGGTCGCCCTGACGGCCCGCACGGCCGCGCAGCTGATTGTCAATGCGGCGGGATTCATGGCGTTCCGTGCCGATGATATGCAGGCCGCCGGTTTGCAGCACGCGGTCATGCGCTTCGTCGGTGGTGCGCTTGAAGTCCTTGTAGAGGGACTGGTACTTTTCGCGCGCGGCAAGAATTTCGTCGGACACATCCTCGGCGTGACCGGTCGCGGCTTCGATGATTTCCTCGTCATAGCCGTCCTGACGCATGGCGCGGCGGGCGAGGAACTCCGGGTTGCCGCCCAGCAGAATGTCCGTGCCGCGGCCAGCCATGTTGGTGGCAATGGTGACGGCGCCCCAGTGGCCTGCCTGCGCGACGATTTCAGCTTCCTTGGCGTGGTTCTTGGCGTTCAGCACCTCATGCTGGATGCCGCGGCGCTGGAGCATGGCAGAGAGCATTTCGCTCGTTTCAACCGTGACCGTGCCGACCAGCACGGGCTGACCGTTTGCGTGCACCTGCGCAATCGCGTCCACAACGGCGTTGAACTTCGCCTTCTTCGTCTTGTAGACCATGTCGTCCAAGTCCTTGCGGATGTTGGGCTTGTTGGTGGGAATCTGCACGACGTCCAGCGAGTAGATGTTCTGGAACTCGTCCTCTTCCGTCTTCGCCGTACCTGTCATGCCGGAGAGCTTGTGGTACATGCGGAAATAGTTCTGGAAGGTGATGGTCGCCAGTGTGCGGCTTTCGCGCTCAATGGTCACATGCTCTTTGGCTTCAATCGCCTGATGCAGACCCTCGGAGTAGCGGCGGCCAATCATCAGGCGGCCCGTGAATTCATCAACGATGATGACCTGATCGTCCTTGACGACGTAGTCCACGTCGCGCTTCATCAGGAAGTTGGCGCGCAGGGCGCAGCTGACGTGGTGGTTCAGCTCGGCATTTTCCGCATCATTGATGTTGGTGATGCCGAACGCGGCTTCGACGCGCTGGGCGCCCTCGTCGGTCAGGCTGATGGCCTTTTTCTTCTCTTCAATCTCGAAGTGAACGTCACGCTTGAGCGTGCGGACGACCGCGTCCACCTTCGCGTAGAGGTCGGTAGATTTGTCGCCCGCGCCGGAGATAATCAGCGGGGTACGCGCTTCATCAATCAGGATGGAGTCCACTTCGTCGACGATGGCGAAGTTGTGGCCGCGCTGCACCAGCTCGCTTTGGCGGATGACCATGTTGTCGCGCAGGTAGTCGAAGCCCAGCTCGTTGTTCGTGCCGTAGGTGATGTCGCAGGCATAGGCGGCGCGGCGTTCGGCACTGTCCAGATCGTGGACGATCAGGCCGACGCTCAGCCCCATGAAGCGGTGGACTTTGCCCATCCACTCGCTGTCGCGGCGCGCCAGATAGTCGTTGACGGTTACGACGTGCACGCCCTTGCCGGACAGCGCGTTCAGGTACGCGGGCAGGGTGGACACCAGCGTTTTGCCCTCGCCGGTCTTCATCTCGGCGATGCGCCCCTGATGCAGCACCAGGCCGCCCATCACCTGCACGCGGTACGGGCGCATTCCCAGCACGCGGGCGTCGGCTTCGCGGATGGCGGCGAACGCTTCGGGCAGAATGTCATCTTCGGTTTCGCCATTTTGCAAGCGCGTGCGGAATTCATCCGTCTTGGCGCGCAGCTGCTCGTCCGTCAGCGCCTTGTATTCATCTTCGAGGGCGTCCACGGCGTTGACCGTCTTTTGCAGCTTTTTGACCTCCGCGTCATTGCTGCTGCCCAGCAGTTTTTTGACCCAATCGAACATAAAGTTCTCCTTTCAATATAGAAACAATTTCTGATAATATTTGGAAAATCACAATCATATGAGCGCACCTATTCCCGAATAGACACACTACTCTTTCATTATAACATGAAAGCCCCCGAACATGCAAGTGCTCAGGGGCAATAATCTGCCTTTACGCTCGTGCAAACTGCTGTTACTGCTCCGCCAATTCAGGGTGGGGAATCAGCAGCAAAACGCGATGCGCCTTGTCGGACAGGATGCGGCATGGGTCGTAGAAGGGAATTTCCGCCCCGGCTGCTTCGGCGCAAAAGGTGACAATATCGGACGGCTTGTCCTTCATAGCCGCTGTATACCGTGCGTACAGGTCGGGCGAAAGCTGAATCTCCACGGTTTCACCGTCCACAAGACGCATCAGCTGGGTCAGCAGTTCCTGCTCGGTGGAGAAGTACAGCCCGTGCGCCTGATAGTAGTTCGGAACGCCGCTCAGGTCGGGGAAAGTGTACCCGCGATTGGGCGTGTGGTCGATGGACATATCCGCTTCACCCATGGCGTAGTTGCTGTGGAACACATGCCCGTCGAAAGCGGCTCCCCATGTTGCGTCAAGAAAGCCGAAATTGGTCACATTCCATGCGTGCAAACCGGTTTCGCCGCTTGTGTCTGACGCTTCGCCGATGATGGTCGCGCATGGAATGCCCGCAAGCCGATAGAGCAGTGAAATCGCCTGCGCATATCCTGCGCAGGTGGCTTCGCCATACAGCAAAGCGCCCACGGCCGCGTGCTGCCACATGCTGTCGGGTGAATAGGTTGTATTCTGTACAAGCCGTTCGTACAGCGCCAGCGGGTCGGGATTTTCGTCCACCCACGACTGTGCTGTCTCCAGCAGCTGTTTGCGCAAGGCTGATGCTTCTTCGGCGGAACAAAGGTAGCGCGGTGAAATGCTTTGGGCGACATCCGGCTGATTGCGCTGATAATGGACACGGTAGGAGTCGATGTGAAACAGCTCCGGATAGTCGTTGCGCATGTTATCCAAGGTCTGTACCAGCAGATTGTAGGACGTTCCGGCGGGAAGCTGAATGCTGGTTTCCTGCGCCATGAGCTTTGGATACAGGAAATTGCGCAGACTACGTTCGCCGGGCGGCATCATGCGGACAGAGAGCATGGTTTCCGCCGGATAGGGCGTATCCGGCTCCTGCTGGGCGAGCAGGGTCGGGGCGGTGAAGAGCATCAGCAGAACGCACAGCAGGGGGAGAAAGCGGATTTTCTGCACGGGAATCCCTCCTTTCGGTGGAAGACGGGGAAAAGCTGTGGATAATACTATTTCCAGATTCACCTGCGCCATCTGCTTGCGCCTTTTCCCTTCTGGCGTCCGCTCATTCCACTTAGCGTAGCGCTGCTACGCTGCGTTTCATTCACGTTAGCCAGAATGAAAAATTCGCGGCGCATCTTGGCGCATTCTTATCTGGAAATAGTATAAGAGAACAGTCCAGCCGTGCAAACGTGCCAAGCTGGACTGTATTCTTAGAAATAAACACGCGGACACTGTATGAAAGTGTGCTCAACTCAATCGCGAGAAGGGTGTCGAGAGGGTCGAAGACCCTTCGCGGAGTCCAGAGGCAGAGCCTCTGGTGGGGTTTAAGGGGCAAATCCCCTTGCGTCTCCCCTTAATATGCCGCGCGGGGATTTCTGCCGTAGAGCACCGCGAGGGTCTCCTGACCCGCGGAGCCGTCCACGGAAAGCCCGTTGCGGGACTGGAAGGAGCGAACCGCCGCGACGGTCGCATCATCGTAATAGCCCGTGACGGCTGCCAGATAGCCAAGCTGCTGCAAGCTGTCCTGCATCTGCACCACTTCGTCGCCGCGGTCGCCCTTGCGGAGCGTTTTGTACTCCGTTGTTTTCGCCGCCGCCGCAACCGCAGTGCCGCTGTACAGTTTTGTCAGCGTCTTGTTGCCCGCGATGCCGTCCACCGGCGTCACCTTGTTGCGAATCTGGAATGCGCGGACAGCATCCTGCGTCGTTGCGCCGTACACGCCGTCGCGAGAGCCGTCGTAGTAGCCCAGTTCGTACAGCGTCGCCTGCATGGTGCGCACTGCCGCGCCCGTGTCGCCGGGGCGCAGCGTCGCGTATTCGTCGCTGTCCACCGCGTCAGAGGAGTACAGAAGCGTCAGCGTCTTGTCGCCCGCAATGCCATCCACCGGCGTGATGTTCATCTTCTTCTGGAACGCCTTGACCGCTGCCGTTGTGCCGGAACCGTAATCGCCGTCAATCGTGCCGGTATAATAGCCCTTCTGCTTCAGCGTCGTCTGCAGCTGGCGAATCGCCGCGCCGCTGTCACCCGGCCGGAGCGTGGTGTACTTGGATGTATCCGTGCTGCTGGAGGTGGTGAACAGCGCACGCTGGGTCGCGGGACCTGCCTTGCCGTCCACACGCAAGCCCTGCGCTGACTGGAACGCGACGACTGCTGCCGTCGTTGCCGCGCCGTATTTGCCGTCCACGCTGCCGGAATAGTAGCCCTTGTTTTTCAGCGCCTTCTGGAGATTGCGAACCGCCGTGCCGGTGTCGCCCTCGGAGAGCGTCGTGTAGCCGTCCACAGAGGTGGAAGCGGTCGCCGTCGGCATGGAGCTGGCAGCAATCGCCGCATCGGAATAGAGGCGGTTCAGGGTGGATGTGCCCGCTTTGCCGTCCGCCTTCAGGCCGTTCGCCGTCTGGAAGGCAATCACTGCCGCCTTTGTCGCGTCGCCGAAAGATCCGTCCGCCGTGCCGGTCAGGTAGCCCAAGGATTTCAGGCGCGTCTGCATCGCCTTGACGGCGCCGCTGTTCTTCATGCCGGACTCCAGCGTCGTGCCGATGGAGGAAACGGGCGTGGAGGATTTCGCCGCGGAGGAAGAATACAGCGTTTGCAGCGTCGAAGGCCCGGCGACACCGTCGGTGTACAGGCTCTTGTACTTTTTCTGGAACGCCTTGACGGCATATTCGGTCGCACCCTCGTAGTTGCCGTCCGGCGAACCCGCCATCCAGCCCAGTTCAATCAAGCGCGCCTGCAGCGTGCGGACGCGCGTGCCGGACGAACCGCTCTGGAGATAATACTCAGTGGAGAGGTTCGGGGTCGCAGTGGTATGCGGCTTGGGGGTCGCGGTCTTGCGCGGAGTAGCGGTTGCGGCGGCTGCCTTGACAGCGTTGGAGCTGTTCAGCTTTGCCATCGTCGATTTGCCCGCGATGCCGTCCACCAGCAGATTGTTGCGGTCTTGGAACGCACGCAGCGCCTTCTCCGTCGCGTCGCCGAAATCGCCGTCAACGCTGCCGGTGTAGTAGCCCAGCTGCTTCAAGCGGCGCTGGAGCGTCTTGACATCAGCGCCGGACGAGCCTTTTTTGAGAACGGCCGCCGCAGTCGGCGTGGGCGTTGCGGTCGGCCGCGCAGTGGTGGCGATGCTGCCGGGCGGCGTGGTCACCACGGTGACAATGCCGTTGGAGGTAATCACGCCCGGCTGCGTCGTCGGCGTAGCGGTGTTCGTGCCGAAATTAAAAACGGATTCAACCGTCGGCGTGGGCGAAGGAGTGGGCGTGGCGGTGCGCGGGGGCGCTGTGACAGCAACCGTATTGTAAACAACACCCTGATTGGACAGGTCGCCCGACAGGTCGTCCGGCGGCACAAAGCAGCCCGTCAGCGTCATGGACAGCGCCAAAACACCGCACAGGGCAGCACCCTTGAGAATGCGGTTGCGAACAGTTGCAGCGGCATGATTCTTCATGATGATAATTCCCTTCCTTCACACTCAGGGCGAGCGGAGCAAGCGTTATCCTCCCGCCGGATTTGCCGGAAAGAGGCGTATGGGCAATCGCCCATCTATATTGTACACATTTATCGGGCAGTGTGCAAGGGCTAAATTGCACTTCCCCTGCCGGAAAGTGGCGAAAAGCCCGCGCCTTCCAATGATATAACGAAACAAGCGGCGCTTTTCCTCCCTTTCCGCTGGATTAGACGGAGAAAAACGCGGATTTGTTCCGCTGAATCAACTATAATTCGACATGTGCGCCGGATTCTCCTGCTGCAAAAACCGTTTCGATATGAAAAACCCCGCCGGACGATTCCGACGGGATTCGATTATTCGTGCTTGCGAACCTTGCATTTCAGCACGGCATCCACTGCTTTGCCCATTTCCGGCAGCTGAATGTCCATCAAGCGTCCCTCGTCGCACTTCTTGGCAAGTTCGGGCTGAATCGGCAATTGCGCCAGCATCGGCAGTCCATACTGCTTCGCGACATCCGCCGTGCGCCCTTCGCCGAAGGGATACAGGCGCTTGCCGCAGTCCGGGCAGGTCATGTACGCCATGTTTTCCACCAAGCCCAGCACGGGGATGTTCATCATCTGCGCCATTTTGACGGCTTTTTCCACAATCATGCCGACCAGCTCCTGCGGGCTTAAGACAATCACGATGCCATCCACCGGCAGCGACTGGAACACCGTCAGCGGCACGTCGCCCGTTCCCGGCGGCATGTCCACATACAGGCAGTCTACATCCCCCCAGCACACATCCGTCCAGAACTGCTTGACCGTGCCCGCAATCAGGCTGCCGCGCCAGATAACGGGGTCGGTGTCGTGTTCCAGCAGCAGGTTGATGGACATAACCTTCACGCCGTTTTCAGCTTCCTGCGGCAGGATGCCCAGCTCATTGCCGACCGCCTTGTCGCGGATGCCCAGAATGCGCGGCATACTCGGCCCGGTGATGTCCGCATCCAGCACCCCGGCGATTTTCCCGCGCCGCGCCGTTTCGCACGCGAGCAGACCCGTCACCAGTGATTTTCCCACGCCGCCTTTGCCGCTGACAACGCCGATGACCTTCTTCACCCGGCTGCCCGCGTTTGCCGGGGCAAGCAAACTCTGCGGCTTCTGCCGCGATGCGCACGCGCTCCCGCACGAGGAGCAGTCATGCGTACATTCTTCTGCCATCATGTTCACCTCTGCATCAGATTCATGGGGTATTATAGCATCCGTTTGGGAATGCGTCAAGCTGTCATAATGCCCGAATCGGGAAGTACAGATACTCCTGCTGCGTTTTCGGGTCGGTGAATTCCTGCACCGCGCCGACGAGCTTCACGCCGTTTTCGCGGAAGTAATCGACCATGCGGCTGAACGTGTCCGCGCGGCGATTCTCTACGGCAAGGTACTCATACCCCGGCACGACCCACTTCGTCCATCCGTCCGGCACTTCCGCGTCGATGGGACATTCCACGCCCGCAAGGTACAACCCGTGCGAGAAGCCGTCTGTCCATGGCAGGAACGAACGAGTTTCGTCGCTCATCGCGCCCCAAATGCCGAGCAGCGCGCCGTTTTCGTCGCGGCTGGCGACGGGGGAGACTTCGTCGAAGTGGGCGTTCGCGTCTGACCAGAGCATGGGGATGAAGTCTTCGCCGTCGTCTGTCGAGCCTTCGATGCCGATGACGGCAAAGGCGGGCTTGACGATTTTTTGAATGTTGAGGGATGATTCCATGCTGATACCTCCGATGCTATCCTATTCCCGATTCCGCCACAAGTCATTCTTGCGAATCTTTACCCGCGGAATGCTCGTCGTCAAGTCCACTTCATAGATGTCTTCCTCCGTCGGATGCAGAATCACATGCACCCTCTGCCCCAGCGCCGGTTCAATGGTGGACGTATGAAACAAAATCAGCGCATTCCCCGTGCTCGGATGCGTACATTGCAGCTCGATAAAGAAGCGATTGTGTTTGACAGGTGCAGTGTAGCTGACGGTCGCCGCCGTGTGCAGCCCGATTCGCCGCAGTTCCCAGCGCGGCTTCAGGCGCTGGAAGAAATCGACGATGGCGGCAGGGGAGAAGGAGCGCAGCGTCGTGCGGCGCAGGAGCAGAGCGCCCGCGAGCATCCACAGCGGCAGCGGCGCCGACGCAAGCAGCGCAATGGGATACCCCAGCAGCGCGCCCGCAATGCCGATGGCGCACAACACTTCCAGCGCGACGAACGTCCAACGGGAGAAGAAGCAGTGCCGGTGCAGCGCGTTCGCCGCCGCCCAGCCCAGCACGATGCCCCACGCCAGCGGCGCGAGCAGCAGCACGAACCCGGCGAACGATGCGCCCGTTGACCCGCGCGACATCAGATGAACACCGCTGAATGCCAGCCCCCCAAGCAGCAGATAGAACCCCGCCCAGCTGTACGGGCGGAGCAGAAACGCCTGCCAGAGCGGCGTTGCGCCCTCCACGGCATAGCGGACGGATGCGCGCAGGTAACGGCAGGCATACAGCGTCAAATGCGCCGTCAGCTTCGGCAGCCACAGCAGCACATCCAGCAGCATGTTCAGCAAGTCGCCGACCCCATGCGGACGGCGGAAGGGAAAATCCGGGCGCGCAGAACGGAGCAATTGCATCGTCCTGCGCAGCGATTCGCCCAGCGGCGGCAGACGGAATTTCCGTTTCGGGGGCGCGGACGGCGTGTCCGGAGGCACATCGAACGGGATGTCTGGCGGCATGGCATCGAACGAATCCGCCGCAGGGTACGGGATGAACTCCTCGGGCGAATAATACTCGCGCGTTCGGCGTCGGCGCGGGGGGGCGTCCGCATTCATGCGGCGGCGGCAGGGCGCGGCTTCGTTTTCCTCCGGCGTATATGCCCGATCAGCCCGGCGCCGGCGCGGCGTCTGCTCACTCATGGGGCTGCCTCCCTTTCGTATGCGTCGCACAGGGACTTTGCGTCGCCCTGCGCGCGGATTCTGCCGTGCTCCAGCCAAATCACGCGGTCGCAGAGTTCGCGAATCTGGCTTAAATTATGGCTGACGAACAGCACTGTCGCGCCGCCGGACATGAGCTCAAGCATCCGCGCGCGGCTCTTGCGCTGGAAACGCTCGTCGCCGACGGCAAGAATTTCATCCACAATCAGAATATCAGGCTGAACGACGGTGGCGATGGAGAAAGCCAGCCGCGCGAGCATTCCGGACGAGTACGTTTTCAGCGGGCGGTCGATGAAACGATTGAGTTCGCTGTACGCAATGATTTCCGGCGCTTTGTCGTGCAGAAAATCCTTCGGGTAGCCAAGAATTGCGCCGTTAAGGAAGATGTTCTCCCGCCCGGTGAGTTCCGCGTCGAAGCCGCTGCCGAGTTCGAGCATGGGAACGAGCGTGCCTTGCAGGGTGACGCTGCCGCTGGTGGGCGGGTAAATGCCGCTGATGATTTTGAGCAGGGTGGATTTTCCCGCGCCGTTATGGCCAATCAGCCCGGTGACACTGCCCTTTTCGGCGGTGAAGGACACATCATCGAGGGCGCGGAAGGTGGTGGTATGCGTCTGGCGGTGGAGGGCGTCGACGACAAACTCCTTGAGGTTGGTGGTGCGGTTCTGGTCGATGCGGAAATCCATCGTAATGTGGCGGGCTTCTACCAAGGGGATTCACCTCCTTGCAATCTTCTTTCCTTTTATTTTATTTGCGGGGAGCAAAGTTGACTTCTTTATCAATACTGGTCTTTATTGCGGCAACCAGAGGGCAATGAGAACAGACGAAGTCTGCGGTCGCCCTCTGGACTCCTTCGCCCGTCGCCAACTTCCTACTAAATTTTTGCCCAAAGTTTTTTAGTTGGTGTGCCTTCGGTTCCTTTTTATAAGCATAACCACACCGTTACATGGAAGGGCACCGAAGGGGTGGAGGGGGCGATCGGAAAGCCCCCTCCTCGCGCCCGCAGGCGCGAAATCCTGCGAATATAATTCTCCATCAACCAAGAAAAATCCTCTTGCCAAATGCAAAACTGACAGAAATTCCTTTCTGCTTCCGCCCCTTGACGGGAGGGCGCGGGTGGGCTATACTTATCCCGTATGGAAAAGGGGAGGAATCTGGATGGAAATCATTGCACGAATCGAAAACGGCTTTCGGGAGAAATTCGGCGTGCCGCGGCAGTCGGGGCTTGTGCCGGAGGTGATTTCCCGCGTCGTGATGGCGGAAAAGTACAGCGTCCGCGAGGCGTTCCGCGGCATTGAGGATTACTCCCACCTGTGGCTGCTCTGGGAGTTCGACCGCGCGCAGCAGGATGATTGGCGGCCGACTGTGCGTCCGCCGCGGCTGGGCGGCAATACCCGATTGGGCGTGTTCGCGACGCGCTCGCCATTCCGCCCGAACCGCATCGGTCTGACGGTTGTCCGCTTGATTCGCATGGAGGAGGAGAACGGGCGCATCACGCTCGTCGTCTCCGGCGCGGATTTGATGGACGGCACGCCAATCGTGGACATCAAGCCGTACCTGCCGTATGTGGACAGCGTGCCGGACGCGGTCGGCGGGTTCACCGAGCAGACCGAACGCCATCACCTGACGGTGGATTTTCCGGAGAAGCTAAAAAAGTACGTTCCCAAGCAGAATCTGCCCGCCGTGATGGGCTTGCTCGCGCAAGACCCGCGCCCGGCGTATCAGCATGACGGAAAGCGCGTGTACGGCGTGCCGTATGGCGAGGTGGATATTCGCTTTGTCGTCGAGGGAGACACGCTGACGGTGGTGGAGGTCGTGCCGTACACGGAAAAGGAACAGAAAAAATGAATACGAATCGCTGGATGCAGGAGGTCAATGCGCGGTTTCCGGTGCGCAAAAGCAAGGTACAAAAGGCGCAGTTCCGCCAGTATGTGCTGCAAAAGGCGCAGGAAATGGGCTATGCGGCGAGGATGGAGGAAAACAAGGCAATCTGCACGAACCGCAATATCGTCGTGGGCGATGTGGACAAGGCGAAAGTGCTTGTTACGGCGCATTACGACACGCCCGCAACCGTCGGGCTGCCGAATGTCATGCTCCCCATGAATCGCCCGATGTTCTACCTCGTTCAGGCACTGATTGCGCTGGTGATGGTGGTGTTCATCTTCATACCGACGGGGATTGTGGAAAAGCTCACGGGCAGCATCTTCTGCACGGAAGCGACGCTGATTGGGCTGTACTGCCTGATGATGTATCTGCTGCTGGCGGGCGTGCCGAATCCGCACAACGTCAATGACAACACGTCGGGCGTGTGCGGGGTGCTGGCGCTGATGGAAGCGTTCGCGGCGGAAAAGCCGGAGGAGATTGCGTTCGTGCTGTTTGACAACGAGGAGAAGGGGCTGCTCGGCGCATCGGGGCTGGCGAAAGCGCATAAGCAGGCGGCAAAAGAGACGCTTGTGCTGAACATGGACTGCATCGGCGTGGGGGAAGCCATGCTGATGCTTGTGCCGAAAGCGGCGCGGGAGAAGTATCCGGCACTGGGCGAGACGGCGCGGAAAAGCAGCGGCATTCCGGTCGTCCTTGGCGACATGGAGAAGTGCAATTTCTCCTCCGACCAGAAGCACTTCAAGCTCGGCGTGGGTATCTGCGCCTGCCGCAAGAAAAAGCATGTAGGCTGGTACTGCAGCAAAATTCATACCAAACATGACACGACGTACGACGAAATCACCCTGCAGGGCGTGGCGGACACGGTGGAAGCCGTCCTCCGGCAGGTCGTCGGGAAGGAGCAAGCATGACCATACGCGAAGAAATCGACACGCAGTTCCCCATCCGCAAAACGACGGCGCAGAAGCGGGCGTTCGAGAAGTGGGTGATGGCGAAGATGCGCGAAATGGGGTATCGCCCCTATGTGGACGGCATGAACCGAAAGGACAAGCTGCGCCACCGCAATATCGTCGCCGGCGACCCTCAAAATGCCGAACTGCTCATCAGCGCCCACTACGATACGGCGGCGACCATCGGCATACCCGATTTGCGCATCCCCCGGAATTTCCCGGTGTATATCCTCGCACAGGGCGCGGTGCTGCTGGGAATGCTGCTGATTTCCCTGCTGATCGGCACGGCAGTCGGGCTGGCGACGAAGAGCGGCGATTTGCTGATCCTGACGTTCTTTTTTGCCTATCTGGCGCTGATGCTGCTGATGATGTTCGGCGCGGCGAACAAGCATAACGTCAATGACAACACATCCGGCATTGCCGCCCTGCTGGAGACGATGCAGCGCCTGTCCCCTGAAGCGCGCGAAAAGACGGCGTTCATCCTCTTTGACCATCAGGAGACGGGCAGCCGCGGCGCAAAGAGTTACGGCGCACAGCACGTCGAAGTGCAGACGATGAAGCTGCTTGTTGACCTCAACTGCGTCGGCGATGGCGACACGTTTGTCATCAGCGCCCCGAAAATGGCGCAGGACAAGCCGGAATACGCCGCCGTCCGCGAATCCCTTGAAGAAAACGCGATGGCATCCGGCGTGTCGACGCAGTTCTTCGGGCGCGCGGGCGTGCAAGGCGCGGGCGATTATCGGCGCTTCGTGTGCGGGGTGGGCGTATCGGCATACCACCACAGCGCGGGGGTGGGACTCATCACCGGGCGCATCCACACTTCCCGCGATACCGTCTGCCGGCAGGAAAATTTGGACTATCTCGCCAAAAGTCTCGCCGACGCGGCTCAAAAAATGAATGATTTGTAACAATTTGCCGAACAAGCGGCATTTTTCAGCGCTTTTGCTTTGCAATTTGTACCGGAATATGCTACAATAGAGAATAGAAAGGCTCCCTGTTGGCGAGACTGGAAGAGGAGGAAGCAGCATGCTGCCGAAAGTTTCCAAGGGATTCCGCGCCATTTTTGTCGCGGTGATGTGTGTGGTGTGCGTGGCGCTGTGTGTGCTGGCGGTTCGGCTGGCGCAGCAGGGCGAGCAGCTTCGGCTGACGCAATTGCAGCTGGATGCAAGTCTGGCGCGGTTGAAGCTTCAGCAGACGCAGCGCGCGCAAATCGACGTTGACCTGCCGGAAACGCTGGCGCAATTGCAGGCGGTGCAGCCCGAAGCGGATGCAGCGTCCGCGCGCGAGCAGGAACTCCGCGCCCAGCGCAAGGCGCTCCGCAGCGAGAATGCGGAATTAGCGGCGCAGGCGGAAACGCTCACGCAGCAGCTCGCTCTCCTTCGGACCCCGGACAGTGAGCTGATCGGAGAGGTGGAGACGCTGCAAAAGACGCTTTCATCCCTTCAGGCGCAGGTGGACGCCGCACGGCAGCTCCTTGGGCAGGCAGAGGAGTGAGCCTATTCCCCAATTCACTTGCGCTATCTGCTTGCGCATTCGCATTTGGAAATAGGATGACAGCCGCATTTATTCACAGCCTGAGATTCGACTGACAAAGCAAGGAGGAAGTTCCCATGTCCGAAAACAAGTCCCAGACGCCGGCACAGAACACGCCGGAAAACAGCGAGAAGAAGAAAGTTTCCCTGTTTGCACTCATCGTCGTGCTGGTCGTGGCGGTCATCGTGATGGTCGCGCTGTTCGTGCGGTCGAATAACCTGTCCAGTCAGCTGGATGAGGTCAACGGTCAGCTGGCAGCCAGCAACACCGAACTCCAGCAGACCATTGCTGACAAGGAGACGGCGCAGGCGGAACTGACCACCGCGCAGAATGACCTCCGCGAAGCGCAGCTGGTGCTGGAAGAATCCACCGCAAAGGTGGCGGAACTGGAAGCTCAGCTGGTTGTGCTGAACGACGAAAACGAAGTGAACAAGGCGCAGGTGGAAACGCTGACCGCTGAACTGGACACCGCAAAGGCGAATCAGGCGGCGGCGCAGGGCTACCTCGACAACGTGTCCGCCCAGCTGGATGAGCTGATGCAGAACCTCGGCTTGGCGCAGAGCGCGCTGAACGGCGAAGCGACGGAAGAACCCACCGCCGAACCGGACGCGACGGAAGAACCCGCTGCTGAACCCGACGCGACGGAAGAACCCGCTGTCGAGCCTGACGCGACGGAAGAACCCGCTGTCGAGCCCGCTGTGACGGAAGAACCCACCGCCGAACCCACTGTGACGGAAGAACCCACTGTCGAACCCGAAGCAACGGAAGAACCCACCGCTGAGCCGGAAGCGACGGAAGAACCCAACGCCGAACCCGAAGCGACGGAAGAACCCGCTGTTGAGCCTGACGCGACGGAAGAACCCGCCGCCGAACCCGAAGCGACGGAAGAACCCACCGTCGAACCCGACGCGACGGAAGAACCCACCGCCGAACCTGACGCGACGGAAGAACCCGCTGCTGAAGGAAGAGTTCTTACCACCACCATCACGTCTATGCTGCCGGACGAATACACGCTTGATGTTGAACTGCATCTGGATGCGAACAATGTGGTGACGGAGTTGAAGCTGACGCTGGAAAATGAAATCGAAGGTCTGACGCAGGAAATGCTGGACGCCTTCGCGGAGCAGTTCGTCGGCAAGCAGCTGCCGGTTGTCCTGCACGCGGATGCGGATGAGACGACTGCGGAAGAGCAGATTGTCGAAGGCATGGAGAATCAGCTGGAGAACAGCCGCGGCATCGTTGAGATGCTGAACAAGCTGGCAGAGCAGTAATCCCCTGACACATCGCGCCGCCCCGCTGACTGAATATGGTTAAGCGGAGCGGCGTTTTTTGCACTTGTGTTCCTTTTCAATCAATGGTATAATAGAAGTGGACGTGTATGTCCGAGCAGATATATCAACGATCGACGACCAATGGAGGCTGCACATGAAAAAATGGTTCTGTGCGCTGGGCATGATGCTGGCGCTGCTGATGTCCGTCGCGCTGGCGGACGGCGTGAAAGTTACCTTTGCCGAGAAAAACGGGCAAATCAACGGCGGCTATGATTATACGCTGAAGCTGAACGTGTCGCCCGCAAGCGACAAAGACCTGACGGTTTCCCTGACCTGCGACGGCTTGGATGGCGCGTATTCCGTGGTCATCCCGGCAGGGCAGAAGAGTACCATGCTGACCGTTCCGACGCAGGTGGTGGAGGAGCGCGGCAAGGTCGTTTTTGAACTGCAGAGCGGCGACGGCTACACCGGTGCGGGCAAGCACACGCTGACCATCCAGCGCCTGCCGAACGTGCAGTTCTATCTGGGCATTAACTTTGGCACGGTGGGCAAGAAGATGAGTGTCCGCATGACGGTGACGAATTCATCCACCATCGTCAAGGGCAACAACACCTTCCAGCTGCGCGATGACAAGGGTACAGTGCTGGCGGAAGCGAAGTGGTCGAATCCGAGCGGCGACATGAGCTTCTCCATCACCCCAACCGCTGATATGGAGGGATACACTCGCCTGAGCGTGTGGCTGGGCGATCGCTGTGTGGCGGATGGCGGTTACCTGACCGTCGTTGCGAAGGGACAGCGCGCCGTCAAGAACGTGGAGACGGAGCGGAAACTTGTCGGCATCGGCATGGACTGCGGTTTCGGCGGCAAGAACACCGATCAGGTGCTGGAAGTGCTGGCGAAGCACAACACGAATATCACCTTCTTCATGACGGGCTATTTCGTCCGCACGTTCCCGGAGGAATCCAAGCGCGTGCTGGCGGCGGGCAATGAAATCGGCGACCACACGAACACGCATCCGCAGCTGACGAAGGAACGGCCATACAGCATGATGCGCCAAATCGTTTTTCCGGCGGAGACCATGGCGGAAACGCTGGGCGTCTCGCCGCGCCTGATGCGCCCGCCGTACGGGGACGTGAACAGCAACGTCATCAGCGTTTCGCGCGCGGAAGGCATGGAGTGCGTGCTGTGGAACATGAGCACGAAGGACTCCATCGGCAAATACACGGTGGAGGAGTGCATCAAGAACGGTACGACGCGCGCCAAGCTCGCGCCCGGCAATATTTTGCTCTGCCATCTCGACGCGAATCGCAGCTGGGAAATTCTTGATGCTGTCCTGACCTACTACGAGGAGCAGGGCTACACCGTTCTGCCGATTTCTGCGCTGATTTACGCGACGGGCGGCTCGCTGCCCCCGATGCCCTCCACCCGCGAGGCACTGCTCTACACCGACGACTACTGGCCGAACTGGCTGGCAGAACGCGGCATTGAGATTGAGACGAAGGAATAAGCAAGCAGGCTGTCCGAGAAAAACGGGCAGCCTGTTTTGCAAAAGGTGGAATGCCGATGCACATCACTGACTGGAAAGAGAATTTTATCTCGAAGATGATTACGCGCGGGCGCGATTACTGGCGTGCCGGGACAGTGAAAAATCTGCACTGCACGCAGGAGAAAATCACTGCTGATGTAGAAGGCACGCGGCTGTATCGGGTTGAGATTACGCTGGAAGACGATGCCGTGGCAACCATGTCCTGCACCTGCCCCTTTGCGAAAGAGGGCGCAAACTGCAAGCACATGGCGGCGGTTCTCTTTGCGGCGACCCATCTGCCGGAAGCGGAATTGCCCGCGCCGGAGTGGGAGAAGAAGCTGAACAGCCTGTCCGCTGAAACGCTTCGGGATTTTCTTCGCCCGCTGCTAAAAAAGGACGAAGCACTCCGAAATCGGCTGATGCTGTGCAAGGGAGACGAACCTGTCCGTGCGGATGAACGCCGCCTCAATTGGCAGCGCACCCTGACGCAGACGCTTCACGCCGCCGAACGCTATTCCGAAAACGAGTATGACGAATACGCGGAATATGACGAAGAAGAAGAATATGACGAAGAAGAGGAATCACCCGTTCAGGAACTGCTGGAGCTGCTGGACGCGGAATTGGCTGATTTGCTGACACCGGAACATGCGATGCTGGCGTTTGAACTCGTTTGCGACACGGCAATGATGTTTGAATCCGCCGATGAAATCCTTGAACAGGAGGATATCGAAGACGCTTGCCGCGATGCATGGATGCAGATTCTTGCCATCGCAGCACCCGACCAGCAGTCGGCAATGTACGAGTGGTTCGCCGCTGCATTCCGGACGTGGCAACCGCTGCCGTATTTCACCGCGCCGCTGGCGTTCTTGTTTTCGTATCCGTGGGACGAAGCGATTCATCAGCGGAATCTTGCGCTGCTGGACGAAAAAATTGCCGAATGGAAGCCGAATGCGCAGGAACGCGGTGGAGGCGCGATGGTGAACCTGCTGAATCAGCGTGAAAAAACGATGCAGCAGCTGCACGCTTCGCAGGAGGACATCATCAGCTTCTGGCATTCGCATTGGGATGTGCCGTATGCGCATGACCGGACACTGAAAACGCTGATGGCGGCGGAAAAGTGGACGGAAGCCATCGAGCAGGTCAAGGCGGATTTGCAGACGTTCGCCGGGGAATATATGCCATGCAAGCAGCGCCGCGAACAGCTGATTTTGCTCTATCAGCGCGCGAATCAGCCTGACCTTGCGCAGCGGGAGATTCGGCAGTACATTGAGCAGTACAATCAGTACAGCATGGAGCAGATTGATGCGCTTCGAGCGACGCTTCCCGCCGATGCGTGGCGCGACGAGGCGGAACGTTTGATGAAACTGCCGACGACAAGCACTATCCGCCTGCCCCTGCTGGCATCCATTGAGCAGTGGGAGCAGCTGCTCCAGCGGATTCAGCAACACGGCAATTTTGAGGGACTGTGTACCTATTTTGACCCGCTGATGGCATGGGATTCCGCCCGCACGCTGGCACTCTACCGCAACATGGTGAATCGCGCTATGCAAGCGGCTTCGTCGCGCGCCGCCTACTGCGAGGTCATCCGGCAGCTGGAACGCATGAAAGGCACCGACGAGGGAAGAAAGATAATTGCTGACCTTGCTGAACAGTGGCGCAGGGACTACAAGCGCAAGTGCGCACTGCTGGACGAATTGCAGAAAGCAGGATATTGACAAAAAACTGGACTGTCCGAGCAAAACGCTCGAACAGCCTGTCTTTTCTTACTTACTCCGCCGGGAACAGGAATCCCGCCGTCATTTCCAGATAGTTTTCGCCCGCGTAGTCCGGGAAAAGCTCATGCATCTTCGCGATGAAATCCGCCGTGAACGCTGTCGGTTGCAAGCGTCACGGTGGTGCAGGTCGGGGTGCTCACTTTCGCCAGCGCAGCGGACAGCAGCAGCAAAATCATCACCAGCAGGGAAATCAGTTTCCTCATGGGTTCCTCCAAGGTGGGTCGTTCGGGAAAAGGGTTATCTTGTAAAGAATACACCATTTCTGATATGGGCGCAAGTACGCACTTTTTATTAGAGAGGCACTTTGGGTGACTGGGGAAGGATTCGCTGCGAGGGCAAAAGAAAAGCACCGATTCTATCGAATCGATGCTAATCTGGCGGAGAGTTAGGGATTTGAACCCTAGGTGGGGTATAAGCCCACACACGATTTCCAGTCGTGCGCCTTAGACCACTCAGCCAACTCTCCATATGAAGCTCACATTGCGGCGGGTCATCCGCAACATTGATTATTATAGCGCGAATCGGGGCGTTTGTCAAGGGAATTTTCGTGATTTTTGCAAAAAATCCGCGCGAGTGAGGGCGAACGCAGAAAAAGGACTGTGAGCGGAGAAAAGTGCCCGCGCAGCAGTCCTTTTGCGGTTAAATCAGGAACATCCAGCCAAGCATTGACAGCATCGCGGCGATATGCAGCGTGCCGACGATTTGCAGGGGGAACATGACGATGAAAATCGGGAGAATCGTGAACACGAGCGCCCAGATCGGGAAGCCAATCGCGCCGGTGATGATAGCGGCCATCAGCGTGACGTAGAATGCCAGCATCCCCAGAGAACACAGGCGCAGGGATGCGCCGCTGCCCATCAGGTCAAGCATCATGCCCTTGGCACGCTCGTCCCGCCCATATTTGAGGAACATGTACTCCGCCAGCCCGCACTTCAAGTGATACGCGGAGCTGACGATGCCCGCGAACGTCGTGCCCGCGAACAGAATTGCGCCGTACACCGGGGCTTTCTGGTACGCATACGCCGCCAGTGCCGCGTATCCGCAGAACTCCAGCACGATGGCAAACACGCCCAGCACGCCTGAACGCATCGGCACACTTGGCGAAACGCCCTCCATCAGCTTCGCGGCGTAGTCGCCATCCTTCAGCTTGCTGTAGTTGGCAAGTTTCAGCGTGCCGTTGGGGAAGATACTCAGGATGCGGTCGCAGTACATGTTGATGGCGTGGCCGATGATGCCCAGGGCAAGCAGGATGTACAGGATATTCATGCGCGTATGTCTCCTAAGTTAATTGCAACTAACCGCTTCGGTTTGGAGTATAGCACACGCACCAATCCCTGTCAAGGGCGGACAAATGGTTTCGGAAGATTTTCGTTACAGCCAGCCGACCGCGTGCGCCGCCGCGCCGCCGACGCCGCAGAGCAGCATCACCAGAATTGGGTTCCATTTCTTCCAGCGCAGGACGAGGAACGCCGCGACCATCAGCACAATGCCGACGATGGACACGCCGCCGCCCGATTTCACCGCCGCGACCTGCACGATGCTCAGCGCCGCCGACGCAATCAGCGCGACGACCACGGGACGCAGTGCGCCCAGCACGTTCTGCATCGTTTGCCCGGAACGAAATCGCCCATACAAATAGGAAAGAAGCGTGACGAGAATCAGCGACGGCGCGATGCACCCGAACGTCGCGACAAGCGCCCCCGGTAGTCCGGCGCAGCGCATCCCGACGAATGTCGCGGAGTTGACCGCAATCGGGCCGGGGGTCATTTCGGCAATCGTCATTAGGTTCGTAAATTCTGCCATCGTCAGCCAGCCGTGCGATTCCACGACCAGCGACTGAATCAGCGGCATGGCAGCATATCCGCCGCCGACACTGAACAGGCCGATTTGGAAAAAGACGAGGAACAGCACCATCATACGGATACGCCCCCCTTTCGCGCCAGCAGCGCCCGGATAACGCCAATCGCCGCCGCGACGAGGATGACCACGATGACGTTGACGTGAAAGACCGCGGATGCCACGAACGCGCCCGCCATCAGCAGCAGATTCAGCCAATCCTTCGACTGCACGACCTTGCCGCCAAGATTTGCCGTTACGTCGCAGATGACCGCCGCCACGCCCGACTGCATCCCCGTCAGCAGCGCGCGTACCCATTCGTTCTCGGCGAACGCAGCGTACATCATAGAGATGATGCTGATGATGACAATCGGCGGCAAAATTGTCGCCAGTACCGCGACAATCAGCCCCGGAATCCCGGCGATGCGCCGCCCAACGAGGATGGCGCCGTTGACGGCAATCGCGCCCGGTGCGGTCTGCGCCAGGGCGGTCATGTCCAGCATTTCCTCTTCGGTCAGGTAATGCAGCTCATCAACGAATTTCTTCTTCATCAGCGACACGATGACGAATCCGCCGCCGAAAGTGAAGGTGCTGATGAGGAGCATGGAAGAAAAGAGTGTACAAAGACGGTGCGCTTTGGATTCCTGTGGCATCAGGGGGGTCAGCTCCTTTTTGAAATTGAGTTTATTCAATAAAATAGAATTTGTCTGCGGCGCGGAGGTTTCGCGTCTGCGGACGCGACAAGGGGGCAATAGAAACAGACGAAGTCTGCGATCGCCCCCTTGACCCCTTCGCAACGCACTCCCATGTTACAGGTTTATTGTGTTGGTTGGGAAAACGATAGGGAAACGAACCATAAAACTTCCGATAAAATCCAAGAAACATGGGTGTGCAGCCCGAAGGGGTGGAGGGGGCGAGCGGAAAGCCCCCTCCTCGCCTCCGCAGAGGCGAAACCCTCTGCAACATCAAAGGCACTACCGCACAATTCGTCGGCAGCGCTGGCGATGCCTTTTCTGCCATCTGCTTCTTGCAGAAATCTCGATTTACCTCCAGTAAACCTTCGATTTCTGCAATCGCATCTGACAAAAAATGCATTCGCCATCGCACCAACTCATTTGTGCGGTATTGCCCAAAACTCAAGTTTGGAGAAGAAAATCAATCAGAATATCACTCCACAAACGTGAGTGTGTTGACATTGAAGACCCCCTTGGTGGTGAGCCGCAGTGCCGGAATCACCGGCAGACTCGCGAACGAAAGCGTCATGAACGGGTCAATGCCGCGATTCACGCCCTGCGCCCACGCTGCCGCTTTGCAGTGCTCTAACTTCTCGTTCACTTCCGGCAGCGGACGGTCAGTAAACAGCCCCGCCAACTCCAGCGGCAGACGAGCCTGCACCTGCCCGTTCTCCACGACGATGATGCCGCCGTGCATCTTTTTCAGCTCGTTGACCGCAAAGGCAATGTCCTCCGGCGATACGCCGCAGGCAATGATGTTGTGGCTGTCGTGGGCAATCGACGTCGCAACCGCGCCGCGTTGAATCCCGTAGCCGCGGACATAGCAGCTGGCGACATGCCCCGTGTCGTGGTGCCGCTCGCAGACGGTCATCTGGCAGATGCCGTTATCGACGCCTTCCGCGTGCCCCAAGTCTTCGGTCACAATCTGCCCGTCGATGAGGCCAATCAGCGGCGCGACCCCAATCCGCAGCTGCTCCGGCGTTACATCCGGCAGATGGAACGTATCCAGCACGCCCGCGAGGATGTCCGGGTCAATGTCCGGCGCGGCGATCTCCACCTCATGCCCGTCGTAAACCAGCTTGCCGCGCTTGAACACCATCTCCACATTCACATCATGCAGGTTGTCCAGCACGACGAAATCCGCCAAGTACCCCGGCGCAATCGCGCCTTTGTTGTTCAGCAGGAAGTAGCGCGCGGCGTAGTGGCTGGCGACCTTGATGGTCAGAATCGGGTCGGCGCCGAGGGAAATCGCTTTGCGGACGATGTAGTCAATGTGCCCCTTGTGCAGCAGGTCGTAGGGGTGCTTGTCGTCAGTGCAGAACATGCAGCGGTGCGCATACTGCTCTGTCAGCAGAGGCATGAGGGCTTCGAGATTCTGCGCCGCCGTGCCGTCGCGAATCATGATGAACTGCCCCTTGCGCAGTTTTTCCAATGCGTTGTCAATGGTGTCGCACTCGTGGTCGGAATAGACGCCGGCGGACATGTACGCGTTGAGCGCCTTGCCGGACAGCCCCGGCGCGTGGCCGTCAATCTTCTTGTGATGCGCCTGTGAAACGACGATTTTCTCCATCGTCGCGCGGTCGCCCATCATCACGCCCGGATAATTCATCATCTCCGCCAGCCCCAGCACGCGGGGATGGTCGAAATAGGCGTTGATGTCGCGCCATGTCAGCGTCGCGCCGTTTTCCTCAAACGCCATCGCCGGCACGCATGACGGGAGCATGAAATGCACATCCAGCGGCAGATTTTCTGTCGCCGCCATCATGTAGTCGATGCCGCCCATGCCGCAGACGTTCGCGATTTCGTGCGGGTCGGTGATGACGGTGGTTGTGCCGTGGGGGAGCACCGCGCGCGCGAACGAGGTCGGGCTGACGAGGCTGCTCTCCAGGTGAATATGCGCGTCAATGAAGCCGGGTGCGACGATTTTGCCGCTGACATCGACCTCCATCAAGCCGTCGTAATGATCAGCCATGCCGACGACCAGCCCGTTGGCAACGGCAATATCGCCATGCTCAATCGTGCCGGAAAACACGTTGACATAATCGGCGTTTTTGAGGACAACATCCGCCTTCTCCTCGCCCAGCGCGACGCGGACGAGCCGCTGCTTCCGGCGAACCTTAAGCGCAATGCGTTCTGCGCGGGTTTTGACTTCGGACATCGTGGAACACGCTCCTTCCGTGATTCTGTTTGTCCTATTATAGCGGTTTGAAGGGGTGTTGTAAAGGGGAAAAGGAGAAGAAAGCGACAGTGCACTTGACCCCGTTTCCTCTTTCCGCTATAATAGAAGCGAAGAAACGGAGGTCTTTTTGCATGGATGCACAGCGACTTCTTTCTGCCTGCGAAGGGGCGGGCATTGACTTTTTTACCGGCGTGCCGGATTCGCAGCTAAAAGGACTTTGCGATTCCCTCTACGCCCTCTACGGCGTTCATTCGCCCCGCCACATTGTCGCGGCGAATGAGGGAAACGCGGTCGGTCTCGCCGCCGGGCATTTCCTCGCGACGGGGCGTCCCGCGCTGTGCTATATGCAGAATTCCGGGCTGGGCAATGCCGTCAATCCGCTTGCGTCGCTGATGGATGCGCAGGTGTATCAGCTGCCGTGCCTGCTCGTCGTCGGCTGGCGCGGCGAACCCGGTGTGCACGATGAACCGCAGCACGTCAAGCAGGGGCAAATCACCCTGTCGCAGCTGGAGATTCTCGGCGTCCCCTACCGCATCCTCAGCAAGGACACGACGGAGGAGCAGTTTGCGGCGGATTTTGCCTTCCTGCGCGAACAATTGAATCAGCGGCAGTGCGCGGCGATTGTCGTTCGCAAAGGCGCGCTGACCTGCTCGCTCAAGCCCGCGTACGGCAATGAAAACACCCTCACCCGTGAGCGGGCAGCGGAAATCATGCTGAATGCGATGGATGCGGGCGATGTGGTTGTGTCCACGACAGGGAAACTCAGCCGCGAAATCTTTGAGCTTCGCGAAAAGCGCGGCGAAGGGCATGAGCGCGACTTCCTGACCGTCGGGTCGATGGGACATGCAAGTATGATTGCGCTGGAAATCGCGCTGGAGAAGCCGAACCGCCGCGTTTGGTGCTTGGACGGCGACGGCGCGGCGCTGATGCACCTTGGCGCACTGCCGGTGATTGCCCAGCGTAAACCGGCGAACCTCATCCACGTTGTCATCAACAATGCCGCGCATGAGACGGTCGGCGGGATGCCCGTGTGCGAAGGGGGACTGTGCGCAGCGAAGGTCGCATCAGCGGTTGGATACCCCCGGACGCTGAACGCGCGGGATGAAGCGACGCTGGAAGCTGCCCTGCAGGAAGCGAAAGGCGCGAATCAGCTGACGATGCTGGAGGTTGCCTGTGCGGTGGGCGCGCGCGCGGATCTGGGTCGCCCGACGACGACGCCCATCCAGAACCGTGACGCGCTGATGGCATTTTTGCGGGAGGAAAAGGCATGATTGCATTGCTGCTCAATTCGGGGCTGGGGTCGCGCATGGGCGACGAAACGCGGGAGCATCCCAAGTGCATGTGCCGCCTGACCGAACAGGAAACCATCATCTCGTGGCAGGTGAAACTGCTGCGGCGCATTGGCGTGACGGAAGCGGTGGTGACGACGGGGCATCTGGCGGACACGCTGATAGCGTATCTGGAATCGCTGGACAGCGGCATCCGTTTCCACTTCGTCCATAATCCGAAGTATCGGGAGACGAACTATATTTACAGCATGTATCTGGCGCGGAATTTGCTGCGCGGGCAGGACGTCATCAGCCTGCACGGCGATTTGGTGCTGCATCCGACGGTGATGGATGCGCTGGCAGCGTCGGGCAGAAGCGTGATGGCGGTGGATTCCACCCAGCCCCTGCCGGACAAGGACTTCAAGGCGCTGATTCAGGATGGGCGCATCCGGCGCGTAGGTGTGGACTGCTTCGACGCGGGCAGCGTGGAATGTCAGGCGGCGTACCACTGGCAAGCGGCGGATTTTTCCAGCTGGATGGACGAAATCGAGCGCTTTGTGGAGCGTGGGGACGTGAAGTGCTACGCCGAGAACGCGTTCAACGCTGTGTCAGGGGAGATTCCGCTGTACCCGCTGGAGTGCGGCGGGAGGCTCTGCGCTGAAATCGACAATCAGGCGGATCGGGAAGTTGTCTTGACTCGATTCCGTCAGGAGGTACTTTGAATGAAGCAGGTGTACATTTGCTTTTCGACGGATATTCTGCACAACGGGCATATCCGCATTTTGCAGCGCGCGGCGGAGCTGGGCGAAGTGACCGTTGGCTTGCTGACGGACGAGGTCGTCGCCAGCTACAAGCATTATCCGCTGATTCCGCTGGAGGAGCGCATCGCGATGTTTGAGGGGCTGAAGTACGTCAGCCGCGTCGTCGTGCAGGAAAGTCTGGATTACACGGACATCCTCAACCGCCTGCGCCCCGACATTGTGGTGCATGGGGATGACTGGCTCGTCGGCTATCAGGCGAATATCCGGCAAAAAGTCATTGAGACGCTCAAAGGCTGGGGCGGCGAGCTGGTGGAATTCCCCTACACGCACACCGCGACCGAGGAGACGCTTTCGACCCTTGATCAGCTGCTCTCCCTGCCGGAGACGCGCCGGAGCCGCCTCCGCCGCCTGCTGCATTACAAGCCGTGCCTGTCCGTGATGGAGGCGCACGACGGCCTGACCGGGCTGATTGTCGAAAAGACGACCGTCGAAACGCCCAAGGGCCGCCGCCAGTTCGACGCAATTTGGGTCAGCAGCTTGTGCGACTCCACCGCGAAGGGAAAACCGGATATTGAACTGGTGGACATGACCAGCCGCCTGAACACACTGGAAGAAATCATGGAAGTGACGACGAAGCCGATTATTTTGGACGGCGACACCGGCGGGCTGGTCGAGCACTTTGTCTACAACGTGCAGACGCTGGAACGCATGGGCATCAGCGCCGTCATCATCGAGGACAAGCAGGGGCTGAAGAAGAACAGCCTGTTTGGCACGGGTGCGGGACAAAAGCAGGCGAGCATCCCCGACTTCTGCGAGAAAATCACAGCGGGCAAAAACGCGCAGAAAACGAAGGACTTCATGATTATCGCGCGCTGCGAGAGCCTGATTCTGGAACAGGGCCTCGATGATGCGCTGACCCGCTGCCACGCCTACGTCAAAGCGGGCGCGGACGGCATCATGATTCACTCCAAGGCGAAAACGCCGGACGAGGTGTTCGCCTTCTGCGACGCCTTCCGCAAGGACGACCCGAAAACGCCGCTTGTCGTCGTTCCCACAACCTATAATCTGACGACGGAGGATGAACTCGCGGCGCACGGCGTGAACATCGTCATCCACGCCAACCACCTGATTCGCAGCGCCTTCCCCGCGATGCAGAAGACCGCGCAGGTGATTCTGGAGCACGGCCGCAGCCACGAAGCCGATCCGTATTGCATGTCAATTAAGGAGATTCTGACGCTGCTGCCGAATCGGTGATGATGCAGGGACGCAATTCCAGTACACTAACTAAAAAACTTACGCAATAAACCAAGCAGCATGGGAGTGCAATGCGAAGGTTTCCAAAGGGCGACCGCAAAGCCCTTTGGTCGCCTCCGCAGAGGCGATTCCCCCTGCAACAATACAAATCAAGCAACATAGATAAAGCAAAGCAGTTCTGCAGTCTGCTGACTGCCCCCCTGCGATGCCAATCCCTGCATTGACTTTTTACCACGTCCGTGGTATAATCAACCCTGACGCTGATGTGGTGGAATGGCAGACACTGGGGACTTAAAATCCCTTGCCTTGCGGCGTGCGGGTTCGAGTCCCGCCATCAGCACGAAGAAAGCCCCGGACACTTCCTGCATCAGGAAGCACGTTCGGGGCTTTTGCTGTCATCAAAAAAACGCCAAACAGCAAGAACTGCCTGGCGGAGTAGTCGCGTAGATTACTTCTTCTGCGTGAGCTTCTTCAGGAACGCGCGGATGGAGTCGGGGTCGAACCCCTTCGTAGGTTCTTTCGGCTGGGGAATCTGTTCAGCGGTCTGCTTCGTTTCGGTCGGCGTGGCGGTATTCGTCGCAGGCATGGCTGCAACCTCCTTGTTCGTCCAGGTGGAATGATTTGGGCGCATTCTTCCGCACCCGCAAAGTATTATACGCCAACGAGCTGAGAATGCAATGTGCAATCTGGGCGAAAATGCGACCGCTCAGAAAGCGGATTCCGCAACACCTGCACAATTTCGGCTGAATAGCTGCATTTCCGCCGTCCTGATAGCAGAAAACGCGCACGGATTGCATTTTTCAGCCCGTGCGCGCGCAGGAAAAACGGTTTCGCGGGAAAACCGAAGGGAATTGTATTTGGAATGTTTTTTGTGGAAGTGCGTTTTCTTCAACATAAAAATCGCCCATCAGCAGGATGCTGACAGGCGACCTTGTTTATTCCTTCCACTCCAGCGGATATTCCGACACCACATATTCCAGCGACTTGCCGTTGTTCTTCAGCGTCGTCAGCACCGCGTCGCGCGCCGCGCCGTCGCCGAAAACCGTCGGGGTGAAGTCGTTGCGGTCAGTGCGGCTGGAAATGCGAATCGGGATGATGCGGAAGCCTTCGTTCGTGATTTCGTCGTCCCGGATGCGCCAGCGCGTCTGGAACATGAAGCTGGACATGTCGCTCGGCTTGTTGTTGCCCGCAAAGCAGAAATTGCCCAGCGAATAGCAGATATACACGCCGTTGTAGTACTCAATCGGGTTCATGCGGTGGCTGTGATGCCCCAGCACAAGGTCAGCGCCGGAATCCACCGCCAGACGGCCCATCTTAATCTGATTCTGCGTGGGCGAGTAGGCCATTTCCTTGCCCCAGTGGAAGCTGACAATGACAATCGGGTACTGTTCCTTCGCGGCGGCAATGTCCTTCGGCACCTGATCCCAAAGCGTGTTGTAGCGGTCGATGCACAGGTAGCTGAGCATGGCGATTTGGATGCCCTTGACCTCCATCACGCCGACGTGCGTGCTGTTTGACCACACGATGCCCGCGTCTTCAAGGTGCTGCTGCGTTTCCTCGTAGACCGCCTGACCGTGGTCAAGAACGTGGTTGTTCTCCAGCGAAACCGCTTCGATGCCGTTGTCCACCAGCATGCTGACATGGTCGGGCGATGCGGAAAACAGGAACTCGTTATTGCGCTTTTCCGACGGCACATAGGTGCTGTCCGTCAGCGTGCCCTCGAAGTTGACGATGGTGAGGTCATCGGCGAGGAAAATGTCGCGGACGTTCGCAAGGGCAAAGTTGTAGTCGTTATCGTGCTTCTTCAGCTCATTCATCCAGATGCTGGTGGATTTTCGGCTGTCTCCGCCGACGGTGAAGTCCCCCGTTGCGGTCAGCGTGATGAGAATCGAGCCGTCCTCCTCGTAGATGGAGACGGGCTCATTATTCTCGTCGAGCAGGATGTCGTCTGCATTGCCCGGATGACTGTATGTGTTTTTGACCACATCGGGGTCAGCGTCGGAGAGAATGTCATCGAGGTCGAAGTCGTCCTCGGCGGCAACGAGTCCGGGGAGCAGCAGGAGCATCAGCAGCAGGGCTGTTATTCGGCGCATTTTGGAACCTCCATGGTAAAGTAGTAGCCTTTTTTGCGGAAAACTGGGTTTTCCCAATAAGCACGCGGGAGAAGTATGCAAGTGCGCTCAACTCAATCGCGAAAAAGGGTCAAGGGAGGAACTCCCTTGCAGGGTGCAGGGACAGAGTCCCTGCTGGGGTCAAGGGGCAACGCCCCTTGGGTTTCCCTTACTTCCCGCACTTGTCGACAAACTCGCTCAAGCGCTCAAGCGCAATGTTCAGCTTCTCCACGCCCGTGGCGTAGGAGCAGCGGATGTGCCCCTCGCCGCACTCGCCAAACGCGGTGCCGGGGACAGTCGCGATTTTGTACTCGTTCAGCAGCCGCTCACAGAACGTCTCGCTGTCCAAGCCCGTCTTTTTGATGCTGGGGAAAACGTAGAACGCGCCCAGCGGCTCGAAGCAGTCCAACCCCATCTTGCGGAAGGAATCCACCATCAGGCGACGGCGGCGGTCGTAGCTGTCGCGCATCCGGCGCACATCCTCATAGTCGTTCGCGCGTCCGGCCTGCAGGGCTTCCAGCGCGGCAACCTGCCCCATGCGCGGCGCGCAGAGAATCGAATACTGATGGATTTTCAGCATAACCGACAGGATTTCCTTCGGCCCGCAGGCGTAGCCCACGCGCCAGCCCGTCATCGCAAACGCTTTCGAGAAGCCGTTGAGCGTGATGGTGTACTGCCACATGTCCGGCAGGGACGCGAAGGAGATGTGCGTGCGGTCGCCGTAGGTCAATTCGCCGTAGATTTCGTCGCTGATGACCAGAATCCCCGTTTCGCGGACGACCTGCGCGATTTTCTCCAAGTCGGCTTTCTCCATGATGCCGCCGGTGGGGTTGTTCGGGTAGGGGAGAATCAGACACTTTGTGCGCGGCGTGATGGCAGCGCGGAGGGCTTCGGGGGTCAGGCGGAACTCGGTGTCCGCCGTCGTCTCCACGCCGACTGGCGTGCCGCCCGCGAAAATCACCGACGGGCTGTACGAAACATAGCTCGGCTGCGGCACAAGCACCTCATCGCCCGGCCCAACCAGTGCGCGCAGGGCAATATCAATCGCCTCCGACGCGCCGACTGTCACCATGATTTCGGTCTTGGGGTCGTAGTCGGTGTGGAAGCGCTCGGAGAGGTACTCGCTGATTTCCCTGCACAATTCCGGCAGACCGCGGTTGCCCGTGTACTGCGTGCCGCCGTCGATGATGGAGTTGATGGCGGCGTTGCGGATGTGATAGGGGGTGACGAAATCGGGTTCGCCCACGCCAAGGGAGATGGCGTCCTTCATCGTTGCGGCAATATCGAAGAAACGGCGGATGCCGCTGGGCGGAACGGCAGCGATGGCTTGGTTGATATAGCGGTCGTAATTCACGGCGAGACCACCAGCCTGTTGTCAGATTGGCTGCCGTCGAAGATGACGCCCTCTTCCTTGTAGCGCTTGAGGACGAAGGACGTTTGCGTGCCCGTGACCATTTCCAGCGTAGACAGCTTGCTGGATACGAACAGCGCCAGTTCCTTCAGGCTCTTGGCCTCCACCAGCACCAGCAGGTCGTAGCCGCCGCTCATCAGATAGACGCTCTTGACCTCCTCGAAGCGATAAATCCGGCGTGCCACAGCGTCAAAGCCCATGTCGCGCTGCGGCGTCACGCTGACCTGAATCATCGCTTCCACGCGCTCACGGTCGGTCAAATCCCAGTTGATGGTGGGCGCGTAGTGCAGGATGACGCGGCGGCGTTCCAGACTGTCAATTGTTTCCGCGACTTCCTCGGTGGACACGCCCAGCATCACCGCCAGCTTTTCCAGCGGCAGACGGCAGTCCTCCCGGAGCAGGTCAAGCACCTGCGTTTCCAGTCGTGTCATAGCGTTCCCTTCCTTTCGGCAGAAAAATATACATTCTTATTTTACACCTATTTCGCGGTGTGCGCAAGGGAAAGTTGTAAAAAGTACGCTGAATAAGCAGCGCATTACCCAAACAACATCATCCCCGCCCGTGCCATCTTGCTCTGCATCCGAAATCCGCCCTTCCTTAGCGCTCGTACCCTTGCTATCTTCCGCATCTTCGGAATCTGGGCGAAGTCCGCCAGCAACTTCTGCGCATCTTCCGGCAGCAAATCGCCGTACGCTTGCTGAAATTGTGCGGCGTTGCGGTAGGAGAGGGCAATCCGCGCGCGGATGCGGTCGGGGGTGCGCAGTGCAGTCAGGGAGCGGCGGAAAAGCCCCGATGTGCTTGCACCCATGGCGTTCGTGCCGTGCTGGCGGTAGTCCGCAAGCGCCACCGGAATCGGGATGATGCGCCCGAAAGCCGCCGCTGTCAGCGCAATGAACCAGTCATGCATGTGCAGGTCGCCCGTCGGCTGATGCTGGGCGCACAGGCGGCATAGCGGCGCGTTCATCATCAGCAGACACCCGGTCACGTTGTTCTGCACCAGCAATTCCGGCAGGGACTGCGCCGCTGGATTCCACCCCTGATGCCGCCATAGGCTGCTGTGCAGCGGTCGACCGTCTGCATCCACAATCCGCGCGTCGCTGTGGACGAGAATCGGCGTGTCCGCCCCGAAACGCGCTTCCGCGTCGGACAAGGCGGCGTGCAGGCGCGTCAGCTTGTCCGGATGCCAAATGTCGTCTTGGTCGCACAGGGCGACAGGCGCGCCGGAATCAGCCGCTTCCCGCATCAGCGCAAAGAATCCGCCGACCGCGCCGAGGTGCACCCCGCTGGTGGACGATAGACGGAAGCGCGCGTCCTGATGGCATTGGGCGGCAAGCAGCGCGGGCGTGTCATCCGCTGAAACGTCGTCGCGCAGGATCGCCGTGAAGGAAACCGCCTGCGCACACAGGGACGACAGCTGCGCCGGGAGGTACGCCGCGCCGTTGTACGCCGTCAACAGCACGAGCGGCGGCTTGCGCGTTACCATTTCCAGCCCCACTTGTTGAAGTAGCGGATGGTGCTTTTCAGGTGGTGGAGGGTTGCAGGGAAGGTGTGGGCGCTGTCACGCTTCCATGCGTGGGTGACGCAGATGTCGGGCGTGTAGAGGATGCTGCCGCCGTTTGCAAGCACGCGGCGGGAGAGGTCGCTGTCCTCATGATAGAGAAAATAATGCGGGTCGAAGCCGCCAAGCTGCTGGGCGATAACGTGCGTGCGCACCATCATGAAGCACCCGGTCGCAAACGCCACGTTCATGCGCTCATTGATGTTCTGTCCCTCCAGCGTATAGTCGCTGCGAAGCTGCTGCCAGCGCGCGCCGGAAAAATTCAGTCGGCGGGCAAGCAAACGGCGAATCGTCGGCTCACGGCGGGGGAGAAACTGCTCCGTGCCGTCGGGATTCAGCACGCGCGGGGTGAGGATGGTCGCGCCCGTTTCGTCCATCACTTCAATCATCCGGCGCAGTACATCCGGCGCAAAGGTCACATCTGGATTGCAGATGACGTGGTAGGTGCTTTTCAGCTTGGGAAAGATAAGATTGTTTGCACGCCCATAGCCGATGTTGCGCCGAACAGGATAATAATGAACGCCGGGGCAGTTCCAACGCGCGGTAAAAAGCGAGGCGTCTCCCGGAGAATTGTTGACCACATAGAGGTCAAGATACACGTCGCTGTCCACAAAGCTCTGGATGCACGAAAGCATCTCCACGCCTGAATGGTACAGCACGACCGTTGCGCTCAGGCGATTCCGCTGCGTCAAGTCCTGCATGGCTGATCGCTCCCTTCCGAATGGAATTTCTCCCTGTCATTCTACCCCATAGAACATGTTTTGTCCAGAATGGGGATGGCTTTTTTGCATAAATAATGCTATACTAAATGGGTATACAATCCCGCAGGAGGCGAATTTCTGATGACGAACCGGCTCATCCCTACGAACGCCGAACCGCTCTACCGCCAGCTGATGGCGCGCATTCGCGACGATGTGTCCAGCGGCGTGTATCCGGCGGAAAGCCAGATTCCGTCCGAGCAGGAGATGTGCGCGCGCTACGGTGTCAGCCGCGTGACCGTCCGCCGCGCCATCAGCGAATTGACGGACGAGGGAATCCTGCGCAAGCAGCAGGGCAAGGGCACGTTCGTCTGCACGCCCAAGCTATGCCGCGACCTGCGGGACATCAACAGCTTCCACGAGTGCTGCCGGATGCAGGGCGTTACCCCTGGCACGCGCCTGATTCACGCGCAGCTGTCCCACGCGGATGAACGCACCCAGCGCGAACTGGAACTGCCGGATGACCGCGTGGTGGAAATTGAGCGCGTGCGGACGGCAGACGGCGTGCCGGTGATGCTGGAAACGAACAGTTTCCCGTTGGCGTACAGCGACCTGCTGCAAGCGGATTTGAGCCAATCGCTTTACGCAGTATTGGAAGGGCGCGGCATTACGCCCAAGCGCGGAATTCACGAAATCAGCCTGCACTACGCGACGAACGCACAGGCGCGTTTGCTGGAAGTTGACCCCGGTCAAGCGCTGCTGCTGCTGCGAGAGGTTGTGTTCGACCAGCATGGCAGACCGCTCCACACGTCCTATCAGCTGATTCGTGGAGATAGGTTCACGTTCCGAATCTGACGCAGGGATTTCCCCCTGCAGCCTGCAAAAAAATCTTGCAGGAATCAAGTCAATCAAAATCAATCATCATCATAGTACGCTGCCCAATGCAGCAATAGGAGAATTATCACCATGGCAAAATTTGCAATATTTGTTGACCTCGAAAACTGCGGCGCGAAAGTGCCGACCCTCAACTCCATCCTCGAAAAGGTCAAAATCCGCGGCGATATTCTGCTGGGCAAGGTCTACGGCTATACCGACCGCTTCTCTGACCTTAAAGAGCTGCTGCTCAGCAATACCTTCACCGTCGTGCCGTCCCTGCGCTATGGCATCGCGCAGAAGAATAACGCCGATATCCAGCTTGTTGTGGACGCTCTTGAAGTTGCGTTCACCAACCCGCTCATTGACTCGTTCTGCATCGTATCCGGCGACAGCGACTATACCCCCCTCGTTGGGCGCTTGAAGAGCATGGGCAAATTCGTGCTGGGTATCAGCCGAAGCGAAGCCGCCAGCACCGTATTTATCAACGCTTGCAATGAGTTCCAGTTCTTGGAGGGCGTGAGCGGCAGAACTGTCGCTCCCGCTGCCCCGAAGAAGCATCGCGCATCCACCGAGGAAGCTGCTGATGAAGCTGAGCTGAACAAGCTGATTGTCTCCATTCTGGAGGAGTCCGCCGACACGGACGGCATGTACGCATCGGAACTGAAGGGGATTCTTTTGCGCTTGCGCCCGGACTTCAACGAGAAGTCCTACGGCTGCTCGTCGTTCGGGAAGCTGCTGACGAAATTGAGCCAGCGGTTTGGCGAACTGCGCGTGAAGAATGACAATTTTAACATGATGGTCAATCTGAACAGCGCGGAATCGGCGGAAGGGCGGCCGCAGCTGACGAAGGATAATTGGCGGGAGGCGTTCGCGGCACAGCTGCAGGCGTATAAAGACGGGGGATTTGAGCGCGTGAATCCGTCGATTTTGAAGGCGGATATATTGACGTCGTATCCGGATTTTACGGAGCGGAGTATCGGGTTTAAGCGGTTTTCGGATGTGATGAAGCAATTGGAGAAGGATGGATTGGTGGTAGTGGAGATGGATGAGCAGAAGACGATGCTGATAAAGTTATTATAAGGGCGGAAAAGGGTCTTAGGCGAAGCACAAAAGAGCAACACGCGGAAGAAGTAAGGAGAAGAGATCAACTCAATCGCGCGAAGGGGTCAAGGGGGGATTCCCCCTTGCAGGGTCAAGGGACAGCGTCCCTTGT